>Ga0194035_1000003_pt1:0-35000 | contig 156790 bp, 151 predicted proteins | sample JunL2320m_MetaG_FD_148680 | JGI IMG/M metagenome (GOLD analysis project Ga0194035, IMG submission 148680) | Anoxic zone freshwater microbial communities from boreal shield lake in IISD Experimental Lakes Area, Ontario, Canada - Jun2016-L239-20m | ecosystem: Environmental > Aquatic >...
CACCGAGACGTGCCAGTAGCCCGGGCGAGGGCCCTCTGGCTTTTCACCTTCTCCATAGGGGGCAGGCAAACCGTCCTTCACTGCGCGCATCGAACGAGTACGTTTTTATTGCGCGCTCTGCGAGCACAAAGGATGGTTGCCTGCCCCCGTACTCCCCTTGTGCGTTTGTGTTTCTGATACGAGAAGGATATAGTTCCTATCTATCACATTATTATGAGGACAGGTATTAATCGGTTCTTCTGCCAAATGAGGGGAGGGTTCATGCGAACGATCCTTACACTCGCCGCGTTGCTCTGGCTTGATGCAGACCACACGATGGCTGCGGAACCAGTTAACGAGACTGCCAAGAAGTTTGCCACCGGGTACGATTTCCTGAAACAACAAAAGTACCAGGAGGCGCGCACGGCCTATGAAGGAGGCCTACAACAAAGCCCTGCCAATGCCATGGCGCATTTCTATCTCGGCGATGCCTGCCGGGGCATGAAAGCCTGGGCCTGTGCGGAAGAGCATTACGAGACCTCCTTGGAGCTGGATGCGAAATCTTCGGTGGCCGATTTGGCCAAACAACGGGGGCGCAAGGCCAAAATCTGGCGCTTGCTGGACGAGGAGAAGCAGGCCATCAACGCGCCGAATGTCTCACCCGATATGCTCGCTCAGGTCGAGGACACCTTGGACATTGCGAACAAGCTGGGTCTCGATGACGAACAACAGGCCCGCTATCGGCAGTTGCGAGAGAAAATTGAGCAGAGGCACAAACAGAGTAACGGGATGCCGGTGGCGACTCATCTTCCAGACCGGTCGATGGTACTGGTGCCGGCGGGGGAGTTCACGATGGGGAGTTTGGGGGGAGATCCAGATGAGCAACCGGTGCGTCAAGTTTATGTCGGTGCCTTTTTCATGGATAAGCACCAAGTCGCGGTGTCGGAATATGCGAGGTTCTTGGAATCCACACACCATGACAGCCCGCCGGAATGGACTCTCATGAACAAACCGACGAGCCGGAATCGCCCCGTCGCCAATGTGGATTGGGCGGATGCGGCAGCGTATTGCAAATGGGCCGGCAAGCACCTGCCGACCGAGGCGGAGTGGGAAAAGTCGGCGCGGGGGACAGATGGCCGGGTCTATCCCTGGGGGAATGAGCCTCCGACGAGGTTTCACGCGAACTCGGGGAAAGAGGTATTTAGCAATCACGGGACATTAACGCCGGTGGGGACATTTGAAGCAGGCAAGAGTCCCTATGGCATCTATGATATGGCCGGTAATGTCTGGGAATGGGTCAATGATTGGTATGACCAGGACTATTACAAGAGCGGTCCGTTGCAGAACCCGCCAGGACCGCGAAAGGGCGATTCCAAAGTGGTTCGTGGCGGCTCCTGGGGGAGCGGTGCGGGTGCCCTGCGTTCCGCGGATCGGGAGACCCATTTACCGTCGTTCCGTGGCTTCGGCACCGGGTTCCGTTGTGCAAAGAATCCGTAGTTCCTGGACTCTTGATACTCGGCTCTACCCCCTCTGCCCCTCAACCCTCACCCCCTGTACCCCTTTATTCCTCTATTCCTGTGCCCCTACTTCTGCGAATACCACCGATAGCCTTTGTTCTCCGAGAAGCTGGTTTTTGGGTTCCCGCCTGGTTTTTCGAGTAACAAGACTTTGAAATCGAGGAGACCGAACCAAGCTGGATCTGCTACGTCGTGATAGTGGCAGCCGTGGAGTTTCGAGAGCATGTCGCCCAGGGCATGCTGCAACTCTTTCTCCTGGTAGGCTCGCACGATGAACGGCTTATTCATGGCCTGGCAGAACCGCTGAATGGTATAGGCCGCGCCGGTGCAGAGCACTTTGCTGTCCGGTTTGATGGTGAGGAACTGGGGTAGCGTGAGATAGCGCTCTTGAAAACCTAGCCAGCGGATAGCGTGGCGCAAGTGGCTGTACTGGACTTCGTATTCTGTGTGGCCCGGCAGCTTAACCGGCGCCGGCCAGCCTTCTTCGATTCCGAACTCAGTGAGAAAGGCTCTCCCGCCCGGTTTCAGCACTCGCCATAGTTCTGCCACGAATCGAAAGGGGCCAAGGTTGAATATCACATCCTCAGGCAGATCCCGGCCCACCGGCAGTCGCACACGTCTGATCCAATCCAACGCTTCCTGATGCTGCGGTGTGTTGCCGGTTCCCTCTTGGAGTTCTTTCCTGGTCAACTTCACCGGCGTCATGTCGGCCATATTTTCGTTGTCGATGACGAGGTCGACAGAGTGGTCTTTGAAGGGGAGCCATTCGCCGTTAGCGCGGGTGCCGATACCACTCCAGCCTCCGGCCTTGGCGCGGGTAACTTGTAGCCTGAGAAAGGGCTCGGTGATGTCGAGGGAGATGTATCGGATGGTCTGCTTTTCAAACGGTAGGAGGTCCTTGCCCAGCTCACGGGCGAGGTATCCGAGTCCGCCGCCCACTTCGACGATGACACGAGGTTTGGGGGTGAACCAGCCTAGTTTCCGCAATTGCTTCATCAGGAGCCGGCCATAGGTCAGGCCGTTGAGTGTGTCGTTTGGTTCCCGGAAGAGATGTGAGACGGTGGTTTCGATCAGGTCGAAGTGGCCATCGTCTTCGCCGCTCCCGGTTAGTTCGTGGTGATGAAAGTCTTCCAGATGCTCTTCCCCTTCGAACCCTTCCTGCCCTGACCAGCCTTCACGAATCTGTTGGAGGAGCAGATCCCACTTAGCCTTATGCCGGTGGCCACCCGGGGGCTCTGTGCCGTAGTAACAGAGGGAGAAAGTGGGCAGGGCCCAATGTTCCAAGTGCCACTGTCCCGGCTGTCCGTCCGGTCCGCAGACTTGTTGCCCGTACTTCTCTACCAGCGCTCCAACTGTTGTGTGGCCGTTCATTACCTGTAACATTTCCAGGCCTGTTCGATTCAGTCGAATAATCGGCAGGTTGTCATCGAGGGGGGCGAACCACCATTCGTCTTCGTTGTGCTGGTAAGCGACGAGGTCGGGGATGTGCCAGGCCAGGAGGCTGAGCGTATCTCCGGTGAGGTTGAGTGGTTCGTGAGCGGCGACAGCTGGTTTCATGATTGGAATGGCATATTTAAGCGTCGCAGCCTACACGGCGGACTGGGATTCTCGCAAGACCCGCAAGAAACTTTGGTCTGTCTCGTTTCCGCCCGGTCTTTCAGGTCTGTCTGGTGTCTGACGAAATAGACGAAATAGACCGAAGAGACCAGACAGACGAGTGACAGTCTCTAGAGCTGGGAGGGTGCGAATGTGTCTGTGACGGTAATGATTCCGTGCATGATGGGATGGAGGCGGCAGAGGTAGGGGTAGCGACCGGGAGCCAACCCTGGAAGTGTAAAGCTGCCGTTTGGCTGGACGATTCCGGAATCGAATGCGCAGGCATTCCCATCTTCTAAGCATCCCACGTGGGTGATTGTGTGTTCGGTGGCTGTGGGGTTGTCCCATCTGATGGGGGCTCCGCTGGGTACGATAGCTGACTTTGGGACGAAATAGGGTGACCCACTATCGATGATGATGGCGGTGTACGGCGGCGTGGCGGTGGTTGGCCAGGCAGTGAAGAGTCCCAGCGATAAGACGGCGATGATGATCCGTAGTCTCATGGTCATTCTCGTATACTCCTTTAATTTTACCATGTCGATTAATGAAGAATGTACTGTCAATTTTGGAAGATTCTTGATTCTTCCCCTTGACGCCGTGGTCTGTTTGTAGGATTCTCCCATCCCGCGGGAGTCAAGGTGGTAGACCCGCAATCCGGAATGCTCAAAAATGCCGCCAGCAAGGCCGCAATGGTCTATCACTTACTAAGGAGTGGCTGGGATGGTCCCAACTGCGCGCAATATTCCACCCTCCCAACCCTCAGCGCGCCAAGACGCGCTTTATCCCGAGCGAGGGCCTTCTGATTTCTTATGCCTCACTTGGAGGGGGTGGCCGAGGCTGCCCTCGACTGCGCGCATCGGACGAGCACTGTTTCATCGTGCGCGTTCTGCGAGCAAGGAGGGCACCTGGCCACTCCCTCCTCACCCTTCGGAGGCCGCGCGTTGCGCGAGCAAAGGGATCGTCCCAGCTACCCCGCTCTCTTTTTTAGCACCCTGTTGAGGTGTGAGTTGCAAGATCCTTAAGGTTATGCTAATTGGAGGCGGCATCAACATCCAACGGATGAGAGAGGAGAAAATCGATGGCAAAGAACAAGAAGAAGCCGGCGAAGAAGACCCCTGTGAAGGCTAAGGCGAAAGCCAAAGCCAAACCCGCAGCGAAGAAGGCTGTCAAGAGACCAGCGACAAGAAAAGCTGCCAAGAAGGTCGCTAAGAAACCGGCTGCAAAGAAAGCTGCCAAGAAAACCACTCAAAAGGCTGCCAAACTGCATCCTGCTGCAGCACCCAAGGTGGCTCAGAAGAAACAGGTGGCGATGACAGCTCCAGCCACCGACAAAAAGTCCGTGAAGCCGTTCATGGATGAGGGGCCCCAGAAATCCTTGTCATCGCAGCCGATGCTGAAAGAGCCTGATCTTGACGAAGAGTTGGGCGAGGATGATGTGGATATTGCTGTTGAGGCAGATGAAGATGTGGAAGAAGAGCTTACCCTGGATGGGGAAGATGAAGACACCGACTTTCCTGAAAAACGAGAAGGCCTGCTAGACGACACAGACGATTATCACACGCACTGAGACCCGCATGGGATGCCGACTCAGGACGACTCGACCGAGTCGTCTGGCTGATGATGCTGTGGGATTATCCTAAGCATCATGGTGTCGGTTTGCTATCGGTATCGTCCTCCTACTGAATACTCTGCGATGAATTTTCCATGAGTCATTTTTTATTCGTGGCAGGAGCCTTGCGTGAGCGCACCTCGGAGGAAAGCGCCGAGTTGCAACTCGGGCACGGACTCTGGGGACTTTGCACTGGGCTGATCCGGACGAATTTGCAAACATATCTCGATGCCGAGTCCCGTGGGATTCTATATGTGCTGAAGACCGGGCTCTGTGCTGAGTTTCAAATCATGTTACCTGTATTGGACTTCTCCTCGCTGGATGCATTCCTCAGTGACGAGTTGAGAACAGAGGCCCGATTTGGTTTTGTGCGAATCGGAGGGGTGCGCCGGTTGGCCTGTTCGTCCGCTACGAGTCAGGCGCTGTTGCTCAACGTATTGCAGATTGCCGATCAGGCCGAACTCACTCGGCGATTGAAACTAGGCATGCACCGGCTGACGCAAGTAGAGTATGACGCAATCATGCAGGGAGTCACGGCTTCTAATGCAGGCTGAGGTCGAGGTCAAGGTTGAGTGAAAGTCGGACTCTTTTTTTCTCAACCTTAGCCTGAGCCTTAACCTTCCAGAGTGCTGGTGGGCTAGCAGGATGCTCAAAAAGGCCGTCAAGCAAGGCCGCAGCGAGTGAAGGGCCGCAGGCGTACCCTCTGGGGTACGTTGAAGGCCTGAACGATGCGAGAACGAAGCTGGCGGACTTTTTCAGCATCCTGCTAAATTCGTTGGCCTGTCATGAGCAAATACGCCTCATCGATCGTAGCGACTTCTTTCACTGTCACATTGAGCTGAAACCCCAATTCGGTCAGGTTCCACCGCGAGTCATGTATCTGCCCGCGTGGAACCAGTATCGTGCGATAACCTTCTCGTGCGGCGGCGCGAATCTTATCGGGGATACTGCCCACTGGGCCGATCTGTCCTCCCGGATCAACGGTTCCCGTCAGGGCTATACCCCGCTGAATAGGCTCTCCTTTGAACAGGGCGATGAATCCCACGGCCATGGCGGCACCGGCGCTTGGTCCATCGCTGCTTACGGGTCGATACGCCACCCCTTGCACAGAGACGGTTCCGCTATGCTGGATCGAGGGTGTGCGTTCAACCGCATAGGCAAAAGCCTGAGACATGGCGCCAAGATGATCGTCCCCTAGCCGAACGCCGGCGAGGAGCCATTGTAGTTGAACGGGATTCGGTTCCGGTTTCTTGTCCCACCACATCATCAGGATTCCAAACACGCCGAGGCTATTTTGACGAATAGCCGCCAGGACCGGGAGTTCGATCACAGTGTCCGCCGAGACTGAGACGGGGATTCCACAAAGGAGAGTGGCAATCAGTATATAAATAGCAAGGTGGCGTGGCATCGTGGGGCTCCTAGAGAGGCTGGTTGCTCTGGTTCATTTGGTTTGTTTTGTTTGTCTGGTTGGTTTCGATCCGAGGAACGAAATAAACCAAATGAATCAGGCCAACCAAATAAACCAAACAAACGAGATGAACCAAATAGACCACAATCGGGGTTGGTCAGTGCTACGTTCGCTTGCGAAAGTGTAGCAAATCTTGATGGGTAGTACAGCGAATCGGCGGTTCCTGCCTTGCGTTGGGGCCGTGGCATTCCGTATAACAGGCTGCCGAAAAACCAGGTCTGTCTGGTTCATCTGGTCTATCTGGTTTGTTTCGTTGCTTGCCCAAGAGAAACTAAATTACTAAATAGACGAGACAGACCAGACAGACCGAATAGACCAGATGAACAAGACTGGCTGCGGACTTTTTCAGTATCCTGATAAGGGCGTGCATGATAAAGCGAGTTATCAGATGTATGTGGGTAGGTGTGCTGGCATTTTTCTGGTTGCCGCTCGATGTCTCCGCTTCAAACTGTCTGGTGGAGACGCATTTATCAGGGCAGGGAGCGGCCTTGACGCTTCATTTGGGCGCCGGCTGCACGGAGCAAGAGCGAGAGGCGCGAGCGGTGGATGCCGCTCAGCTACTGCAGGCGTTCAAGGAAGGGAAGGGGATCGATCTCTTAGGCGTGGTTGTCCGCGGCGACCTGTCTCTGGATATGTTGTCCGTGGGTCCGTTGCCGCCAGAGCTTGAGGGGATAAAAGCGCTGCAGGGCCTTGAAATACGTGTGATTCCAGGCTCCCTGACGATTGTTGATTCAGTGGTGCGCGGCGCGATCACGCACCGATCGGCACAGGGGCTGTTAGTGGTGAAGGGGCCTGCGACGTTCAGCGGGACCAGGTTTGAACAGCTGGTGGATCTCTCGCGGTCTGTGTACATGCAGCCGGTGACATTATCAGGCGCGGTATTCTTGCAAGAAAGCTATTTTGTGCAGGGCCGGTTTCTGCGCGGCCTGGTTGCTGATAAGACATCGTTCGGTCCGCATACGAGATTCCACCGGTCTCTCTTCCAGGGGCCGGTTACATTCCAGCAGGCGCGGTTCAATGGATTGGCGGAGTTCTTGGAGGTGGTCTTCGAGAAGGATGTCAATCTGTCACGCGCGTATTTTAAATTGGGCACCGGTTTTTCCGGGAGCCGTTTTCAAGGGTTGGCGAATTTCTCTGAAGCCTCGTTCGACGGTCAGGCGTTTTTTACCTTTACCCAGTTCGATGGGGACGCAGACTTTTGCCAGGTTAGGTTTCGATCGACGGCGGATTATTCCAATGCATCGTTCAAGGGCAAAGACGACTTTTCCAAAGCCTCGTTCGAACAGGGTTCACAGTTCACCAACGCTACCAGAACGGCGACCGTACAGGCACCCTCAGAGCCTGACAATGAGATCGTACAGTATGCGGTTATCTTCATTCTTCTGACGTTCGGCGCACTGCTGATTATCTACCGGGTTCGTCGCGGTAAGGCGTAGGCCCTTTCTTTGCTCACCACTACTAATAGATAGAGGCTTGCCCCATCTCCCCCAAGTCTGGTATAAATCGGTTCGTGGAAGACCAGTTCGAAGTAACAGAACAAACCGAACTGCCTTATCAGGTTCGCATTGAGAACTTTGAAGGGCCGCTTGATCTTTTGCTCCATCTCATTAAGAAGAGCGAGATCAATATCTATGACATTCCCATCCACCTGATTGCTCAGCAATACCTCACCTATATTGAGGCAATGGAAGGCCTCAATCTGACGGTCGCGGGCGAATTTCTCGTGATGGCGGCCACCTTGCTTCAGATCAAGTCCAAGATGCTGCTTCCCGCCGATGAGACGGTTGTCGATGACGAGGATGGGCCAGATCCCCGTGAAGAACTGGTTCGGCGGCTGCTCGAGTACAAGCAGTTCAAAGACGCCGCCCGTCAGTTGGATGAACATGAGCAGTTGTGGCGGGAGATTTACAGTCGTGAGCAGAGCCAGGCGGTCGAATTGGAATCGGATGAGACCTTGCTGGACAATGTCAGCCTGTTCGAATTAGTGGATGTCTTGCAGGGAATTCTCGATCGCAATCCTGGCAAGAGGCTCATGGAGATTTTGCCGGACAACGTGACGGTTCGGGAGCGGATGAACGCGATTTTAGAAAAGTTGGAGGGGCAGGAGTCGGTGAGTTTCGTCGACCTGTTCGAGCCGTCCTGTCATCGTCTTGTCGTCATTGTCACATTTTTGGCCTTGCTGGAACTGATGCGGCTGAGAACGGCTCGGGTCTTCCAGGCAGAACACTTTGGGCCGATCCTCGTATCGCGCCGGTTCTCACTCGTACCAGACCCGGCAGAGTTGGATGATGCGGAATGGAGGGGAGTATGAATTCAACCATAGAACAAGAAACAGATAGCATGGCTCCGGCCGAAACAGCGTCGGTGATTGAGAGCGATGGGGCCCTGGACGACGTGGCAGAGGAAGCCGTCGTCGAGGCGGCGGGCAGCCAGACAGAGGCCATCGACGCGCGGGAACTCAAAGCCATTCTCGAAGCAGTCTTATTCGTGTCGCCCGAACCGGTGCCGGTCGCTCGACTGGTGTCCATCGTGGGGACGGTCTCAAAAGCCGAAGTGGTTCAGGCGCTGGGAATTCTCGCGCACGACTTAGATCAGGATGGGCGCGGCATTCAGCTTGTGCAAGTTGCAGGCGGATATCGGCTGGTCACGAAGCAGGAGTATGGGCCCTGGCTAAAACGGATCGATAAAGCCAAAGCGGCGCAAAAGCTTTCTCGCTCCGCGCTCGAATCCCTCGCCATTATCGCCTACAAACAACCGCTTGTGCGGGCTGAGATCGAAGAGATCCGTGGCGTCGAAACCTCCGGTGTTCTGCGCACGTTGTGCGAGCGCAAGCTGGTGCGGATCGTCGGGCGAAAAGACGTGCCGGGCCGGCCGATCATGTATGGAACGACCAAGTTCTTCCTCGAGCATTTCGGGTTACAAGACTTGAGCCAGCTCCCTCCGTTGCGTGAATTCAAAGAACTCGGCGAGTCCGAGCAAGCACTCCTGCCTATCGAAAATGAATCGTTGGAGGTGGTCGAGACCTCCGAGACTCTCTATTCAGAAGACATCCGCATTACGAGCGACCTTGCAGAAGGTGAGGCCGTGGATGCCTTCGATGCAGAGACCAATGGGGCGCTGCTCGAAGAACCGGTCGAACAGGCCTAGCAGGCTGCGAAGGAGCAGAGGAGGGGATGGAAGCTGACGATCTTCTGTGCTCGCGCAACGCGCGGCTTAAGAAAGCCCTCGTTGGACGCGCGCAGTGGAAGATCAATCAGCTCCCATCCCTGAGAAGCGAACGAGCGAGCTTGAAGGGGGGAATGAGAGGGCAGGCTAGAGGGTCTCCTGTGCTCGTGCAACGCGCGGTCTTGGAAGACCCTCGTTGGACACGCGCAGTGGGAGACCCTCTAGCCCGCCCTCAAGGGAGCGACGGAAGAGCATTGGTCGCTCAATGTGCGCAGCTGGGATCGTCCCAGTCACCTCTTTTCTAAAGTGATAGTTCGTTGCGGCCAAGTTTTCTGGTGACCAAGGGCTAGTTACTTGCCCTGATTCTTCTTCCCTCCCATTCCAAAACAGTGGTCTGAGTCGCCTTTTGAATTGCGCTTATACAGCGAGCGCCTTCTCACTTCATGCCACTTCAAGCGTAACGTCTTGAGCCACAGGTGCCGCTTCCCTGTGTAATTACCGGTCGACACCTATCAAAGGTTTTTACAGGATCGTCACGCACGGCGGCGGCGGCGCAGTCGTGCATGACATCGCGTCAATACCTCGAAAGTATTGGGCTTTCTGGTGACGCGTCGTTTGCCGCACCACTCAAGGCCGCCAATTCATTCGTGGTGATGCGGTGGACTACTGTAAAACATACTTACGTATGCGTGAGGCGGGCTGAATGCGTCTCGCAATAAATCAAATACTTACACACTGGCGCACAAATTGCTGAACTTTTGGACTATTCCAGGATGGAAAGATCACTGTGCCGTTCAGTTCCCCTCTGTCAAATGTCAAGGAGGTACGCATGAAAAATTCCCGGTGGCTCCAGCATGTCATGTTCATCTGCCTTACAGTATTAGGTTTCACTATCGGGCTCACACAAGCAGCCTGGGCGCTTTCATCGGAGTTTCCGAATTCCCTTCGGGGGCAAGTAGTCTCACTTGCCACGGATACGGCGGGTGTTATAAATGACTCAGGAGTCCAGACTGCCGTGAGCGGTCCCCTAACGCTTTCGAACAGTGCCGTGCAGGGAGGGTCAAGCGCATTCAGCACCGAGACGGTGAATTACGGAGTGATTATGGCCAGTGCAGGTAGCTCCTACAGTGGTAATAGTACTGGCGCCGAAAGTGGCAACACGTCTGGACAATGGTTCGATACCTTTTCCATCGTCTCATCCACGTTAACCGCTGGGACGCCGGTCACTTTGAGCGGCATGCTCACACTGGATATCGTAGAGACTGCCGTCGGCCAACTTGGTTTTAATAATGCTGGGAGCGGGACTCTTGCCGAACTTCAGGTGAACAATGGTATCTCCAATCCTATCTTTAACATCTCACAGAACATTCTGACTAGCACCTTGAATGGCACCTTCAATCTTTTTACTCCAGTGACGATTAACACTTTTGTCGGGGGCACGCTCTTTGTGAATGGCATCCTCAACTTAAATGCTTTGTGCCAAAATGGACCGTGCTCCACCACCTTGGATGCGTCCCATACGTCAATTTTCACGTTAGCCTCGGCCACCGCTGGAGCCGATTACACTACAGCCAGCGGGACCTCCTACTTGCCTCAAGCATCAGCCGTTCCCGAACCAGCGACTCTGTTGCTACTCGGCTCTGGCCTCATTGGCCTCGCAGCTTGGCGATGGAAGCGGGCGGCGTAACCTAACCTCACATCGCGTGAAAACAGACGGCGGTTCCAGCAATGGGGCCGCCGTTTTCATGTGCGTATGGCAATGTGTGACAGGTTTCGATGGGCGGCCTGCCGTCGCTTCTTGGAGGAAAAGAGACGGGGTCATTGCTTGACTTTGCATCGCGCCATCACCTGCTGTACTGACCTACAGTACAAAGGCACAATGACCCCGCCCTTGAAGGGAGGCCGTTGTTCGTGGATCACAGTCGTGGAGATACGTGAAGCGGTGATGGGGCTTGTGTGGATGTCGCCCGCGCTAGGCCGCAACGTGGCGCTTGATTTTTCGGAGTTCCTGTTCGAGTCGAGTCAGGCGGGATTGGATCGACTCCTGCTGTGTGACCTTGGTCGTCAGCATCGTGTTCAAGAGTCGTTGGTAGGGGATCCCGGTGTTGCGCGGTAGTGTCTTCAGTGCCTTGATACTATCCGAGTCGAGATTGACTGTGATGGTCACCCGATTTTTCTTTGAGAGCGCCGTGCGGATCTTGTTCGTGGCAACTCGGTCAACTCTCAGGTGACTGAGATTTGGGTGTTTCATGGTAGAACCTCCGAAACTTTCTCCATTCGGCGGAGCCGATGAGGCGGATCTTATTGCCGCGCTTAGTAAACCGGGTTGTGAGGACGCGGCCCGTGGAAATGCGGCCTACCCAGTACAACCGCTTTTCCTGCGCCGAATGTTTGCTGTCGACCACTTGAATGCCATGCGGATCCAAAAACGATTCGACGGCCTCCGTGAAACTCACTCTGTGCTTCCGGATATTCTGGATTTCTTTTTCGAGATCCCATTCGAATTCCACTGGGCGGAGCATACCACAGTGGCCGCTACCGCACCAGACGAGTGGAGGAGGAAAAGATAGAGATCATTGCTTAACGTTGCATCGCGCCATCGCCTGAGTCGCTTCTTGAGTCGCACGCGTTCAACGAGGGCCTTCTGATTCCTCGACTTCCCCAGAAGGAGTTGGCAAATTGTTCTTCACCGCGCGCGTCGAACGAGCACCATCCATCCATTTAATTGCTCCTTCCAAGCTCGCTTGTTTCTCTCTCTTGGAAGGGCACTCATGTTGGTCTACGTGTGGCCGTCGAACGAGGCCCTTCTCAGGGCGCGCGTTCCGGGAGCACAGGACCAACGTGGGTGCCCTTCCAATCCTTTCCTATCGTGCGCGCTCCGCGAGTAGGAGGGCGGCTACGCTGCCCTCTACCACGCGCACTTGGATGATGCCATATTTCGAAGTGATCCATCCGATCTCGCTCATTTTCTTTTCAAGGGGATGGGGGCTGATTGATCTTCCACTGCGCGCGTCCAACGAGGGGAGTCCGCGACCGCGCGTTGCGCGAGCACAGAAGATCATCAGGCCCCATCCCCGTCCCCCGTTGACTCTCTTTCCGCCGCTTTGTTAGACTTCTCTTCCAATTCCAAGCCCTTGAAAGACCCCTTACTTTTCTAACTTGGCGGCTTACGTAACAGGATGTACCACCACATGATTAAAGCTTGGCTGCTGGACGAGATGTTTCGGTGTGATCGAATGCATCTGACCGTCGATGGGACCCTGGGAGAATGGGGGGCCGGCGATTCGGTGGCAGAGGAGGATGAACTCCCGCTAGCGCCTCAAAATGTACGAGCGAAGTCGAGTAATGGACGCGTCACGATCACGTGGAATCCGGTTCCGGATGCCATGTATTACAATCTCTACTTCCAGACCACCAAGGGCGTGATGATCAAGCCCTCCGATCTCACGCGTCCGATTGCTTCTGCTGACGACTTTAAAGCCGTCATTGGAGTGAAAAAAGATAAAGCCACCTGTGTGGAAGGCGTGCAGAGTCCCTTTGTCCATGACGATCTAGCCAACGGGACTTGCTACCATTACGTCATCACCGTGGTGACGCAGAAGGGGGAGAGTCTCGAGTCCCAAGAGGTCATGGCGATTCCCTCGCCCTATCTGTTGGCCATGATCATTGGCGGAGAAGGTGTGGACGACGGGGAGTTCAGCTCGCCCACGGGGATCACGCTTGACAAGGACGGCAATATCTACATTGCCGATACCGATAACCATTCGATTCAGAAACTCGACAAGTCCGGAAAGTTTCTCGCACGATGGGGCGGCGATCCCTCTGCGCAGGAAGGGAGCTTCTACTATCCGCGCGGATTGGCCATCGGGCCGAACGACGTGCTGTACATTGCAGACAGCGGCAATAACCGCATTCAGAAATTCGATCTCAACGGTAATGTCATGCAGGCCTGGGGCAAGTTTGGATTTGCGTGGCGCGGGGCGGATCTGGGCAAGTTCGATGTGCCCTGGGGGTTGGCGACGGACGCAGAGGGAAATCTGTACGTGTCCGACACGAGCAATGCGCGTATCCAGAAGTTCACCTCGGACGGGCAGTCGCTCCTCAAGTGGGGCCGTGACGGGAGCTTCGACGGTGCCTTCTTTTTTCCCCGCGGTGTGGCGGTCGATTTTGTCGGCAATATCTTCGTCGCCGATGAAAGCAACAATCGCATTCAGAAGTTCGATGCCCGCGGGAGCTTTCTTACCAAGTGGGGTCGCGACGGAGCAGGACCAGGCCAATTCAAGTCCCCCTGGGGGATTGCCTGCGATGCGCTCGGCAACGTCTATGTGGTCGATACCGGCAACCACCGTATTCAAAAGTTCGACGGCAACGGGACATTCCTCTGTTCCTGGGGCAACCGTGGCAAGTCGGAAGGGCAGCTCAATTTTCCCTATGGGATTGCAGTCGACAAAGAAGGCGCAGTGTATGTGGTGGACAGCGGCAATGGCCGCATTCTCAAGTATGTGCCGACGGAGGAAGAACTCAATCGCGGGAAGGATGAGGCGTCACCGAATCAGGCGCCGAGTGAGACTCCGGCGCCCCGCAGCGTGGCGGTCAAAGCCGGTGATACGGAAGCCTTCCTGAGCTGGATGGAGGTTCCTGGCGCCCAGTCCTATAACCTCTATTTCAATACCATTCCGAAGCTTACGACCCAGACGGCGACGAAAATTGAAGGGGTGACAAATCCCTATGCTCACGCCGGTCTCTCGAACGACACCCCCTATTACTATGCCCTGTCAGCGGTGTTCGAGTCCGGCGCTGAAAGCGAGCTGTCAAATGAAGTGATGGTGACGCCGGTGCTCATCGATATTACCGCGCCACAAAATCCCTATGCTGTGATCAATCATGGCGCCTTCATGACGAACACGCCGGAAGTTATCGCCACGATTTCAGCGAACGATGTCGATACCGGAGTGGCGGCCTACTTTGTTTCCGAGGCGCCGATGACTCCCACGGCGGGGACGCCGGGATGGGTCGATGTAATACCGACTACCAAGTTCGGCGCGACGATTCCGTATATTGTGTCGCCAGGAGACGGGCAGAAGTCGATCTACGTCTGGTTTAAGGATGTGGGAGGCAATGTCTCTACCCCTGCGAGCGCCACGATTTTGGTCAACACGTCGGGGTATCTCTGCGTATCCGAATGGGGCCGGACAGGCCGTGGCGCATCGTTGCTGCATGGCGGCGAGTTTATGGCTCCGATCTACGGGCTCTGTGTTGATCAGCAGGGATCGCTGTTCGTGGTCGACAACGGCAACAACCGGGTTCAGAAGTTCGACAATGCCGGTAACTTCATCATCCTCTGGGGCAACTTTGGTTCGGCCAATTCGAACTTCCATAACCCCACCGGCGTTGCCTGTGACGGCAAGGGCGACGTTTGGGTAGTCGACACGAACAATCATCGTGTCCAGAAATTCGACGGGAAACTCGGCGGTTATCTCATGAAGTTCGGGTCGCGTGGAAACGGCGAAGGGCAGTTTAATTCACCTTGGGGCATCGCGGTCGATCGGGTGCGCGGGTATGTCTATGTGGTCGACAGCGCCAATTTCCGTGTGCAGAAATTCGATATGAACGGGGAGTTCATCATGTCCTGGGGTAGCTTCGGAAACGGAGACGGCCAGTTCTACTTTCCGCGCGGCGTGGCGGTGGACCAGACTGATGGATTTGTGTATGTCGTCGACATGGGGAACCACCGGATTCAGAAGTTCGATACCAGTACTAACGTGCTTCCGCAGCTGTTGGCCAAGTGGGGGGGCAGTTCCGAACCGGGCCATGCCAGCAGTCCGCTTGCACAGGAGGCAGGTCAGTTGCGGTCTCCCTGGGGTGTGACGGTCGATGGAGCCGGCGATGTCTACGTCTCAGACACCGGCAATCATCGCATCGAGAAGTTCGACAGAGAAGGTAATTTCATCACCCAATGGGGTGGGTTTGGGAACGGCAAAGGGCAGTTCAACTTCCCCTATGGGATTGCCGTCGATGTCAAAGGAAGCGTCTTTGTCGTCGATAGCGGGAATACCAGAGTTGAGCAGTTCATGCCGGCCGACGAGGGGAGTGAACGGCTCCAGGAAGTTGCGGAGACTTTGGAAGAGCTGACACCGGAGTCGGACAGTCACAAGTCATAAAGTCGTCAAGTCTATAAGGTCAAAAAACTTTCAGGTGGTATCGACCTCGACTTTATGACTTTCAGACATTAAGTCATGATGACGGAGCAATTATGCTAGATAAAGAACCGCGCCTAGGGCTGACCTACGACGATGTCGTGTTGGTTCCGGCAAAATCTCAGATCTTGCCGAGTGAAGTCGACATGCGTACGAGGCTGACTCGCCATATCAAGATCAACATTCCCATCATCAGCTCGGCCATGGATACCGTCACCGAGTCTCGGTTGGCCATCGCCATCGCCCGCGAAGGTGGCATGGGGATTATTCATCGCGTGTTGTCGCCGGTGGATCAGGCGACAGAAGTAGACCGGGTGAAGAAATCAGAAAGCGGCATGATTCTCGACCCGATCACGATTTCGCCAGATCAAACGATTCGCGATGCCCACGCATTGATGGCGAAATACCGGATCTCCGGGATTCCTGTGACAAAAGACAAGAAACTGGTCGGTATTCTCACGAATCGCGATCTGCGGTTTGAAACCCGGATGGATTTGAAGGTCTCGCAAATCATGAAGCGCGACAAGCTGATCACGGCGCCCGAAGGGACCAGCTTGGAAAAGGCCCGCGAGGTGTTGCACGAGCACCGGATCGAGAAGCTGCCGGTCGTCAATAAAGATTTCGAGCTGAAGGGCCTCATTACCATCAAGGATATCGAAAAGCGCATCATGTATCCCAATGCCTGCAAGGATGGACATGGCCGGCTCTGTGTCGGTGCGGCGGTTGGGGTGGGGCCCGAGACGGAAGATCGTGTAGCGCAGCTCAAGAAGGCTGGGGTAGACCTTATCGTGGTCGATACAGCTCACGGGCATTCTCAAGCGGTGCTGGATACGGTCAAGATGATCAAGAAACGTTATCCGGATCTTGAGCTGATAGCTGGGAATATCGGCACTGCCGAGGCGGCAAAGGATCTCCTCAAGGCCGGTGTCGATGCCGTAAAGGTCGGTGTGGGGCCCGGCTCAATTTGTACGACCCGCATTGTGTCGGGGGCCGGGATGCCGCAACTGACGGCGATCGCCGATTGCGCAAAAGTTCTCGCAGGCAGTGGGATTCCGATTATTGCAGACGGCGGAATCAAATATTCAGGCGATATCACGAAGGCCTTGGCGGCAGGAGCCTCCTCGGTCATGTTGGGCGGACTCTTGGCAGGGACGGAAGAATCGCCTGGGGAAACCGAACTGTATCAAGCCAGAACCTATAAGGTGTACCGTGGCATGGGCTCGATCGGCGCGATGGAGCGAGGCGGCGGAGATCGGTATGGGCAAGGCGGGCGTCCGGCGCAGAAATTGGTCCCTGAAGGCATCGAAGGTCGCGTCCCCTATAAGGGAAAGCTTTCAGCCGTCATCTACCAATTGATTGGCGGTGTGAAGTCCGGCATGGGTTATTGCGGATGCAAGACGATCTCTGACTTACAACAGAAGGCCACGTTTATCAGGCAGACGGTCGCCGGTCTTCGCGAAAGCCACGTGCACGATGTGATCATTACGAAGGAAGCGCCGAATTACCGTATGGATTGGGAATAGCGCGTGAAACGTGAAAGGTGAAACGTAGTTTCGGACGCTCTTCTTTCTTTTCCTCGTTTAACTTCTAACGTTTCACGTCTCCATGGAACTCTGGCACAATAGAATCCTGGTTCTCGATTTCGGGTCGCAATATACCCAGCTGATTGCACGCCGTATTCGCGAAGCCCACGTCTACTCGCAAATTTTGCCCTGCACTGTTCCCTTGGCGACTATCCTTGCCTACCGTCCGCAAGGCATCGTGCTGTCTGGCGGCCCCTCCAGTGTGTATGAGAAGAGGGCGCCGTCTGTTCCCAAGGAACTCTTCGATCTAGGTATTCCCATTCTCGGTATTTGCTACGGGATGCAGCTTGTGACCCATCTCTCGGGCGGAGAGGTGGCTAAATCCAAGCATCGGGAGTATGGCCGGGCCGATCTTACGATCGACGACAAGAGCAATCTCTTCAAGGGTATCGGCGAAGGCGGATCGACTGTCGTCTGGATGTCACACGGAGACCGTATCGAGCGGATGCCGCCGGGCTTCCGGTCGATCGCGCATACAGCGAATTCACCGATCGCTGCGATGAAGCGTGATGATCACAAGCGTCGAATCTATTGTCTTCAGTTTCATCCGGAAGTCGTGCATACGCCGGAGGGAACCCAGATCCTTCTGAATTTCGTCTATGATATTTGTGGCTGTAAGCCGACCTGGACGATGCAGTCCTATGTGGAGACAGCGGTACAGCAGATTCGTGAGCAAGTCGGCAAGGAGCGAGTGATCTGTGCCTTGAGTGGTGGGGTGGACTCATCTGTGGCAGCGGCCCTCACCCATCGCGCCATTGGTGACCAGCTGACCTGTATCTTTGTCGATAATGGGCTGCTTCGGGCGGGAGAGAAAGAACAGGTCAAACAGACCTTCTCGCAACAGCTTCATCTGAACTTGCGCCTCCTCGATGCGTCCGATTCGTTTCTTGCCAAACTCAAAGGGGTAATAGATCCGGAGCGTAAACGGAAAATTATCGGGAAACAGTTTATAGAACAGTTCGAGGCCGAAGCGAAGAAGAAATCTGGCGGCGCGAAGTTTCTGGTTCAGGGCACGCTCTACCCGGATGTGATTGAGAGTGTGAGCTTTAAGGGCCCATCCGCTACGATCAAAACGCATCACAATGTGGGCGGGTTGCCGGCGCGGATGAAGCTGAAATTGATCGAACCCTTGCGGGAATTGTTCAAAGATGAAGTGCGGGTGCTGGGTAATGAATTAGGTCTGCCGGATGAAATTGTCTGGCGGCAGCCCTTCCCAGGGCCTGGCCTGGCTATCCGGGTGCTGGGCGCGGTCACCAGGGAACGACTGGCCATCCTGCGGGCGGCCGAGTCCATACTCGATCAGGAGATTCGTGCCGCCGGTTTGTATCGGGAGATTTGGCAATCACTTGCCGTGCTGTTACCGATCAGGACCGTGGGCGTCATGGGCGATCAGCGGACCTATGAACATGTTATTGCACTGCGTGCCGTCACGAGTTTGGACGGTATGACGGCCGATTGGGCCAAGATTCCAAATGATGTGTTGGGCAAGCTGTCGAACCGGATCATCAATGAAGTGAAGGGCGTCAATCGGGTAGTCTACGACATCAGTTCGAAACCACCGGCCACAATTGAATGGGAGTAAGATGGTCAATGGTCATGGGTCATTGGTCAATAGGACTCTCTCAAAGTATTTGGCTCTTCACCGTTTGACCAATGACTAGTGACCAATGACCCTTTGGTGCTATGGAAGTTAGACTACAGAAAGTCATTGCCGGGACCGGGCTAGCTTCGCGGCGAAAGGCCGAGGAGTGGATTGCGGCTGGGCGCGTGACGGTCAACGGCAAGGTGGTGACGGAGCTTGGCACCAAGGTCGATCCGGATCGCGTCCATATCAAGGTAGACGGCAAGCATATCAGTTCCGCCCAGCCGTACGTGTATCTGTTGCTGAATAAGCCGAAGAACGTGATGTCGACATTGAACGATCCTGGAGGCAGGCCGACGGTGAAGGATTTTCTCCGTGGGATATCGGTACGGGTGTTTCCCGTCGGTCGGTTAGACTTCGATAGCGAAGGGTTGATGCTCCTGACCAATCACGGCGACTTGGCTCAGACCCTGCTCCATCCCCGCTACCATGTGCCGAAGACCTATCTCATCAAGGTGAAGCAGGTGGTGACGGACGACCATATCCGGCAGTTAGAACAGGGCGTGCAACTGGAGGACGGCATGACGAGTCCGGCTATCGTAAAGAAGGTGAAGAAGGCCAAGCTGAACTCCTGGCTGGAGATTACGATCCGCGAAGGACGCCAGCACCAAGTAAAACGTATGATGGAGGCGGTGGGGCATCCGGTATTGAAGCTGACGAGAATTAAGATGGGGCCGCTTTCGTTGGGCGATCTGGATCCGGGTGAGTTCAGGTATCTGACCGACCGTGAAGCGAATGCGTTGCGCGAGCTTGCGGAGCTGAAGCTTGTCGCAGCAGAGGATAGGGAGCAGCAGGTTTCCAGGCCGAAGAAGCGGGTCAGCCGGGCTGGATGGGCTCGATCCAAGAAAGTGAAGGTGGTATGAAGGTCAGAACTCATCGATGCGGGGAACTCACAAAAGCGGCCATCGGGCAGACCGTTGTCTTAAACGGCTGGGTTCAGAAGCGGCGCGACCATGGGATGGTCATGTTCATCGATCTGCGGGATCGCACAGGGATCACACAGGTGGTGTTTAACGCCGAACGGAACGCTGCGGTACATCAAGTTTCCCATGCCTTGCGGAGCGAGTGTGTCGTGTCGGTGACAGGCCAAGTGATGGCCCGTCCAGACGAGTCGAAGAATCCCAATCTGTCGACGGGCGAGATCGAAGTTTTCGTCGATGCCGTCGAGATTCTGAACGAGTCGAAGACGCCGCCTTTCGTGATCGAAGACGATGCCGAAGTGACGGAGTCGATCCGGCTGAAGTATCGCTACCTGGATCTTCGACGCCCGAAGATGCAGCGGCTGTTAACGATCCGGCACGACATCATGCAGGCCGTCCGTAGTTTTCTGAACGCGGAACGTTTCCTCGAAGTGGAAACGCCGATTTTGACCAAGAGCACGCCGGAAGGCGCACGCGATTATTTGGTGCCGAGCCGTGTGAATCCTGGACAATTCTACGCGTTGCCTCAGTCGCCGCAGCTCTTCAAGCAGGTGCTCATGGTCAGTGGAGTCGATCGCTACTATCAGATCGCGCGCTGCTTCCGCGATGAGGATCTGCGCAACGATCGGCAGCCGGAATTTACACAGATCGATATCGAAATGTCGTTCGCCGATCGGTTGGACGTCATGAGCTTGATGGAGCAGATGATCGTTACGGTATTTCGTGAAGCGGGTGGCGTTCAATTGCCGACTCCCTTTCCGCGCATGACCTATGCCGAGGCTGTGGGCCGCTATGGATCAGACAAACCGGATCTGCGCTTCGACATGCCGCTGCACGATGTCACAGCCTTTGCGTCAGCCAGCGAGTTCAAGGTGTTCAAGGAGGCGGCGACCAAGGGCGGAATCGTAAAGGCGCTGATCGTGAAGGGTGGAGCGGCCACCCCTCGAAGCAGGATCGATGGGCTCGGTGAGATGGCCAAGAGTTTTGGTGCGAAGGGGCTCGCCTGGCTTAAGATCACGGCGGAGGGGCAGCTTGAGTCTGTCATCGCCAAGTTCCTGGATGCCAAGGCTTTTGCGGCGGCCCTTCCCGACGCCAAGCCAGGCGATTTAGTCCTTTTCGGTGCTGACAAAGCAGCCGTTGTCCACGATGTGTTGGGCCGCATCAGGCTCTTGCTGGGTGAAGAGCTGAAGCTCATCGATACCACAGCCTGGAGGCCTCTGTGGGTCGTCGAGTTTCCCTTGCTGGATTATTCGCCCGAAGAGAAGCGATACATCTTCATGCACAATCCCTTTGCTGCGCCGATGGACGAGGATGCGGCATTCCTGGATTCAGAGCCGCTCAAAGTGCGAGCGAAGGCCTATGATATGGTGCTGAACGGAAGCGAGATCGGTGGAGGGAGTATCCGGAACCATCGGAGCGATATCCAGTTTCGCATTCTCGACCTGCTCGGCATCGATAAGGAACAAGCTCAGGCCAAGTTCGGGTTCTTGCTCGACGCGCTGGATTATGGCGCCCCGCCTCATGGGGGTATCGCTTTCGGGCTCGACCGTCTCATCATGTTGCTGGGCGGCGCCGACTCGATCCGCGACGTGATCGCGTTCCCCAAAACACAACGGGCGCAATGTCCTCTGACCGATGCACCATCGGCGGTTGGAGCCGATCAGCTAAAGGAATTGCGTATTAAGCTCGATCTCGTCGAGTAGCAGGATGTTGAAAAAGTCCGCCAGCTTTGTTCTTGCATCGCTCAGAGGCTCAACGTACGGAATGAGATTCTTGGAGATCGGAAGCATTAGAGGGGTTTATCCGTTCGCCAAGAATCATTGCAAGGGCGAACGGCCCACACAAAGTGCGGTTTGTACCTCCTCGCCTCTTCGCTCGCTGCGGCCTCGCGTGGGAAAAGGCGCGTCTCGGCGCGCCCGGGTTGGGCGGGTGAGAAGCCTGGCCTTTTTGAACATCCTGCGATAGGGAGACTCCGTTCCATGGCAGGCAATTCGTTCGGGCATATCTTCACTATTACGTCATTCGGCGAGAGCCACGGTCCTGCAATTGGCTGCGTCGTGGATGGCTGTCCTCCCGGTCTGGCCCTTTCTGTCGATGACATCCAATTCGATCTCGATCGGCGTAAGCCCGGCACCTCCCGTCACGTCACGCAGCGGCAGGAATCCGATACAGTCGAAATCCTCTCCGGTGTCTTTGAAGGCAAGACGACCGGTACGCCCATCGCGCTCCTTATTCGAAACGAAGACGCCCGCAGCAAGGACTACGGCAATCTGATCGATACCTTTCGTCCCGGTCACGCGGACTACACCTATTGGCAGAAGTATGGGATTCGCGATCATCGAGGCGGCGGGCGCGCGTCTGCGCGTGAAACAGCGGTGCGAGTGGCGGCAGCTGCGATTGCAAAGAAATGGCTCAACGAAAAATACGGCGTCTTGATTCGTGGCTACCTCAGCCAGCTCGGGCCGCATGAAGTGCCGTTCAAGTCCTGGGACGGCGTGGGTGGCAATCCATTTTTCGTGGCTGATCCCGCCGCAGTGCCGAAGCTGGAATCGTTTATGGACGAGCTGCGCAAGGCCGGCGACTCTGTTGGCGCCAGGATCACGACGGTCGCCGAGCATGTGCCCGTCGGCTGGGGCGCTCCGGTCTATGCCAAGCTGGACTCCGATTTGGCCGCGGCTATGATGAGCATCAATGCGGTAAAAGCCGTCGAGATCGGATCGGGTTTTGGTTCTGTGACGCAGCGGGGGTCAGAGCATGGCGATGAGCTGACCCCGGACGGATTTGTGACCAATCATGCCGGGGGCATTCTCGGTGGGATTTCAACCGGGCAGGATATCGTCGTCACGATCGGGATTAAGCCGACGTCGAGCATCCGTGTGGCTCGCCGGTCTATCGATAAGCAGGGGAATCAAGTTACCGTCGAAACGAATGGCCGTCACGACCCCTGTGTCGGCATCAGAGCGACACCGATTGCCGAAGCCATGATGGCCCTCGTGCTCATGGACCATGCCTTGCTCCACCGCGCACAGAACGCCGATGTCAAGACCAAGACGCCGAAGATTGCCGCGTCTGCGAAGAAATCCGCCAAGTCCGCCGGTGTCACGAAGACCAATTCCGATCCCCACGAAGCGTAATGGCCAGAAAGGCCATGCCCCCCATCGTCAACATCCATCGAGCGACGGTCTATCGGGGCGACACCTGTGTCTTCACCGACTTTTCGTTGTCGCTCCAAGAGGGTGAACATGTCGCCATTCTCGGTCCCAATGGCGCTGGGAAATCTACATTTTTGAAGTTGCTGGCCGGCGAGGTCCATCCTGTCCCGAACGATGAGACTTATATCCGGCTCTTCGGCGAAGAACGGTGGAACGTCTGGGATGTTCGCAAGCGATTGGGCATGGTTTCGCACGACCTGCAACATCAGTACATGGAAAAGGTGACCGGCCTGAAAGTCGCGCTGTCAGGCTACCATGCGAGCATTGGGACGTACGGTCACCAAGACTTTACCTATGCCCAGATTGCTCACGCCCATGTCGTAATGGAGGAGCTTGGTGTCGGCTTCTTGACCGACAGGAAGTTTTCCGAGATGTCGACCGGCGAACAGCGGCGTTGCCTCCTGGGCCGTGCGCTGGTGCATGACCCGACTGCGTTGGTATTGGATGAACCGACCAGCGGACTCGATCTCACGGCGACGTTTCATTACCTGGATCTGGTTCGGGCGCATATGCGCAAAGGGAAAACCCTGTTGCTGGTGACGCACCACATCCACGAGATCCCGCCGGAAGTAGAGCGTGTCGTGCTCTTGAAGCAAGGGACAATTCTACAGGATGGGGACAAACGCGCTGTCCTCACAGAAGCCAACCTTAGCCAGTTGTTCGATTGCCCTGTATCATTGGCTCAAGCCAATGGGTGGTACCAAGCGCTGCCTGGCTGACGTACAACCTCACAGGTTGCAATACATAGCGGATTGGGGCCGCGCTATTTTTTTCGAAATCCGAAGAACATGCCGACCGCTGCTGCTCCGGTCGATGGGAGATAACCGGAGAGGAAGTGTTTGAGTCCTTGAGCACCCTGTTGTGTCGCCGCGATAGCATGGCTGATCTGTGTTTCTACCGACGTCCAGTCGAGATCGATCCAGCCGGTTTCTTCCAAGACGGCGATGCCTGCCAGCAGCCCGCCGGTGATCAGTGCGGCCATTCTCAGAAATCGTCTGGATGCCCAGCCGATGAAAAATCCTGCCAGATAGCTGCCGCCGATGCCTGCTACAGCAGGCGATGAGAAGTTAGCTGCCCATGAGGTGAGACCTCCGACCGTTGCGATGCCGGCGGCGATGACGGATTTGGCATTCCAGGGCGCTTCGGCGATAAAGGCCGCAAAGATTCCCTGTGAGGATGATTCTTGAGACGGCTCTTGATACTCATCCATAGAGGCGCGCTATTGTTTTCGGTAATGACATCGAAGGGATGGAACCATATCCTCCTGTGCAGTGCAAGTCGTTTGCCAGCATTGTACATGACGGTTTGTGGTGATATGGCGGAGTGCGCGAGACTCGCGTGATGGACGACGGTTCGAGGTCCGAAGTTCGAGGTTTTCGGAACTTCGAACCCTGAGCTTTGAACTTTGTATCGTGCTTGTCTCGCGTGAGTCTGGCGTCGGCGGTTGCTGCTGAGCATCTATGAATTATGTGGCGTAAGGAAAGGCCGGGGCCGTCTTCCTGATTCTTGCCGGATTTCCTGCAAATAAACGATTCGGGATGGAAGAAATATTCGGAAAGATCCCCTACGAAAGAGGGGGACAAAATAGGTGTTTTTCTACATCCTGGTTCTTGAGAAGCCCGGAGGCGCCAGAGCATACTGACTCACGTATCGCTTGTAGATTGCTGTATACGAGTCAGGCCGGCAGTTGATTGCTACGATCACTGATCGCTCGTTACGGAGCATTTTCATGTCCAGATTTCTCCGATTAGCATTCCGCCTCTCGGGCCGGGAACAGGTCATCTTTTACGCGATGATCGTTCTCACCATCGTCGCGTTGGTCTCTACGGCAATCTCTCATCAACGCACGACTGAAACTATGGTGGAAATCGCAAATTCGAATCGGGTCTGGGGCGACTATCTGGACTTGTTGTCCAAACTGGAGGTGCGTGCGGGAAATGCCAATGCGCCGGGGAACGATGTGTTTGACAGCCGGGACGTGTTCCTGGAACGGACTCGCTTCCGTAATCTGCAGGCCCAGTTCGATCTTGATCTGGATAGGCTGCAACAAGCTATTGCGGTAGTGATGCCTAATAGAGACATGGTTGCAGACGAGGAGAGCCTCAAGGCCGTAGAAGAGATCGAGGGGCGCATGGCTCGATCGACCGAGATGATCTTTGAGCGACTCGAGTCGGGCGATCTAGAGGGCGGAGCAAGGACCATGGCGGAGATGGATAAACACTATGCGGATCTGCGGGCGCAGTTACAGCAGATTGAGCTGAAATGGACCGATGTGAAGCGAGGGTATGCCGACCAGCAAATGGTGATCATTGGCTCCTTGAAGAATGTAAATGCCCTTGTCATGGCGGTGAATCTCCTGTTCATCCTCGGCCTGATCATCTCCGGCTACCGGATTTTCCACCGTTTGCGGGAATCGGAACGTGAGCTCACCGAAGCCCGGAATGAAGCCGTTCGTGTCAGCCAGGTGAAAGCGCGGTTCATTGCCAATATCAGCCATGAAATTCGCACACCCATGAACGGCATCATGGGTATGACCAGGCTCTTGTCCGACGCGGGGCTCACGCGGGAAGCTGCGCATTATGTCGAGACGATTAAGACATGCGGTAACACCCTGCTCGCATTGATCAACGATGTACTCCTGTTTTCGAAAATGGAATCCGAACGGGTAAGTCTTGATGCCCGGCCGTTTGATGTGCGGAGAGCGGTCAAAGATGTTCTGGAGCTGTTGTCCGTGGCGGCTAAGGAAAAGGGACTGGCGCTGTCTTCTTGTTTGGACGAGAGCCTGCCGCGTTGTCTGATGGGCGACGACATGCGGGTTCGCCAAGTATTGACCAATCTCGTGAGCAACGCGATCAAGTTTACGGATCGGGGCAGTGTCATTGTGGACGGAGCGGCGACATTGATTGAAGGGAATCGGTATGACGTGCGTTTGGCCGTCACGGACTCGGGAATCGGTATTGCTCCGGAGGTGCAGGGTAAGTTGTTTCAGGCGTTCTACCAGGTTAGGGACGAACGTGCCGCAGCTTCGATGGGAGGAACCGGTCTTGGGTTGGCAATCTGCAAGGCGATTTGTACAGCCATGGGAGGCAGCATCCAGGTACAGAGCGAGATTGGGAGGGGGGCAACGTTTCGCGTACATTTTCAGGCAGAGGGAGTCGATGGTGTATCGGTTGTTTCGCCGGAACGTGTGGCCCAGATTCAGGAAGATCTCGGAGAGCGACTTCCACTACGGATTCTGTTGGTAGAAGATAACCCGACAAACCAATTTGTCACGGTGGAGTTTCTGGCCATGTTCGGCTATGGGACAGATGTGGCTGCTAACGGCCAGAAAGCGCTGGAGATGATCGAGCGGCGTCAGTACGACCTGATCTTCATGGACTGTCGTATGCCGGTCATGGATGGATTTGAAGCGACCAAGTGCATTCGCCGAGCGCCAGTCGGCGCGCACCGGCCAGCGATTATTGCGCTGACTGCGAGCGCATTCGAAGACGACTACGCGAAATGTCTGGCAGTCGGGATGGACGATGTGCTGGCTAAGCCGGTCGATATCAATAGGCTTCAACAAGCGCTGGTCAAGTGGGGAGGCGACAGAGGGAAGGGGGGGCCTGCTCGCGACCGGGCCGACCGCCGGTCGGCGGAGGCAGTGAACGATGGTCCGATTGAAGTTGTGGTGCTACTTGAGGAGTTTGCCGGCATGGAGCGCAGCCTTGCCTCAGGGATTGAATTGTTCCTGCGCGATAGCCCTGGTATGCTCCGCCGCATTCATGATGCGCTGGAAGCCTGTGATACTGACGGGCTCTGCCACGCAGCGCATACATTGAAGGGCACCGCAGCTATGTTCCGGGCTCCATCCATTGTCAGCCTCTGTCGGACCATTGAACAGTGCGGACTAGAGGGCTTGCTGAGTCAGGCAGCAGATCTGTCTTGCGCGCTTGCGTTAGAGCTGGAACGAGCGCGCGAAGTTCTGGCACTCCTCAAGGTGCAATGCCAAACCATCTCAAGCGAACATCAAGTCGGGCGATAGCGTCTCACCTAAACTAAGGTAACCAAGCTCCAGTTTCCTCGGGTAAAGCTTTTCCCTGTGTGATCTGTAATGTTCCGCGTATTCAAAACGCCTTTGCCCACATGACTCATGAGAGTTCGCCGAAAAATCGGTGAAGTTTCTCTGCAAGCCGGCACGTAAAGCCCAGGGCCAGGCACTGACAAGAAGGGTGTCCGTTCCCAACGATTCGGTAAGGATCTGAGGGCGAGCTTGCCAACCGAAGGTTTGGCGTAAGAGTGGGTCGGCGATCCTAGGGAGGTACTGTGGAATAGGGTGAGCTAAAGGCGGCTGTTCGCGAAGGTATCACAGGCCTTAGGGTCGCCCGTCTCCAAACCTTTTCGAAGCCACGTCATGCGTTGTTCAGAGGAGCCGTGTGTCCAGCTTTCCGGCTGAACAGAGCCGCGAGACATTTTTTGGAGCCGGTCGTCTCCGATGGCTGAAGCAGCGCGAAGCCCTTCTTCAAAATCGCCCGGCTCGATCAGGTTCCGCTCACGCTTGGCGTGGTGGCCCCAGACGCCGGCGAAACAATCGGCCTGCAGTTCCATTCGTACCGACAGGGCATTCCCTTCTCGTTCAGAAGCCTGGCGCTGGAGGCGCGTGACCTTCTCCGCAATGCCCATCAGATTTTGCACGTGATGGCCCACCTCATGGGCGATGACATAGGCCTGGGCGAAGTCGCCTGGCGCACCCAGGCGGTGCGACATCTCGTTGAAAAAAGACAGGTCCAAATACACTTTGTGATCCCTGGGGCAGTAGAAGGGGCCGACAGCGGACGAGGTGGTCCCGCAAGCAGACTGAACTGCTCCTGTGAAGAGTACGAGTCGAGGATCTTCATACTGCGGCCCAAGGAGTTGTCTCCAGGTGGTTTCTGTATCGGCGAGGACGACCGAGGCGAATTTGCCGAGTTGGTCGCTGGGGGTTCCGATCGGTGCGGGTTCGGCAGATTCTGAGGGTGTGGATGAGTCGGTAATTTCCTGCACGCCGTTGAGCATGTTGAGGAGGGTCACGGGATTGATGCCGGTGAAATAGCTGACGGCCAGCACTAGCACGATGCCGACTAGGCCAAGCCCTCCCACGCCTCCGACCCTGGCCGGTCCCATCCCGCGACGGTCTTCGACATTGCCGCTTTCTCGTTGCCCTTCCCAGCGCATGAGGATCTCCTGATAGGACGCGGTATCTCAAGTGGGCGGACCAGGCTGGTTCTTTCTCCATGGTCTGAATGAGTTTGTGTGCTTCTGCGCAGTGATCTGGAAGACCGATCACGTGATGCATCATAACCGAAGCAGGGAAGAGGGGGAAGGGCCAGGTTGAAGGGCTAGATTGAAGCCGGAGGTGCCCAGCTAATATGGGCACCTCCGGAGGTAGACGACTATTTCGTCTCTGAGGTGGTCATCTCCAGTTGGCCGGCAATACGTTTGAGATCTTTCGGGTACAGCACGATCTCGATCCGCCGATTTGAAGCCCTGCCCTGTTCCGTCTCGTTCGAGGCGAGGGGGTGGGTATCGGCATAGCCGACTGCGGAGAGGTGCTGGCGGTCCACGCCGCCCTGATCGATCAGGTAGCGCACCACGGTCGTGGCTCGCGCCGTTGAGAGTTCCCAGTTTGTCTTGAAGCGATCTTGCAACTTCGGGCTGATGTTCAAGTTATCGGTGTGGCCTTCGATCCGAATTTGTTTGTCTGAGATCTTGTTGAGCACGTCACTGACCGGTTTCAAGACTTTCACGCCGGCCGGTTTTACTTGGGCCTGTCCGGAATCGAACAAGACGCGGTCCACCATGTTGATCGTCAGGCGGTCCCGTACTTGCTGTATGGTGATATTGCCCTTGGAGATCTCGTCTTGCAGCGACTTGGACAGCTCTTCCTGTGTGCGAGTCAGGCGGTTGATCTCTTCTTCTTTTGCCAGTTTTGCCAGCCGTTCCTGCTCCAACGTTGCGGCAAGTTGTGATTGCTCCTGCTGAAGTTGCTCGCGTTCCTTCGCGATACGAGAGGCGTTGTCCGCCAGTTCAGCAGCCTGTTTCTGGAGCCTGGCGATTTCTTCCTGCGATGAGGCATTCCCGCTCGTGAGCTTTTGTTCAAGATCAGTGATTTGACCGCGCACATTGCCCAGCTCGCTGTTCAGTTGTCCTTTCTCCTTCTCGATGCCGTCCAGGCGAGATTGCAACTCGCTCGATCGCGCGGCGAGCGCTTCACGCTCTTTGGTCAATGAGACCGCCTGCTGTTCGGCTACTTTGCGCTGAGTGGCTTCCTGGTCCAAGTTTTGTTTGAGCCCTGCTAACTGTTGTTGCAGCTGAGCGGATGTTTTCTTCGCGGCATCAAGCTCAGCAAGCGTTTTCGTGTGGGTTTCCGTGCTCACGCATCCCACCACTGCCACGGCACACAATATAGCCAATGCGGGGGCCCGGAGTGGCTTGATTCGGTCAATCGAAATTTGCTTCATAGTCGCCTCCTATTCAATGATGGTGAACGGAACATTGGATAGAGGAGCAAGCGCAATGCCCAATGAACAGGAAACGTGCATGAAAATAGTTGCTTATTTCTCATTGAATTGAAAGGCTATTGATGCTCGGCGCTCATAGTTAGCAGGAGAACTTGAGCATGCCGCTACAGGCACTGTAGGGTCTATCCTACAGTGCCGAAGTGAAGAGTCGATGAAACTGTATCTATAAGTAGGAGGTGTCATCTGAAGGGGTATGCCTGCATCTATACATTCAGCAAGGCTGGTCTGGGTATGGGACCGGCGCAGGGCGGAGTTGTCCGGCGTTGTTCTGTTACAGGAGGTTGGATATAGTAGCCGCCCGCTTGGCGAGCGGCGCGATTTGGTCACGAATGGTCATGAGCCAGATGGGCTGGGTGAGCCTGTTCCGATGGAATTGGGCGATATGGCTTCTTGGTGACGTCGATGTTTCGTACGATTGCTTTCAATAAACCCTATGGGGTCTTGCCCTGTTTTACCGATCCGGATGGGCGGAAGACCTTGGCGGACTATATCGATCTGCCTGGCGTCTATGCAGCCGGTCGGCTCGATTTGGATAGTGAAGGGCTCCTGCTTCTGACGTCGGATGGACGGTTGGCCTCTCACATCACGGATCCGCAGCATAAGCTGGCGAAAATCTATCTCGTGCAGATCGAACGCATCCCGAACGAGGAGGCGTTGGAGCAGCTGAGAACGGGCGTCGTCCTGAGTGGTAAGAAGACCAGACCTGCTGGAGTACGCCTATTGGCGAACCATCCGCAGTTGCCTGACCGCTCCGTGCCCATCCGTTTTCGCAAAACCGTACCGACTGCCTGGGTGGAGATCACGTTGCGCGAGGGGATGAACCGACAGGTCCGGCGCATGACCGCCTCTGTGGGGCATCCGGCCTTGCGGCTTGTGAGGGTGGCGGTCGGGCTGGTTGTACTGGGGGGTCTCCAGCCAGGTGAATGGCGGGAGTTGACAAGTGGCGAGATTGAACAGATCTATTCTGCTGTTCACCGATAAGTTCGTAAGCATCTTCGTGCCTTGTCCCTAAACCGCATGATTTATAATCTCTGAAGTCGAAATTGCCGATGTTTCCTCGCGCGGCTCCTCCACAAAGGACTGTTATGGTGATGAAGTATGAGGTTTGATGATTCAAAGCGAATCTCGCTGTGTGACCGCGCACGTAAGAACTTGAGGGTTCAGATAAGTAGCATAGTGGAAAAACGCCAGGCAGGATGCTCAAAAAGTCTGTCCAGCAAGGCCGCAGCGAGTAACCCAATATGATCGTTCCAAGCTTGCTCGTGTATATTGTCCCTGGGATGGTCCGGATGAGTCCCCCACTGCGCGCGTCCAACGAGGGTCTTCTGAGACCGCGCGTTGCGCGAGCACAGGGGACTCACTGGACCATCCCTCCCCTGCTGGCGGGCTTTTTCAGCATCCTGTTAGGACTCGGCCTGTTGATTGGCCTTGTTGGCTGTCAGACCGGAGGTGGGCGGACCCTGTACGGGACATCCTGTTCGGAGATTGAACGGCAGATCGACCTTTCAGAGAGGATTGATACTCTCAACCGATTGGCCGATGCTTTTGAGCGGCGGTGCTATGAGACCGTGATTGTGCATGGCGAGAAGGCCAGGTCAGAGTTCCGGCACAAGACGTTCTCCCTTCTAAAGGAGACCACCAATGTCTTCATTCCGGAGGGTTCTTTCATCGATTACGTTTTGGAAAGTTATGAGCGCGGCTACCTTAGCCTCTTACTGGCGGCGAGCTATGCGAATGTGCAGAAACTGGAGGAGGCAAAGGTCGAACTCAGGCAGCTGGATCATGAGCTATTTACGCCGCTCTACAATTACGGCGAAGACCCGGTCAATCTGTTGTTATCCGCTGTGTTATGGGAGCGAGTGGGGGAAGTAAACGAGGCGCGCGTCGATTGGCTTCGACTGAGAGACCTGGACGTAATGTGGAAGGGCAAGCAGGATGCAGTTCGTATATTTGCAGCACGACAGGTGGCTTGGATTGATGAGGGACAGGGGGGCAGCGAGCCGTGGCGAGTCTATGGCATCGGCCGATTTCCAGGACTGACGTGGGATCTGCAGTTCTTTGGATCCGCGAGCGGATATTTTTCCGTGAAGGCAAACGAAGAATTTCTTTCCGCCTGCCGGTCCGACACCGGCGTGAGGTTGTCTACCAAAAGTTGGTTCGAGAAGGTGGCGATTCGCCATAGCCATGGGTATCACCCGCTCTTGAACGTGCAGGCATGGATCCGATTGCCGATCGGTCTGACCTACAGTCTGGTTCCGTTGGCTGCAGGAGCCGGAGTCATGGTCGGAGGTTGCATGCTCGATGCGGCAGGCAAAGGTAATGGAGCGCTCTGTCAGTTGTCCATTGTTGGAGGAGCGGCCATGATGCGCACCGCGCCGGCGGTGATGGAAGGTGCGCTACAGCCTGACCTGCGGCATTGGGAGCATGTGCCTGCAGCGTTTGTCGTAACCAGAGCCTCAAAGCCCGAGCTGGAATCCTGCTTGCCAAAGATTGGAACCGCCGTTCAGCGGCTGTGGTAGAGCTGGCCCAGCCCACCTTATTCATGAACATTTTTGCTGTAAGCGCCAATGATCGGGCGAGAGGCACGGACTAGGCTGACTCGACATCCGTAATAATGGTGTGCAGCCCAGACGCTCCCGCCGGCTGCGGCCTCACAATCTCCGCGATCTGTAGCTGCCCCTTCGTGTCCGTTGCTCGCACGACGGTTTGGAACTTGCCGCGTTGAGAAGGCCTCCAGGTGTAGTTCCAGATGACCCAGGAGTAGGGCGACATCGGCTTTTCAATTTCGCACTCGTTCCACGTGCGGCCAGCGTCAAGGCTTAGTTCCACTTTGCTGATGCTGTTCGGCCCGCCGAAGGCGATGCCGCGGAACTGTTGTTCTTGCCCGCGAAGTGTTTGGTAATGGCCGGGACTGTCGATACGTGAAAAGATTTTGATGGTGCCGTCGTCGGTCCAGCCTTTGCGCTGCCAGTAGCCTTGATAGTCTCCGGGATAGACTTCGATCTCGACGATCCATTTCACATTCTTGATCCCGTAAAGTCCAGGCACGAGGAGTCTGATCGGGAATCCGTGTTCCTTCGGCAATTTTTCGCCGTTCATCAGGTAGGCGAGCATCACGTCGTCTTGCATGGCCCGCTTGAACGGAATGCTGTCGTCGTACCCGTCGATTCCTCTGAACACCACATCGCGCGCGGTCTCTTCATCGGCACCGCATTCTAGAAGAAGCTTCTTGAGTGAAATGCCGCGCCACGTCGCGTTCCCCATGCTGTCTCCGCCAGGCAACGTGTCGATGCACATGAGAGTGGAGACCTGATCGTAGGAATCGCGATTCAGAATGTCTCGCCAGCCGAGCGACATTGGAGCGTTCACGGCTCCTTTGACATGGAGTTTCCACTGTTCGATATTGAGATCCCGCGACATTGAAACGGCGCCATCGGCGTAATTGACTACATAGAATTTTGAATTGGGCGTGAAGTAGGTCGTGTCGCGTGCAGGAATGGCAAACATGCGCCCGAATGTCGACCCCACTGCATCGCAGCCACCGGTTATTCCGGCGAGGGTGCCGAGGCCGAGGGCCTTCAGAATGGTTCTTCGCCGCATGGACAGGGGTGATTCGTACGGTGACATTGTTTTTAATTATACACGCAAATGATGCTTGACTCCCATCGGGAGCTTTGTTATCTTCTCGCCTGTTCGATGGTGCTCGTGCTTCCTGCCTGTTGACCGCGTGCAAGTGTGCGGTGAGGGCATGCGGTTTTTAGGGAATACCCGGCCATAGATTGGTAAATGGGTCCCTTGACACGCTTTCCGTGCACAGAGTATAGTGCTCGGCTCGCGTGACGAGTTTTTTGTTCTTTGACAACTGAATAGAGAATGTTGAGCAATGGTGTAAGTGTATTGAAGTGGTGGCCCTTGGTCCAAATTCTAAGAACACCTTTATGAGAGTTTGATCCTGGCTCAGAATGAACGCTGGCGGCGCGCCTAATACATGCAAGTCGAGCGAGAAGACGTAGCAATACGTTTGTAAAGCGGCGAACGGGTGAGGAATACATGGGTAACCTACCCTTGAGTGGGGAATAACTAGCCGAAAGGTTAGCTAATACCGCGTACGCTCCTTGGACTTCGGTTCAGGGAGGAAAGCGCTACCGTGGGTAGCGCGCTCTTGGATGGGCTCATGTCCTATCAGCTTGTTGGTGAGGTAACGGCTCACCAAGGCTTCGACGGGTAGCTGGTCTGAGAGGACGATCAGCCACACTGGCACTGCGACACGGGCCAGACTCCTACGGGAGGCAGCAGTAAGGAATATTGCGCAATGGGCGAAAGCCTGACGCAGCGACGCCGCGTGGGGGATGAAGGTCTTCGGATTGTAAACCCCTTTCGGGAGGGAAGATGGAATGGGGTAACCCATTTGGACGGTACCTCCAGAAGCAGCCACGGCTAACTTCGTGCCAGCAGCCGCGGTAATACGAAGGTGGCAAGCGTTATTCGGATTTACTGGGCGTACAGGGAGCGTAGGCGGTTCGGTAAGCCCTCTGTGAAATCTTCAGGCTTAACCTGGAAAAGTCGGAGGGGACTGCTGGGCTAGAGGACGGGAGAGGAGCGCGGAATTCCCGGTGTAGCGGTGAAATGCGTAGAGATCGGGAGGAAGGCCGGTGGCGAAGGCGGCGCTCTGGAACGTTTCTGACGCTGAGGCTCGAAAGCGTGGGGAGCAAACAGGATTAGATACCCTGGTAGTCCACGCCTTAAACTATGAATACTAAGTGTCGGCGGGTTACCGCCGGTGCCGCAGCTAACGCATTAAGTATTCCGCCTGGGAAGTACGGCCGCAAGGTTGAAACTCAAAGGAATTGACGGGGGCCCGCACAAGCGGTGGAGCATGTGGTTTAATTCGACGCAACGCGAAGAACCTTACCCAGGCTGGACATGCAGGTAGTAGAAGGGTGAAAGCCCAACGAGGTAGCAATACCATCCTGCTCAGGTGCTGCATGGCTGTCGTCAGCTCGTGCCGTGAGGTGTTGGGTTAAGTCCCGCAACGAGCGCAACCCCTGTCTTCAGTTACTAACGGGTCAAGCCGAGAACTCTGGAGAGACTGCCCAGGAGAACGGGGAGGAAGGTGGGGATGACGTCAAGTCAGCATGGCCTTTATGCCTGGGGCTACACACGTGCTACAATGGCCGGTACAAAGGGCTGCAAACCTGTAAGGGGGAGCGAATCTCAAAAAACCGGCCTCAGTTCAGATCGAGGTCTGCAACTCGACCTCGTGAAGGCGGAATCGCTAGTAATCCCGGATCAGCACGCCGGGGTGAATACGTTCCCGGGCCTTGTACACACCGCCCGTCACACCACGAAAGTTTGTTGTACCTGAAGTCGTTGGCGCCAACCGCAAGGGGGCAGACGCCCACGGTATGACCGATGATTGGGGTGAAGTCGTAACAAGGTAGCCGTAGGGGAACCTGCGGCTGGATCACCTCCTTTCTAAGGAGTAACTACTCCAAAGAAAATCATGGGCTAAGGGCCACCTCTTCAATACATTTCGCACCAAACACGAGTGAGGGTTCCGGCGATGAGTCCTC
>Ga0194035_1000003_pt1:40000-156790 | contig 156790 bp, 151 predicted proteins | sample JunL2320m_MetaG_FD_148680 | JGI IMG/M metagenome (GOLD analysis project Ga0194035, IMG submission 148680) | Anoxic zone freshwater microbial communities from boreal shield lake in IISD Experimental Lakes Area, Ontario, Canada - Jun2016-L239-20m | ecosystem: Environmental > Aquatic...
TATCGCTTTGATCTTGATCGACAACGAAGAAGCTGCGCACCGTTGGACAAGCTTCATGGTGCGCGGTTGTGTCTACCCCTATGGGGGGGACAATCAACCGCCCATCTTTAACGAATTGGTTAGCCCGTTTAAAGAACTCCACTGCGTTGCAATACGCGAACTGTCCGTGGCCTTGCACGCAGTGGTTCTGCTGTAACTCATTGTGTCCACTCGCGGGAATGAGCTTAAGGTTATCCCCGTTGAATCCGAACCACAGAGCCACGACGTGGTGTGTTGGGAGTGCCGGAACGACGGGAGGAACAGCAGGCGTTGTGCCCATGTCAATGACCAATGGATTGTAAACAGAGATCTGGCCATTATCTAAATCGATGACCGCCGCCTGAACGAATGCTGTCTGGTTCTTATCCGTTTCATGACAGGGACCATCGGATGGATTTGTCGCTTCGAGCTGATAAGGCGTCGCGAGCCCGGCGGCCGTCAACGGGTTATGTGGCACAATGAGCGTACAGTTCGGATTGACCTCCTGCGCAAATGTTGCAACCGGGGCTACGAGCAGTGCCAATCCGACCATGACCGGCCTTCCAGCGCCGGCTATGCAGATCCTGAAAATGTTGAGCCTGCGACAAGTCGACGCAATCAGTGGCAGTCCCATCGCCATAAGCAGAAAGAAGGAGGCGTTCGTTGTGTGCTTCATGGTTCACTCCTTTGTCTGTCCAAGTGTTTCGATGATTCAGCGATCATTCATGCCTCAATGGAACTATGTCGAAACCGAGTCGCACTACACGCGCTGAGGCATTCTCCTCGATCGTTGATAGAAGCCAGCTACAGCCGACTGGTGAGCGGTGAGCAAGAGGAGTGCCAGTTGACATTTGCCTGTATTTTCAAGAGACAGGCCCAAGAACCCTCATGGACCTTGGGTGAGGAACGCGCAAGTCGATGGCTGGTGCCTACGTCGCCGAAACCCTACAGTGGCGGGGGAATTGTCTCGGTTACATGAACTTCTGGTTTGGCGCGAGGCGTATTGTTAAAAACTTGGAGTGGAAGCGGGGAGTGATCGCAGCATTGGTCCCGTTCATCCCCCGCAATTCAGAAGGACGTTAGATGCCTTATATAGCGCACCTCCACGAGGCCATCTTGTCCATCGTGTCCGTTCACAAACGAATTCCCGCGGTCCGTTCGCTCCGCCAGCTTCCCTCCCCATCATCTAGCGCCGGCCCTCTTTGAGTTGGTCCCATTGAGTAGCACACACCGTGACGAAGAAACAGGGCTACCTCATTCTACGTTTCCATCGTCGGTTGGCCATGCCTATGAAAAGCTGTCTGCCAAATAGCCCGTTCATCCTTTTCTTCCACTATCGGAGGGGCGGCCTCCCATTGTGCGCGCGTCCAACGAGGGCCTTCCGAGGCCGCGCGTTCTGCGAGCAAAGAGGGCACCTGGCCGCGCCCTTTTCCTATTTCACGAGCGTGGGACGGACGCCGAGAGTAGGGTAGTAGTTTCGATGGAAGCTTGCAGGGTTTCAACCATACGTCTGAGTTCAGGAAGCGACGTGCTGAGTGGGGGCATAAGGACCATCACGCTCCCTATCGGGCGCAGCAAGAGCCCTCGGTTGCGCGCCTCCATTGCTACTCGATGCCCGACCCGCTCTTCGAGCGGAAAGGGTTTTTTTGTTTGCTTATCCTCCACCAACTCGATGGCTACGATGAATCCCTGTTGCCTGATCTCGCCGACATGGGAGAGTTGCCGGAGCGGTGATAACAATTGCGCCATCGCCTTAATCTTGGGTTGCAGTTTGGCGAGCGTCTTTTCTTTCTGGAAGATGTCGATGTTGGCCAGCGCCACGGCGCAGCCGAGCGGATTGCCGGTGTAGCTGTGTCCGTGGAAGAAGGTTTTGAAGTCTGCGTATCTGCCGAGAAAGGCCCGGTAGATTTCGTCAGTGGTGAGCGTTGCGGCCAAGGGCATGTAGCCGCCGGTCAGGCCTTTGCTGATGGCCATCATGTCCGGCGTGACTCCCTCATGCTGGCAGGCGAACATCTTGCCGGTACGGCCGAATCCCGTGGCGACTTCATCGGCAATCAACAAGACATCGTATTTGGTGCAGAGCTCACGAACCCGCTTCAGATAGCCAGGCGGGGAGGTTAGCATCCCTGCTGCAGCTTGCACGAGCGGTTCGATGATGAAGCCGGCCAGTTCCCGGTGACGTTCTTTGAGGATCTGTTCAATCGGATCGAGACAGTCCATATGGCAGGAAGGGAAGGTCAGGCTGAGTGGGCAGCGATAGCAATAGGGCGGGTCTGCTTCGGCGGTGGGGAACAGCAGCGACTTGAACCGCCCATGGAAGAGGTCGATGTTACCGACACTGACGGCACCGACGGTGTCGCCGTGGTAGGCCAGCTTCAGATGCAGAAATGTGTTTTTTGGACCGGCTTCTGGTTTCCGTAGCTGCCAGTATTGGACCGCCATTTTGAGCGCGATCTCGACTGCCGTCGATCCATCGTCGGAATAAAACACTCGCGTCAGGCCTTTGGGTACGATCCTGATCAAGGCGCGCGCGAGTTCAATTGCAGGTGGATTGGAAATTCCGAACAGCGAGGAATGGGCAATCTTCTCCAGCTGTTTCTTGATTGCGCGATCGAGAACCGGATGGCGATGGCCATGGAGATTGACCCAGATGGACGAGGTTCCGTCGAGATATTTCTTTCCTTCCGTATCGATCAGGTAAGACCCTTTCCCCCGCTCGATGATCAGCGGCTTCTCCTGCTCCCATTCCTGCATTTGGGTGAAGGGATGCCAGAGGTACCGGTGGTCCCAATCAATCAACTGTCGAATAGAAGGTTTTCGTGCCATAGCAGTTGGGTAGAGGGTTAATAGTCAATTGTCAGGGCCGGAAGGATTGTTTTAACCGATTGACCAATGACCACTGACCCTTGACTCTTTTCATGGGAACGCGGTGCGATGCGGAGTATACGAGGAGGGCGTTTACTTTGACAACATCGGGGTCGCTCACTATAATGAATCGATTTTATTGGGAAATGAGTTAGGATTTGCAAAGCCTGATACGCAATTTCTCGATTATTGCCCATATCGATCACGGCAAATCTACCCTCGCTGACCGGTTTCTGGAAGCTACTGGCGCTGTCACAGCCCGAGAATCGAAAGAACAGATTCTCGACGCAATGGACTTGGAGCGTGAACGTGGGATCACGATCAAGGCCCACTCGGTCGCAGTCCGGTATCAGGCCAAGGACGGGAAGACGTATGCCTTGCATTTGATCGATACGCCGGGTCACGTCGACTTTACCTATGAAGTGTCGCGCAGTTTGGCGGCTTGCGAGGGTGCGCTTTTGCTCGTCGATGCGACGCAGGGGGTACAGGCTCAGACAATTGCCAATGTGAATCTGGCGATGGCCAATAACCTCACGATCATTCCGGTTATTAATAAGATCGATCTTGCGAGCTCCGATCTGGAGGGCACCAAGCAATCGATTTCCGATGTGCTGATGCTGGATGCGACCGATGCGCTGCCGATCAGCGCGAAAGAGGGACGTGGCGTGTCGGAGGTGTTGGAGGCGGTCATTGCCAGGATTCCTCCACCGTCTGGCGATCCCCAGGCACCGCTCAAGTCGCTCATTTTCGATTCCTGGTTCGACAATTACCAAGGGGTGATCGTGCTGACGAGAGTGGTGGACGGGTCCCTACGGCCTGGGATGAAGATCAAAGTCATGTCGAACGATCGGATATTCGAAGTGATGGAAGTCGGCCAATTCACCCCGAAAAGGACAAAAAAGACCGAGCTGTTGACCGGCGAGGTCGGGTACCTTTGCGCGAATATGAGAGAAGTCGCGGACGTCAAGATCGGCGATACGCTCACAGATGCAGTGAACCCGACAAGCACCCCCTTCCCCGGCTATAAAGAAGTCAAACCGCTGGTGTTCTGCGGCCTCTATCCTACCGACACGGGCCGGTATGAAGATTTACGCGATGCGCTGGTCAAACTGCGATTAAACGATTCCTCGTTCGTCTACGAGCCTGAGACTTCGCTGGCGCTCGGGTTCGGTTTCCGATGCGGCTTCCTGGGCTTGCTGCACATGGAAATCATTCAGGAGCGGCTCGAACGCGAATATAACCTGACGCTTCTCACCACCGCACCGACCGTCGTCTATCGCGTGCTGACGACCAAGGGCGAGGTACTGGAGGTCAATAACCCGACGCAGCTTCCGTCTCCCAGCAGTATCGACTCGTTTGAGGAACCGTTTATTCTGGCGTCGATCATTACACCTGAACGGTACATGGGGGCCATCCTCCAGCTCTGTCAAGAACGCCGCGGTATCCAGCAGGGCATGCAATTTCTTGATCCGACCAGGGTGATGATCAGTTATGAATTGCCGCTCAACGAGGTCATTCTCGATTTTTACGATAAACTCAAGTCGCGCACGCAGGGCTATGCCTCGCTCGATTATGAACTGCTCGGCTATCGAGAGTCCGATCTCGTGCGGCTCGATATTTTACTGAACGGCGAAGCGGTCGATGCCCTGTCGTTTATCACCCATAAAGATCGTTCCATTCAGCGTGGGCGTCTGCTTGCCGAGAAAATGAAGGAGCTGATTCCACGGCAGATGTATGAGATTGCCATTCAGGCGGCGATCGGGAGCAAGATCATTGCGCGTGAGACGATCGGAGCCATGAAAAAGAACGTGCTCGCGAAATGCTACGGTGGCGATATTACGCGAAAACGCAAACTCCTCGAGAAGCAGAAGGAAGGGAAGAAGCGCATGAAGTCAGTGGGGAACGTGGAAGTGCCGCAAGAGGCCTTCCTCGCCATCTTGAAAGTCGGTGAGGAATGAGCGGAGACGCAAAGCTTCCCCCATCGGACGACCTCAGGTCCGCAGCCCCACAGGGGCGCACAGATGCTGCTGAAGCGCCGGTGTTCAGCGAGCCGTTGGCGGTGGAACAGCCGGGCAGGAAGTCGCTCTTTCGCGAGTATGCGGAAGCCATTATTGTGGCGATGCTTCTGGCCTTTGCGATCAGGGTGTTTGTCGTCCAGGCCTTCAAGATTCCTTCCGGCTCGATGATTCCCACCCTGTTGATCGGGGATCATATCCTGGTTAGCAAACTCTCTTACGGTATCCAATGGCCCAGTGAGTGCAAATTTTCAGCAGGATTTCCACCCATAAATTGCTATGCTTCGCAGGCGCTCATCGAATTTGGCAAGCCGGAGCGTGGGGATATTATCGTGTTCCGGTTTCCCGAAGATGAGGAAAAGGATTTCATCAAACGGATTGTGGGGACTCCGGGCGATACGGTCCAACTTCGCAATAAAGCGGTGCTGGTGAACGGGGTTGAGCTCAACGATAAACCCTTTACCCAACGGATCGATCCGGGAGTCATCGACGGCTCGATCAATTCGCGCGATAATTTCGGGCCGGTGACCGTGCCCGAGGGCGCCTATTTCGTGATGGGAGACAATCGAGACCAAAGTCTGGACAGCCGGTTTTGGGGATTTGTGCGCGAGGAGAAAATCCGTGGGAAGGCGTTCCGTATTTATTGGTCGTGGAGCGGGCAAGGTCAAATGATGGAGTGGGTCAGATGGGATCGAATCGGCAAAGCCATTCAATAGGTAAAGCCACGCGGCAGGCTGCTGCGGCAGGCGAGGCTCAGGGCGGTGGGGGGGCGTCCCCTCAAGCGCTTCGGCAGTACATTTCGCGGTTCCCGCAAGCTTCCGTGCTGGTCATCGGGGATCTCATCCTCGACCATTATATCTGGGGCCGTGTGAGCCGCATCTCGCCGGAAGCCCCGGTGCCGGTGGTCCATGTCGACTCTGAATCCTTGAGGCTCGGCGGCGCCGCAAATGTCTTCAATAACATCCTGGCCTTGGGAGGGAAAGCGGACCTCTGTGGCGTTATCGGTTCAGACGATAGCGGACGGATGCTCCTGAAGGAGCTGGGGGGAACCCGCTCAGGGCGCGGCGGGGTTGTCATCGATCAGGACCGCCCAACCACCAGAAAGTCTCGCGTCATTGCGCATAATCAGCAAATCGTACGGTACGATGTGGAGCGCCGGGCGGAACTTAAGCCGGCGATGCAACGGCGGATTCTTCGCTACGTGGAATCACGGTTACGGGAACTATCCTGTCTTGTGGTGTCGGACTATGCCAAGGGAGTGGTGAGCGCCACGCTGATGTCGGAACTCACGCGGCTCGCGTCACTTCGTGGTATACCTCTGGTCGTCGATCCGAAAGTCGAACACTTCAGCTACTATAAGGGGGCAACGGTCATCACGCCGAACCATCTTGAAGCGACACAAGCTGCCGGGGTGCATGGTGATGACGATCAGGCTAGCAACGAAGCCGGCGCGATCATACGGCAGCGGCTAGGATGCCAGGCGGTGCTCATTACGCGCGGTGAAAAAGGGATGAGCTTGTACGAAGGAGAAGATGCCTCTTGGCATATTCCCGCACGGGCCCGTCAAGTCTATGATGTCACCGGTGCGGGCGATACGGTGATCGGAACCTTGGCCCTCGCACTGTCGACCGGCGCTTCGACGAGAGATGCGGCGACGCTGGCTAACCATGCCGCTGGTATCGTCGTCGGTATGGTCGGTACCGCGACCCTCTCGGCCCAGCAGCTCTCTGAGGCGCTCGGCCATGAATAAGGTTACACCGTCCGTCACGGTGGTGATTCCGGCCCGATACGGATCGTCGCGCTTTCCAGGAAAACCCTTGGTCATGCTCGGTCGAAAGCCCATGATCCAGCATGTGTACGAACAAGCGGCGGCTTGTCGAGCGGTGACGGAGGTTTTGGTCGCCACCGACGATGAACGGATCAAACAGGCTGTGGAAGTGTTTGGCGGGCGTGTCGTGATGGTCGCCGGAGACTATCGGACAGGCACCGATCGAGTCGCCGGAGTGGCTCGTATGTTCGATGGAGACTATTTTCTCAATTTGCAAGGAGATGAGATCCCTCTGCAGCCGGATTTGTTGGCGGATCTCATCGAGCCGTTCATCGAGAGCGGCACAGAAATGGGTACACTGAAGCGTGCAATCGAGTCGACAGAGGATGTCCACAATCCTTCGGTGGTGAAGGTGGTCACGGACCATCTCGGCAACGCCCTCTATTTCTCACGCGCGCCCATTCCATTGGTCCGGGACGACACAAGCCGTCGGGCAGTCGAAGGGTTGCATTATATTCACCTCGGCCTGTACATGTATCGGCATGACACACTATTGAAGCTGGCGTCCCTTCCTACCGGACGTCTGGAGGATGCGGAAAAGCTCGAGCAGTTGCGTGCGTTGGAACATGGCATTCCGATCAGAGTCTGGGAAACTAAACATGATTCCTTGCGGGTGGATAGGCCGGAAGATGTCGAGTCTGTGACAGAGAGGCTCCAATAGTCTGAAGTCGACAAGCGGGAGTTGGGCGCGCGAAAGGCCGTCCCTTCCAGATGAGAGTGGCAGGCCTGTCAGAACAATACGATCCGGCAAGATGGGGGCTACGATGAGCAAATTCATTTTTGTCACAGGCGGAGTCGTCTCCTCCCTGGGGAAAGGGCTCGCCTCTGCTTCGATCGGCAACCTGCTCGAGAGCCGTGGGTTGAAGATTACGTTCCTCAAGCTCGATCCCTACATCAACGTCGATCCCGGCACGATGAATCCCTATCAACATGGGGAAGTCTATGTGACTGACGATGGCGCGGAGACAGACTTGGATCTCGGCCACTATGAACGGTACACGTCCCTGACCCTCACCAAAGAAAACAATTACACGACCGGTCGGATCTACCATTCGGTCATCACAAAAGAGCGGCGCGGTGATTACCTTGGTGGGACGGTGCAGGTGGTGCCCCACGTTACCGATGAGATTAAGCAGTGCATCATGCGCATCTCCCAGGGGATGGATGTGACGATCGTGGAGATCGGCGGGACGGTCGGCGACATCGAAAGCTTGCCCTTCCTTGAAGCGATTCGCCAGATGCCGTACGATGTCGGACGCGAGAACGTGCTCTACGTTCATCTGACGCTGGTGCCTTACATCGGCACAGCCGGTGAACTCAAGACCAAACCGACGCAGCATTCGGTCAACAAGCTCAGGGAGATCGGCATTCAGCCTCATATCCTCCTCTGCCGAACCGATCGGTATCTGCCGCCGGAACTCAAGGGCAAGATCGCGATGTTCTGCAATGTCGAAAAAGACGCAGTGATTACGGCTAAGGATGTCGAGACGATTTATGAAGTGCCGATCGTGTTTCGGAAGGAAGGGCTGGACGAGCTGATCGTGCGTCAGCTCCAACTCAAGACCGGTCCGCCGAATCTGCGCGAATGGGATGCGATGGTCCAGAAGATCAAGTATCCCAAGCATGAAGTCTCGGTCGCTCTGGTCGGCAAGTATGCGGGGCTGAAGGAATGTTACAAGAGTCTTTCAGAGTCGCTGGTCCATGGCGGCATTGATCATGAAACACGAGTGAATATTCAGTGGATCGAATCCGAGGAAATTGAACGGCAGGGGACTGAGCGTATCCTGCGTGAGGTCGATGGCATCCTGGTGCCAGGGGGGTTCGGCGCGCGCGGGATCGAAGGAAAAATTGCTGCGATTCGCTACGCCAGGGAACACCAGATTCCGTTCCTCGGTCTGTGTCTGGGCATGCAGTGTGCCACGATCGAGTTTGCACGAAACGTGGCAGGATTGACCGGCGCCAACAGCGCGGAGTTCGACGAAGCCTCTCCCCATCCCGTCATTCATTTGATGTCGGATCAGCAGTCTGTCAGCGACAAGGGCGGGACGATGCGGCTGGGGTCGTATGTCTGTGTGCTGGGGGAGGGGACCTTGGCCCAAAAGATGTATGGGGTGAGCGAGGTGCGTGAGCGTCATCGGCATCGGTACGAATTCAACAACGCGTACCGCGAGCGATTACTTGCCAAGGGTTTCGTGCTGAGCGGACTTTCGCCTGACGGGCGGCTGGTTGAGATCATTGAATTGAAGAATCACCCCTGGTTTTTGGCGACACAGTTCCATCCGGAATACAATTCGCGGCCTCACCGTCCGCATCCGTTGTTTAGCGGATTTGTGGGGGCTTCTCTCAAAAGGAAGTGCGGGCACTGAGAGGGAGAAAGGTTTAGGTTGTGGTCGAAAAATAAGATAATCTCTGCTTAACCTCATCTGCAATCTTCATTCCACTATGAGTCACGAAGTCCAAATCGGTTCATTCAAAGTCGGCGCGGGGCATCGGCAGTTTTTGATCGCCGGGCCTTGTGTCATCGAGAGCGAACAGCTTGTACTGGAGACGGCGGCGCGCATCGCTGAGATCGCCAAGTCTCTGGGCATGCCCTATATCTTCAAGTCGTCTTTCGATAAAGCGAACCGGACCTCCATCAACTCGTATCGCGGACCTGGTCTCGAAAAAGGTTTGGCGGTGCTGAAGAAGGTCAAGGATCAGCTGGGTCTTCCTGTCTTGACGGACGTCCATACGGAAGAACAGGCGACCGAGGCTGGGAAGATTGTGGACGTGCTCCAGATTCCCGCCTTTCTCTGCAGGCAGACCGACTTGATGATCGCAGCGGCGAAGACTGGCAAAGTGGTGAACGTCAAGAAGGGCCAGTTCCTTTCGCCGCAAGAAATGGGCAATGCGGTGAAGAAAGTGGAGGAGTCCGGAAACAAGCGGATCGTCCTGACCGAGCGAGGATCGTCGTTCGGCTACAATAACCTTGTCGTCGATATGCGGTCCTTCCCGGTCCTTCGGAGTTTCGGCTATCCGGTGGTCTTCGATGCCACTCATAGTGTGCAGTTGCCAGGAGGCGGGGGAACCAAGTCCAGCGGCCAGCGTGAATTTGTCGAACCGTTGGCCTGTGCGGCAGCCGGTGTCGGAGTCGATGGCTTCTTTATGGAAGTCCATCCCAATCCCGATGAGGCCCTGTCGGACGGACCCAATATGGTGCCGCTCCATCAGCTCAAGGCCTTGCTCGAACGGGTTATGCGGATATGCGACGCGTCACAACCTCGAAAGTAACCAAGCCGAATAGCGCTCGGTCGGCGGTGCTGAAGGACCGAACCAGCCTTGATGTAGGCCGGCGTGTGCTGGACATCGAAGCGCGTGCGGTCCAGGCCCTCATTCAACGGCTCGATGGCGGTTTCTCGGATGCCGTGGATCTGCTCTATGCGTGCAAGGGCAAAGTCGTCATCTCGGGCATGGGCAAATCCGGTTTGATTGGGCAGAAGATTGCCGCCACGATGGCCAGTACCGGGACGCCATCGTTTTTTCTCCATCCAGCCGAAGGGCTCCACGGTGATCTCGGCATGCTGGCGCGTAAGGATTTGCTCATTGCAATTTCGAATAGCGGAGAGACTCAGGAAATTTTGCAGCTGTTGCCCTTCATGGAGCGCATGGGCATTCCTATTCTGTCAATTGTTGGACGAATGAGTTCGACGTTAGCCAAGAATAGCGCCGTCGCGTTAGATGTTTCTGTTGCAGAAGAGGCTTGCCCCATGGGGCTTGCGCCGACGGCGAGCACGACAGCGACACTTGCCATGGGCGACGCATTGGCTGTTGCTTTGCTCGAGAAGCGCGGGTTTAAGGAGCAGGATTTTGCGCAATTTCATCCTGGCGGGACTCTCGGACGCCGATTACTGGTGAAAGTGCGAGACGTCATGCACAAGGGGCAGGACGTCCCACAAGTAAGAGAGACGGTCTTAGGTTCAGTGGCTATTCTCGAAATGTCGGCGAAAAAACTCGGCATGACCACAGTGGTCGATCGAACAGGCACACTTGCGGGGGTGATAACCGACGGCGATCTGCGGCGGTTCCTCCAGCAGGGTGGGGATTTTTCAAAGGTCACAGCCGGATCATTGGCCTCACGACATCCTAAGCTGATCGGACCGGATGAGTTGGCAGCCAAGGCGGTTGAAATGATGGAGCGGTATGGCATCACCACGCTCGTCGTTGCGGACAATGAGAAGCGAATTGTCGGGGTTGCGCATCTGCATGACTTGCTCAAACATGGCATCGTCTAAACAGGATGCTGAACATGTCCGCCAGCACAAGAGGACTGTTGTTTGGTTTGTCTGGTCTGTTTAGTTTGTCTGGTTTATCCTTGGACGAAACTAACCAGATGAACCAAATCAACCAAACAAACGAGATCAACCAGATAGGTCATCAATGAATCGTGTACTGGCGGTATGGAGATCGGTCGGGCAGGAATCGCTTAATCTGCCGAATTTCATTACGCTGACGCGTATCCTCTTGATTCCAGTCTTCGTGGTGCTGTTTGCCACGCCGACCCCTGACCGATCCCTCAGTGCAGCGATCATCTTCGTCGTTGCAGCTGCCACCGATTTGTTGGATGGCTATCTGGCTCGCCGTAACGGCCAGGTAACCACATTGGGGAAACTCCTCGATCCCATCGCCGATAAGTTGTTGGTCCTCTCAGCCTTAATTCTTCTGGTCAACGTAGATCGTGTGAGCGCGCTGGTTGCGATATTGATCATCGCGCGCGAAGTTGCAGTCACGGGGATTCGGGCCATTGCCGCAGGCGAAGGCATGGTGATGTCAGCTGAGATGACGGGTAAGTATAAGATGGGCCTACAAGTAGTAGCGATCGTACTGTTGATTCTCGAGGACACGTTCTTATCCGATCTCGGCAATCTGCATCTCGCCGGTATTGTCACGCTCTATCTGTCGCTGGTGCTCGGCTATGTCTCAGGCGGTCAATATGTGTGGAGCTTCTGGAGGCAGGTTGTAGCCAAGGGACTATAGCTCGTTTCTCTAGTCTTTTTGGTTCATCTGGTTTCTTTAGTTTGTTTTGTTCGTTTCGTTCCTCTGGTCGCTGAACCAGACAAACCGGGAAAACGAGATAAACCAGATGAACCATATAGACCGAGTTTGTTCGGTGTTCGCACCTCTCCTCATATCCCCTGATCCATGAACGAAGAACTTCTGTGCGCGTTGATGACGGTGCTCGGCTATTTGCTGGGGGCCATTCCCTTCGGTATTGTGGTGTCGAAGGCGATGGGATTACCCGATCCACGAACGGTCGGCAGCAAGAACGTCGGGTTCACCAACGTGTTGCGCGTGTCCGGCAAGAAGGCAGGCGTCCTTACTCTTCTTGGAGACATGGGCAAGGGGTGGTTGCTGGGCTGGGTCGCGATGCAATGGCTCACCGTCGAATCCTTCATCATGATCGTGGCGTTTGCGCCGATCCTCGGACATCTCTTCTCGCCGTTTCTTGGTTTCAAGGGAGGGAAGGGTGTGGCAACAGCCATGGGCGTGGTACTGGGTCTATCTCCCTCTATCGGGCTTCTCATGTTATTGATCTGGCTGGGGGCCGTCGCGATTTGGCGCTATTCGTCCGGTGGTGCGCTGGCAGCTTTCGGGTGCTTACCGGTTGTGGCGATTGTGAACGAACAGCGACAGGAGTTTTTTATCTTTTCTCTGCTCGTGAGCACACTGATTTGGTTCAAACACAAGGATAATATTATCCGACTCTGGAAGGGGACGGAGAACAAAATGGGGAAAAAGAAACAGGAATTGGAAGAGTAGGGAGCAATGAGGCGGACTTCCTGCTTGCAGAATAGAGGAAGGGATGGGAGCTGATTATCTTCTGTGCTCGCCGCGCGGCCTCAGAAGGCCCTCGCCTGGGCTGATGGCACGTCCCTGCGTGCCAGTGGGTGGGCGGGTGAAAAAGTTGCGCGCAGTGAGCGACCGCCTCACTATTCCCTATCTTACTTTGATGGGGGAAGAGGGGGAAAGCTTGTGAAGCAGGGTTATCGGTTGATCATTGTGGACAAGGCCGGTGTGTTGGTCTCTGAATTTCAACTGACGGAGAACGCACTGGCTCAGCCGGAAGCCTTTGTCACGGCGCTCAAACAGTCGATCGAGGATATTGAAGAAGAAGAGTTATGAGGCTCCTTCGCGTGCGTGACAAGGGACTTTGCTAATGCAATACATCCATCTTGGTTGGTCAGGAGTGAAGGTCAGCCGACTCTGTCTCGGCACCATGAACTTCGGTGCCGGAGACAATCGAGGCGGACAGTTTCGCCATCATGGATCGGGCGCTGGAACTGAGAATCATTTTTTCGATACGGCGAACGTTATGGCTGGAAGATGGGAGAGGGCTGGACCGAGCAGATCGTGGGCCGTTGGTTCTCGCAAGGCGGCGGGCGTCGTGAAAAGGTCGTTCTGGCGACGAAGGTCTTCGGTCGGATGGGTGAGGGACCGAATCAGTCTCGTTTGTCGGCCATGCATATCAAGCGGGCCTGCGAGGACAGCCTGCGGCGGCTGCAGACGGATTGCATCGATCTCTATCAGCTGCATCACGTTGATCGGGAGACGCCGTGGGAGGAGATCGGGCAGGCGATGGAGCAGTTGGTTCGGGAGGGCAAGGTGCTCTACGTCGGCAGCAGCAATTTCGCCGGCTGGCATCTGGCTCAGGTGCAAGAGCTGGCTCGAAGCCGCCATTTTCTTGGTCTCGTGTCGGAACAGAGTCTCTATAATCTGAATGAGCGCAGGATTGAACTGGAAGTGATTCCGGCCTGCGAAGCCTATGTCATCGGCCTGATTCCCTGGAGTCCGCTTGCACGTGGGCTGCTGGCCGGAGCATTGGAACCGGCGTAGGTCGGTCGACGCGCGAACGAAGATCTGAAAAAAGATATCGAGACCTATCGTCCCAAACTGGAAGCCTATGATGCGCTGTGCGCACAACTCGGCGAACGTCAAGCCGATGTGACGCTCGCGTGGCTGCTGCACCAAAAGGCCGTTACGTCACCGATTATCGGACCCCGCACAATGGAGCAATTGAACGGCGCGATGCGTGCTCTGAATGTCACGTTGAGCCAGCAAACACTGAAACGGCTCGACGACATCTTTCCCGGCCCTGGTGGGCCTGCACCCGAGGCCTACGCCTGGTAACAACGGTCCAATCGGCCGTGGGCTGTGCACGTTGTCCGTTAATACCCCTGTAGATAGCAAGTTAACTTGTCCGGTGTATGTAGCCCATGATCTGTCCGGTTCTTCTCTTCGAGTTTTTCAGCCGCGCGCTGAAATAGAGTCGCGCACCGTTGGCCTAGGATGAACGATCGGCGGAACGTCCGATCAATGGGTCGGGCCATTACGGGGTGGGTGGGCTCGTCCGGTTTCGATCAGCCGGCTATCCGCGTCGTAGCGTGCCAGACACCGGGGCCCATAGAACACCGCCAAGGTCCCATCCGGATAGGCGTGCACCCGCACCGTGCCCTTCACATAATGGAACCGGTGGGGGTTCTGCGGATCTACAGGCTCAGGTCCTGATACCGCACGGTGTTGTCCTTGGCCACGACCCGCTCGTCGTGCACACACAGGATCTCGGCGAGGTGTGTGCCGATCCACGGGATGAAGGCGGTTCCCGCTTCGGGGGCTGGCACCGCGAAGCGTTGGTTGTAGGCGGGGAGAAACCGCGTGGCCACATATTGGTTGGCTGCCGCCATCTCGGTGATCCCGGCGAGCGCCAGCTCTTTGGGCAATCGGTCTTGCAAGGTGCGGAAGGCCCGCTCCGAGCGGCCCCGTGCCTCCGGCGAATAGGCGGGAATGAGCGTCACCCCCAACTGCTGCAAGGCGCGGTGCCCCTGGGTCAGCCGGATCTTATCGACCTGGCCCCCCGCCTCGTCGGTGTGCCAGTCGTGCGAGCCCCGATCCGTATAGAGGGAACTGAAGAGCCCCTGCGTCTCCATGCCCGCCTGCAGACCACGCAGGCGACTCAGGGTCCCTTCTTCCTCGACGAAGAAGGCGGAATAGATCTCCGTAGGCGCATCATCGAGCGTCACGATCAAATCCCACTGACAGTCGGGCACCCACGCATGGGTCGAGCCGTCCGGATGCAACATCAGGCCGGGCAAGGGTTTGCGCGGTCGCTTCTTGCGATGTGCGCCGCGGCGCGTAGCTCGCGTGACATGCCCTGCGGCCTGTAACGTCTTCTTGGTCCAGCTATAGGAGCGGGTGCCGCCGTGCTCGGTCTGCCAGCGCTCATGAAAATACTTCACGGGCCAGCCGGTGTAGCGGGTTTCATACAGCGTCACCATCCGCAGCGCCTTGTCGACCGGCACCGCACGAGCCGAGAGCCGGCCGATCCGTCGATCCTACAACCCTTCGGCCCCCTCCGCATGATAGCGGCCCCTCCAGCGGCGAAAGGTCCGCTCGGTCACGCCCAGCATCTCGCCCGCCTCCGCCATCGTGAGGCTCCGTTGCTGCCGCCGCTCATAGCGCTCCTCGAACCGCATCTGTCTCACCTCCTGTAGTACCCGTGCCCGCGTCATAGTGGCCCTCCTTGAGGGACCACCCTAAACCGGACAGATCACGTGCTACAAAAACCGGACAGATGATGTGCTATCTACATTGTCCGTTAATACCCCTTGACCGGGCTCTCCATGGCGTCTAGCATAGAGCCGTGCAGAATCGAGCCTCGCTGACTGTCAAATCCCTCGCGCTTCTCACCTCCTCCCTGCGCGTTTGATTCTCCGGTCTCTTCCGCTCCTCTGCCAGAGTGTTTCCGAAGTGTTGCGATCATTGGGCGATCACTAGGGAGAGGCGAATCAGTTTCTTGAGGACACATGAGGCTGCGGACTTGCAGTGGATTTCTCGGCGAAGGATTTCCAACCTATGAAGGAGAGTCTCGATGACACAGGAAGAACAAATTGCGAAGATGAAGAAAGCGATCACACAGGCCATTAAAGTGATGGGAGATCGGTTTGGAACGACAGAAGCAGATGTTGAGAAGGCTATTGTTGAGCTGAAGGCGTCCATGCAGACAGCGCCGGTTGCAGCGCCTCAGCCTTCTCAGGGTGCGGCTGCCGTGGCATAGGGGTGCAAGCACAGATTGAATAATACGATCATGACTTTGAATAAGGGGCTCGCTGGCTACCATGTAACTTGAGAGGATGTGGGTGAGTCGTTTGTGCATATGCCGAGGAACCTCCTCGGCCATTGGTAACCAGCATCAGGGAGGATCGTATGAAGAACAACACGCAAGTCTATGTGCTCACGCTGAATGCCCCATCAAGAAAGACCGTTCGACTCTGGACCGGAGCGAGCATCCATTCACTGCGGCATTGTTCCAGCAAGAAGATTGATCGTACTCTGGCTGAGATGCAGCAGCATGTGGATGATTTGCAGCGCGCGATCAGCGTGCTGGCGACCGGGGGATCGTACTCCATCAATCGCTCTCGATAATGTGTTGCAGTCGGCGGGAGAGATTCACAGAGAGGGCATACAGCCATCATGCCGGATGATATAAAAGACGGGAAAGTTCATGCCGTAATTAAGCCGGCCAGCGCTCCATCACAGAAGCCCGCCGATGGTGATCTTACGTGCAGTGAATCTCAGATTGAGGACATTCTCTCTGAGGGTGAGTCCAGTAGGCCAATGAGCAAGAGTGATAAGGGTCTTCATCAGAAACGCCAACCGAGATCTTCGCAGTAAATAACAGGAGGTGAGGTCAGTGTTTTCACGCCCTCCAAGCTTGGCGGTGGGTTTCCTCCATTTTCTGCCCAGACATGAGTCCTGCAAAGAATTTTTGCCCGGTTCGTCTCCTTGCCCGCCGTAGTTACCATTCGACGCTATGGGAAAGAGCGGATGATTGTTAGCAGGGTGTCGGAGTATCTTGAGCCGACAACGTAATAGGAGAACAGCCCCATGCCCGAACGCACGAATGATGCGAGGCTTCGGTGGTCTCTTCCGGCCTACGACTACTGGTCCACTCCCTTCGCCGAATCGTTGCTGCAGCATCTGAATCTTTGCCCTGGAGCCTCCATTCTCGATATCGCCTCAGGTCACGGGATTCCGGCTTTCTACCTGGCAGAGCAGGTGGGGCCTACGGGACAGGTCTTGGCCATCGATCTCAGTGGTCGTCAGGTGGAGAGTGCGCGAGCGATTCAAGAATCGCAACTCCCGTGGCTGCGGTTCGAATGTCTGGATATGCGTGCATTGTCTCAACTCCTGCCCTGTTTCGACCGCATCACCGGCAACCTCTCCGTCATGTTTTTCCGTCCCAATCGTTTCGAAACTCTCCAGGGATTGGTGGAACATCTCAAGCCGGGCGGCCAACTGGTTCTGACCTTTCCCTCGCTTGGTACGTTCGATTCACTCTGGCGTCGGATCGATCAGGAGATGGCGGTTCGTGGTCTTTTGGCGGAGCGCCGTCGGCTGGAAGCCTATCTTGCAGAACGGCCGTCGGCAGCAGACGTTCGTGGATGGCTGGATCGGATTTTTCTCTCGCGTATTGTCGTAGCCGAGTATCCGTTGGAGGTGGCGACTGGATCCGGTCAGGCGTTTCTCCACCATCCGTTGCTCCGGGGCGGTTTTCTCGATGATGTATATGAGTGTTTTGAGGATCAGGGACTGGCGGATGAGGTGATGATAAGTGTTTCGGAAGATGTAGGAAGCTTCACACCGCTGATTGCACAGCGGTGCGTGTTGTCAGGATGGAAGCCTTAGCAGGATGCTGAAAAAGTCCTCCAACGTCGTTCTCGGTTCGTCAAAATCCTCAACGTACCCCAGAGGGTACGCCTCAGGTTTTGACTTGCCTGCGGCCTAGTTGGATGTCTTTTTGAGCATCCTGCGGAGTGTTCTCAGTTATGGCGCACGTGCAGGCAATTGATGTTCTGCTGTGCTGAAAAGGGTTTTTCTCAGCCTGCCAGGGTGCTGGGGTTGTGCCTGGTATTCAGGTGCGGAGGGATCACCAGTTCGGCGCCGACTTGATTAAAACTGGTATCCAAGTTCGACGATGTACATGTCCACGCCGAGACTGGACGATCCGTACAGGCCGGCATCGGAGAAGTGTTGAACTCGAAATCCGGTATAGGCATGTGAGAACGGACTCACTCGAATCCCTGAGGTTGCTACGAATTGAACTGGACCACCGAAATCTTGCACGCCGAACTTATGGTTACTGAAGAATGCTGCTCCAATTCCGGTATCGAAAGTGAGCAGTCCCTCCCAGCCGCTCAGCGCTAGACCAGGCACGGCCGTCATCATCAGACCGCTCTCATTTGCTCCTGTCAGTAGCCCCGCGCTTGCGATCAGTCTCGTTTCTAAATTCCACGGGCTATCACCGAGCGGCCAGGACCAGGGGAGCTTGATGACCGCTGCGATGTCGTACAGGTGGAAATAATATTTTTGCTCTTTCCCCATGAGGGGAATTTTTTCACCGAAGCCAATGCGAGGGCCGATGCTCAGGAGGGCCATATCTCCAGCAAGGCTGGGTGTGCAGATCGCTGTGGATAGCCAGAGGGCGAGCAACAGCTTCAGGAGGCATGGGTATTGGTGAAAGCGCATGTTCGGTTTCTCGATGAATTAGGATTAGTGTGTCATGGTTCAACGACTTCTCCAATAATTCATGGATATTTATGCAACATGCTTGCTGAGTATGAACGTCAGTATGGCCTTCATTGAGGCAAGACAACATCCTTGGCTAATCGGCCTGAAGTCTCGACCGACGTAGAGGCACTATAGAAAACGGAGAGTCGTTTGCTACGACAAATTGAATATGAGAAAGGAGAGAATGTAGTGAAACATGAAGGGGCGCTTCGGTTGAAGCGCCCCTTCTGCAGCAGATGCTTGTTGGTGCTTTGTTAGAAGCGTCCGCGACCGCCGCGATCGCCACCACCACCGCCGCCACCAAAGCGACCACCGCCACCGCCACCACCACTACCGCCGGTGCGTGGCTCTTGTGGCTTGGCTTCATTGACAGTCAGGGGACGTCCGTCCATCTGTGAGCCATTCAACGCGGTAATCGCGGCCTTGGCTTCTTCCTGTGTGGCCATTTCGACGAAGCCGAAGCCTCGCGATTGCCCGGTGAACTTATCCGTGATCACACGCGCAGACTCGACGGTGCCATGCGCGGCGAAGAGGGTGGTGAGCTGTGATTCAGTTGCCGCATAGGGCAACCCGCCGACATAAAGTTTTGAACCCATGGGGGTTCCTCCTTCTGAAATTGATATTGTTTGAGACTCGAGAACGAACACAAGAGGGGAAGGAACGGGCCGAAGACGCGAATTGTGGAGCGGCTTGGGTCGAGCTTCCGATCAGCTTCTCGGTACCAACAACATCGGTGATGGGCCGTTCTATTTGCTGTTTCATGCGAGGCCCACCGCATGCAACGAGGACATCCTACCAGAGGCACAGGTGAAAAGCTATAGCGCTTGGTTTTCTATGTTTTGTGAGGCCTACATGGTGAGCGACCTGCCTGGACGCTTGGCCACCGCATCCAGACTTGTCATAACGGCAAATCTACAATTGCAGCAGAAGCACTTATGAGTAATGCGGGCTATACATCCGCATTACCGGTGGGACCGGGACCTGGCCAGATGAGGTAGGGTGGCTTCTTCATTGTCTCAGCCGAACGCGGATAGAGACGTTGCGCATAACCATAGGCGTCTTCTTGCGCAACCAAACAGGTGGCTGCAGCAAGATGGTTGGAGATGACGCGGAAGGCCCCTCGATCGTCCGCTTGGATGGTTGCCATGTAGAGGGCGCAGGAAAAGCTTCCTTCTTTTGAACAGGCGGTGCTGATCAAGAGGTGCGATCCATCAGGGAATGTCATGATCGGGTCCAAGTTGGTACGGCCCATGCGGACTCCTTTTTTGTAACGGGTGCGACTCTATACGATCTGGTTTGCGTAGGGAGTGACATAGAGCCTGAGGAGATGTCCCTCCCATTTGGTTCCTTCAAGGGCAACCACGGCGTTCAAGGCCTGCTCTCCGGACCCCATTTCGACAAAGCCGTATCCTGCAGACTTTCCCGTATGTTTGAATCGAACCACATAGGCTCTGGCAACAAGACCGTAGCAGATGAAGATCCCACGCAGCTCGCAGTCCGAAACCTTGTCCGGGAGTCCTCCCACGTACAGAACTCGTTTCCCCATCGAGACTCCCTCCTGACTCGTCAGTTAGTCCGAGCGAGCGAGTCTTCGACATACGAGCCTGTTCGCAAGGAGGTCGCAAGCCCCAGTGAGTAGAGTCCGTGGATGAGCCATTTTGAGGGGTCGAAGTGGTACCAGCGAGGACCGTTTCGGTAATCAGTGGGATACATGTGATGGTAATTATGGTATCCCTCGCCGAAAGTCACGAGGGACACCAGCCAGCTGTCCCTGCTGGAGTCTGATGTGCCGTGTGGCTGCCGTCCCCACAGATGGCAGATGGAGTTGATGAAAAATGTCGAATTGAGCACAGCAAATGTGCGTCCCACCCCGGCGAGGAGAAAGCAGCCGATTCCACCCATGATGCCGTTATAGAGAAAGCCAATGAGAAACGTGCCGGCTAGGCCTGCGAGGAGCAGGAGGGGATAGTACTTATGTTGCCAGATCGCAACGGGATCGTTCGCGACGCGCGTCGCATATTTGGGATGGGCGTGTTGATCGGCGACAAAGAGCCATCCACAATGGCTGTACCAGAATCCATGTTGCGCATTGTACGGATCTTTTTCCTTGTCGCAGTGTGCGTGATGACGCAGATGATCGGCGGCCCATTTGATGGCGGAGTTTTGAAGCGCCCAGGCGCCTCCGATCAAGAGTGTACCTTTGACCCAATTTGGGCAGTCAAAGCTTCGATGGGACATCAATCGATGGTAGCCGACGGTGATGCCCAGGCCGCTGACGACATAGAGCAGCGCAAACATGGACCAGTCGACCCAGGTGTAGTGATAGAGATACCCATAAAGAGGGACTCCGATCACAGTGCCTACGGCAAAGGTGCAAAAGAGGATGACGGTCCAGAGCCCGCGGCGACTGCTGATCTTGATCGGTACACCTTTGGAGGTAATGGCGAATGTTGGTGATTGTGGAGTCATGGATTGTTTTGCTGTTTGGCTCATAGGGCCTCATATTCCTAATGGATTTGTAGCGGCGGCCACAGGCCGTCACTATTGATTGCGCTGCATCTCGATTCGATCAATGTCTGTAAGGCATTCGTCGTCTGCCGATCGTGCGATCGGCAGGGTCGAGTGCTGTACGGACCGGTGCTGTTCAGCGGTCTCTTTGAAGAGACCTGCGTACGGAGCCGAGCGGAAACTAGAGAATCAATCGCGCAGAATCTAGGAGGAGGGAGTGAAGGCGCGAGGGATAGAGTAGTGACCGAACTTAATCTGCAGCTACTATAGCACAGTTGCGCTAGATAGCGAAGGTGTCATTCTGTTATGACTTGATAAATGTCAATACCCTGAAAGCGGAGATCGATGTTTCTCCTCGGCATTATCGAACTGTCTTTGCTTGCAAAAAGTTGACGCCAGAAGAGGCTTGCTGTAGGATGACCATTACATCGTTGTCGCAGTAGTCCGGCGGCACGGCTGTACATACCATTACGGACTTCGCGATCGCATCGCGACCAGGTCCTGTCGGAGCTGATGCCTCTCTGGTTTCTCTCCCCTCGGTTCTCTGATCCCGTCTTAATGCGATCATACTGAAAGGATAGTGCATTGCCTACCTCTGCTCACACGAGTTTTCATACCCTTGGTCTGTCTGAACCACTCTTACGGGACTTGACAGCCGCGGGCTTGCTGGTTCCAACCCCCATTCAAGCTCAGGCTATTCCACCAGCTTTGGAGGGCCGAGACGTCATCGGTTGCGCTCAAACCGGTACGGGGAAGACAGCTGCGTTTGTTGTCCCCATGATCGAACGGCTTGCAATTTTGCCAAAAGGTCAGCCGCAGGCATTGATTCTCGCCCCAACGAGAGAATTGGCCTTGCAGATTTGTACTTCAATCGAAAAGCTCGGTCGCAGCCATCACATCTCTGCCACGGTCGTCGTCGGAGGGAGCGATATGCAGGCGCAGATCAGAGGATTGCGCCAACGCCCTGATATCATTGTTGCCACTCCGGGGCGTTTGCTGGACCATATGTGGAATGGGACGATCAATTTGGCCCCGATCAAGATCCTGGTGCTTGACGAAGCCGACCGTATGCTCGACATGGGATTCGCTCCACAGATTAATCAGATTCTCGACGCGTTGCCTTTGGAGCGACAGACGTTGCTCTTTTCCGCCACACTCCCGACGGATGTCACACGTTTGGTCCAAGCGAGTCTGAACGGTGCCGTTCGTGTGATGGTGACGCCTCACTCCACGACGGCTGAAGGCGTGACCCAGGCGGTGCATCATACGACCTCTCAGGAGAAGACGAAGCTGTTGGTGGCGTTGCTGACAGCGGAACGGGGGACAGTCCTCGTATTTGCTCGGACAAAGAGTCGGGTTGATCGACTCGGCCAAACACTTGAACAGGCCGGTCACCGCGTTGCGGTTATCCATGGAGACCGAAGTTTGCCCCAGCGCCTCCGTGCTCTCGATGGGTTTAAACGAGGGCAGGTCAGAATTCTCGTCGCGACGGATGTCGCAGCCCGCGGGATTGACGTAGCCAATATCGGCCACGTAGTGAATTACGATTTGCCGAATTGTCCAGAGGACTATATCCATCGTATTGGACGGACCGCCCGGATGAAGATGACAGGGAGAGCTACCAGTTTTGTGGCCTTTGAGGAACGGGATCAGCTACGCGCGATCGAAACGTTGCTGGGGCATTCTGTGCCGTTGGCAGAGGGGAGCCCTTCACCCAATGCTCGCCCACACTTGAGGATGCCAGAACGTTCCAGGGGTGATCGTCAGCGATGGGGGCGTCCATCCGAATCTTCTATCATGCCGGATGGGGTCTAGCTTTCGCTAGGACAGAGTCTGACGGCTAGCCCACATTATTCATGACGATCCGTCGCTAAATCTCGGAGTAGGCGCGGCAAGTTTCCCGTCAGTCTCGCCGCGCTCGCTCGAATCACGACGGTACAGCGGTGAGGTTTCGAGAGGACGGACGCGAAGGAACCATCGACGGATTGATGGAGTTAGTAGTCGGTTCTGGCCGCAAGCAAGATTCCTGGACGCAATATTGTGGATCCCGACCAGGCACCGACAATTGAGGACGATTTGCCAGCTCTAACCGATGAGGGCGGTGTGCGGCTGATGGTGAAGCAGAAGAGCGAGTAGTGCTGCGTGGTTACCAAACAGCTGCACGTACGGTGTCCCTAATACATAGGTTCTTGCGGACCCCACTGGAGCCCAGCCAAATCCGGATCCTCTCCCTCTGTATTCAGCGGGCGATCGGGCTTGTCCGTCTTACGCTGTTCACGACGAGCGTCTTTCTCGCGACGCTGAATTTGCTTTGCTTTCTCGCGATCTCGCTTTGCGATGGTCGTTTTTCCTGCTCGTCCGATGGTGCCCTCCTTTGTCTGGCGACTCATATCGAGTCACCAATCGCCTGCAATGTATGCCAGTGGTTTCTCTATGATTGCGGCGTTTCTGTTGCTCCGCGACGTCTTTTGTTGTTTGACTCAGGAGCGTGACTGGTGGTCTTTGCTTCTCGTTCAGCCGTACGGGACCGAGTACCTTGGCCAAACCCACGGCTTGCCATGTTCGATACTTGCTGGCGGATATCTTCCATTGAGGTTGTCAGGCTAGTATCCAGAGGGCCTGGAAGACCGAGCACTTCCCATCTGATTTTTGGCTTCCGAGTCGCCCGTGCTCGGTTCTTTCTCGTCTTGTCGGCTCGCCATCCTGTGGATAGCTTCATAAGTGCTCCTTTATATATGGAACCGACATCCCCACCGTGGGAGAAAGCTCAATGTATTGAGGGGGATCAGGGAGAAATGCCAAAACCATTGCATCCATCTTTCTGCCAGACATCCACGAACAGAATATGATGGAGCGTACGAGCCAGCACAGTCCCCCCAAAGGACCAATCGCGCCGTTATAAAGCTATGAAGTCTGGTGCGCGAGGAGTATTGCTGACTGGTACGTTTGATACAATAACATGGGCCAGAACGAGAGTCAAACAGGGTATGTAGCTAGTTACAGAAACTATGGAAGAGGCGGACAATCAGACAGCGAAGATTAGTAAGGAAGGGATACCGTAAGCCGGAGATTTAGAACTCGCGGACATGCCTGCTGCGGCATTCACTGTATGCTACGACTGAATTGGCATGATTGAGGAATTGTGTTTGTAAATAGCGTGTCCTGATGTACGGTAGAAACATCGTAGGGATGTTCTATGGTACAGGCCTCACATCGATCCGCTATTTTAAATAAGTTTCGTCAGCACCCTCGAGTCCGCATCTCTGCCCCCTTTGTCTGCGCCCTCTCTCATTGCCAGTCTCGTCGTTGGTTAAGGAGACCTGGTATCGACTTGGGTGTGGTCTACGATCTTTCAATGCGCGGTGCCCGAGTCAGCACGGAGGCTGAGATCCGGCCAGGTGATGAAGTCACGTTGTGCCTACGTCTTCCCAAGCAGATCAAGCCTGCCGATATTGCTGTCGCCAAAGTGCGGTGGGCGAAGGATCAATTCTTCGGCTTGGCTTTCACGGAAGTGTCCCCTGCTGCGCAGAATCGTCTGAAAAAGTACGTGGCTATCGTTTCAACGATTGCCACGTAGCCTCCCGTTCATTCGTTACCATTTTCACCGAGGTGCTTCTTTGGTAAGGGCGTACGGTGCTGCCTCTGGCGGACTCTAGTGGCGCTTGGGGAGAATAGAGTAATGCGGCTGTACGTGTTTTATTTTAGCCAGCGCTAGGAGCCTGTCCGACGTTGTCTTTGTGTCAAGGCGAAGGAGTATGGGGCAGATGTTGAGTCAGATTACTTGATAGCCACTGCCTTGACTTCCTTGAACGTGGTGTGGCCCAGGAGGGTCTTCTGAACTCCATCCTGCATGAGGGTTGTCATGCCGGCCGCGATGGCAGCTTGGAGCATCTCCTCAGTTCTCGCCTTCGTCTGAATCATGTGTTTGATCTTGTCTGATCCCAGCAGCAACTCGTGCAAGGCCACGCGTCCCTTAAAGCCAGTGCGATTGCAGGTTTCACATCCCTTCCCGCGGGCCAGGCGGAAGGTATTGTCCTGTGGGATACCGAGTTTGTCCCAATGCTCAGGCCCATAGCCTTGGCGGATTTCTTCGTATTCTATCGCTGTTCCGACGTACTGCTCCTTGCAGTCCTTGCAAATCCGGCGAGTGAGCCGCTGTGCAAGAACTCCCAGCATCGCATCGGCAAAACTAAATGAGTCGCAGCCCATATCGAGAAGTCGAGTGATGGTTTCCACCGCGCTGTTTGTGTGGAGTGTGCTCATGACGAGGTGCCCGGTCAATGAGGCTTCAATGCCGATTTCTGCCGTCTCTTTATCTCGCATTTCTCCGACCATGATGACGTCTGGGTCGGCCCGAAGAAACGCGCGCATGGCAGCGGCAAAGGTGAAGTCGATCTTTGGCTGAACTTGAACCTGCCGGAGCCCATACTGTGTGATTTCGACGGGATCTTCTGCAGTCCAGATTTTTATGTCTGGCGTATTGATGAAGCCGAGGACGGAGTGCAGGGTTGTGGTTTTCCCAGATCCGGTCGGTCCAACACAGAGAATGATGCCGTAGGGCTTTGCGGCGATCTCCTTGATCCCCGCAAGATTCCGGTCCGAGAACCCCATCTTATCGAGGGGCAAAGGCTCGCTGGCTGCGAGCAGCCGCATGACCACGTCTTCGTTAAATCCTGAGGTCGGAATCGTCGCGACGCGCAACTCGATTTCCTTGTTGTCCGACAGTTTAAATTTGATCTTGCCGTCCTGGGGCTTGCGCCGTTCTGCAATGTCGAGGCTCGCCATAATCTTCAAGCGCGACACGATGGCGCGCCGATAGCTTTGCGGGATTTTCATGTATTCGAAACAGTCGCCATCAACCCTGAAGCGGACAAGGGTCTCACGCTTTTCGCCATAGGGTTCGACGTGAATATCGGAAGCGCCTTGCCGATAGGCATCGGCGATGATCTGATTGGCTAACCGCACGATGGCATTGTCGTTTTCGTCGAGCCCGCCTCCTGCATCCTCTGCCATCGCCTCTTGGGCTTCATTGACGAGTTCGCCAAGAATGTCGGAAACATTCTCATCTAACTTTCTATTGTTGTTGCTGCTGTCCCCCTGTCCTGTGGCGGAGCCGAGGAACTGGGCGATATCACGACGGAGGCTGATCGCAAAGCGAATATTGAGGCCGGGAAACGTCCGTTTAATATCTGCCACACGATCGAGATCGCTCGGGTCGTCTGTCAAAATTTCGATAGCGGTTCGGTCCCGCTTGAGGGGCATCCAGTGGTTTTTTTTGAGGTAGTCGACGTTGAGGTTTTTCAGGAGCTCGATATCGACAAGCGTTCGATCGCTGTACTCGATATAGGGGCATTTGTGAAATTGAGCGAGCGACTTGCCGATATCCAGTTTCGGTACCTTATACTTCTCGATCAGGATACTCTCAAAGTCCGACAAGCCTTTCCTGGACTCGGCAAGCGCATTGTCCAATTCGCTCTGGGTAATGCGGTTGTTCGTGACCAAGAGATCGAACTTGGTCGGGGCTTTCTTCAAAACCTTGCGGAGATTGAAGAATGCGATGCCGAGCGCCTTGGCGATCTCCGCGACGGACTCTTCGTCTTTTCTCGTGAACCGAACGCCGCTCTTTTTGTTGAGGAGTTGGAGGACGCCCATCAAATACTTGTTGTCGGCCACGATCGGGTAGGTCAGAACCTGTTTCGTCTTGAACCCAGTCCGCTTGTCATAGGATGTGTCGTGGACGAGAGAGGGATGGATGCCTTGCAGCTCAGCAATGTTATAGGCGTCGGCAATGCTTACCGGGCGGAGATACTTTGCGCAGAATCCAGCGAGGCTTTGTTCGGTGATGGGAATGCGGAACTCCTCGACGCTGTCGAGGCCAGGGACTTTGGAGAAAATCTCCTTTTTCTCGGAGTCGAACGCGAAGATGGTGAGATCTTCAGCGTCGAAGATGCCGAGTACTTCTTTGCGCAGGTCGAGGAGCATATGATCAAGGTCGCTGGCCGCATGGATTTGCTCCGTGATGCGCTTGACATTCTCGGCGAATGCCACTTTTTGCTGAAGCTCCTGAAGATTCTGCGGGATGGGATTGGCTTGCATTACCCGGGGCTCCTGACCATCGATTACGAAGGTGATCGCTGGATTCGTATGCTCCAGGAAGAGTACATACGGCCCGCGTGACCACTAGTGCTGTGTGGAAGAGATTGAAGCTCAGTCTAGCTGATCAAGGGTGGAAGGCAAGGAAAAGGCAGTTTTAGACTCTGGAGATTATGGGAATGATAATAGGGATAAAGCCATCAGTGGGTGGCAGGGTGTTCAACTTGTTTGTATGCGATCAGATGAGCGGCGACTTGCGCCGGAGGTAACTTGAGTTTCACCCCGTCCTTTCGAGTTTTGACCTCCACCACTCCTTCGGCGAGGCCCTTGTCTCCGACAACTACTTGGTATGGAGCTCCCATCAGGTCCGCATCGTTGAACTTCACACCCGCTCGTTCGTCCCTATCATCCCAGAGTACTTCGAACCCTGCCGCCTGCAGTTCGTCGTAGAGCTGCGCGGTGACTTGGGCAGTCTGTGCAGATTGGGTGAGCGGGAGGAGATGCACATGGAACGGCGCGATTGGGAAGGGCCAGATAATGCCTTTCGTGTCGTGGTTCTGCTCGATCGCCGAAGCGGCAGTGCGTCCAACACCAATGCCGTAGCATCCCATAACGGCGAGGCACTCTTTGCCATGAAGATCCAGGAAGGAGGCTTTCATGGCTTCGCTGTATTTGGTGCCGAGCATAAAGACATGTCCGACTTCGATACCTTTCGTCGCCTTCAATGTCCCGTCCTTTCTCGGTGACGGATCTCCTGCACAAGCGCTGCGGAGATCGGCAAACTGCTCAACCTGAAAGTCACGATCCCAATTCGCATCGACATAGTGCATATCGCTCTGATTGCCGCCAACGATCACGTTGCGCAAGGCTTTGACTGCGTGGTCGGCAATAATACGAACGTGTTTTAGACCAACAGGGCCGGCAAACCCGATTGGTGCGCCGGTGACTTGCTCGACGACGGTGGGAGTGGCGAGTTCAAGATCAGTCGATTGCAGGAGCCGTTGAATCTTGACCTCATTCGCCTCATGGTCTCCCCGTATCAACACAGCGATCGTGCCTTTTCCTGTCGAGTAGAGGAGTGTTTTCACGAGGTGTGTAGCGGAGATATTCAAGAATTTCGTAACCTCTTCGACTGTCCTGCAGCGAGGCGTTTGGACGGTGTGCAGAGGCCGCGGGGCTTCGGTGTCCACATCAGTAGGAGGTAGGACTTCAGCCTGTTCGACGTTGGCGGCATAGGTGCCGGCATCGCTGTAGACGATCGTGTTCTCGCCCGTTTCGGCGAGTACCATGAACTCATGAGATGAGCTGCCGCCGATCAGGCCGGTGTCGGCTTCCACGGCACGGAAGGTAAGGCCGCAGCGCGTGAAGATACGATGGTAGGCATCGTACATCTTCTGATAGCTGAGCCTGGCGCTCGCTTCATCCTGGTCAAAGCTATAGGCGTCCTTCATGATGAATTCACGTCCCCGCATGAGTCCAAAGCGAGGGCGGATTTCATCTCGAAACTTTGTTTGGATTTGATAGAAATTCAGCGGCATTTGCCGATATGAGCGGACTTCGCGTCTGAACAGGTCGGTTATCACTTCCTCATGGGTCGGCCCCAAGCAGAACTCGCGCTCGTGACGATCCTTGAAGCGCACCAGTTCTTTGCCGTAAAAATTCCATCGGCCGGTTTCTCGCCATAATTCTGCGGGAGATGCAATGGGCATAAGGAGTTCTTGAGCGCCGGCCCGGTTCATCTCCTCTCGAATGATCTGCTCGACTTTTCGGATGACCCGAAGGCCGAGTGGAAGGTAGGTGTAGATGCCGGCCGCGACCTTGCGAATCAGACCGGCTCGGAGCATGAGCTTATGGCTGACGGTTTCCGCTTCTCCCGGGTCTTCTCGCAATGTGGGAATTAAGACTTGAGATGTCCGCATGGTTGTGTGAGGGGGATCAAAAAGTCGTCAAGTCTGAGTGCCGGAGGATGGGGAAAGATTTTAGAGACATGAAGACGTTCGACCTTCAGACTTTCTGACTTATTTTCTATCGAAAGAAGATTCGTTCAAGGTCATTCCAGAACGCAAAGACCATGACACCCACTAATAGCACGAGTCCGGCCTGTTGTGCGAGTTCTCTCTGTCGTTCGCCGAGTGGTTTACGGAGGATGCCCTCGATTAGGAAAAACAGCAGATGGCCGCCATCGAGAATGGGTATGGGGAGCAAGTTGAGGACGCCCAGATTGATGCTCAGAATGGCGATGAGATAGATCACATTTGAGGCACCCTGCGAAGCGGCTTCACCGGAGATATTGGCGATCGTCAGCGGGCCGCCGATATTTTTGCTGGAGATGTCTCCCACGATCATCTTGTAGAGGCCTACTACGGTCAGCTCGGTCAAGCCCCAGGTGGCTCGCAATCCGTCATAGAGCGCCAGCAGAGGGCTGTTGGAGCGGATAATCGAACGGCCGCCGGGTCCTGCAATGCCGATCTTGCCGACTTCGACCGGCTGGCCGTTGACCGTCGCTTTCTCAGCCGAGGGCGTCACGGTCAACGAAGTGCGATGCCCTTCCCGCAAGACCTCTATGTGCAGTTGGCGATTGGGGCTTTCCTTCACGATACCGGTCATCTGAGACCAGGTATGGATCGTCTGGTCTTCGATCTTGACCACATGGTCTCCGGCTTGGAGCCCTGCTTTTTCCGCCGGAGAGTTTTGCGTGACTGATGTGACGAGGGGTGGTGCTTCTTCGACGCCCAGATAGTATCCTGGCTCTTGCGCAGAGACCTGTGGTCCTGGTGCGGTGGTGGGTGTGACCGTCAGCGTTTTAAACTGTTCGCCTCGTTTAATCTCGAGCGTCAGTGCCTGCCCTTTACTCTTCGCCACTGCATCGAAGAGTTCTGTTCTGGTTGAAATGTCTTGTCCGTTGACTCGGCTGACACGATCTCCAATGTGGATGCCTGCGGTGTCGGCAGGAGAGCCGGGAACCATTGCTTCGATATCGGGTGTGAGATCCTGGAACGTCGGGACAGGAAGTGGAGCTCCGGTCGCGAGCCATCCGGCAAAAATGAAATAAGCCAGAATAAAGTTAAATCCAGGTCCCGCGGCAACGATCAGGACTTTGCCCCACAATCCTTTGTGTGCAAACGACCGCGCACGGTCCTCCTGTGTCGTCGCTTCGGTCTCATCTTCGCCGAACAGTTTGACATAGCCACCGAGTGGAATGGCTGAGAGGAGATATTCTGTTTCGCCCATTTTCCGGCCAAAAATCTTTGGTCCGAATCCAAGGGAAAACTTGAGGACCTTGACGCCGACCCAGCGAGCAGCCAAGAAATGCCCGAGTTCATGGAACGCGACTAACACGCCCAGAACGACCAGGAACCACCATGCCTTCTGCATGAGCAACCAGACGGTATCGGGGGACCAGGTAAGTGCCATGAACAAGATGTGTGCTCCTTCGTGTAGACCTAGCGTGCTAATGCTAATACCAACGATTCAGCCTTCTCTCGAGCCCATCGATCCGCCTCCAGCGCGTCTTCTAACGTCTCGACGTCTTTGGTGGTGTGGACGTCCATTGTGCTGCGAATGATCTCCACAATGTCGGTGAACCGGATACCCCCGTTTAAGAATGCCTCGACGGCAATTTCATTTGCGGCATTCATTGTGGCCGGCATCGTACCGCCGACCCGCAGGGATTCATAGCCAAGACCCAAGCAGGGGAACCGGTCGTGATCGGGCTTGCAAAACGTCAGCTTTGCAATTTCCGTCAGATCCAGCGAGGGCAGATCCAGCGGCATGCGTCCTGGATATTTCATCGCATAAGAAATAGGTGTTCGCATATCCGGCAATCCCAATTGTGCGATCATCGATCGATCCTGATATTCTACCAGAGAATGAATGATGCTTTCCCGGTGGATCATGACCTCGATCTGAGACTCCGGGATGTCGAAGAGCCAGCGGGCTTCGACAACCTCGAGCCCTTTGTTCATGAGAGTGGCGGAATCGATCGTGATTTTTGCGCCCATTTTCCAATTGGGATGTTGGAGTGCCCGTTCTGGTGTGACGTCCTGCAGCTCTTCGCGGTTCAAGGTCCAGAGGGCCCCTCCGGACGCCGTCAAGATCAGACGGCGGACATCCTCTTTGCGATGACCTTCTAACGATTGGAAGATCGCACTGTGTTCGCTGTCGACCGGGAAGATCCGAACGCCATGCCGGCGTGCCTCGTCCTGCATCAATTTTCCCGCCATGACCATCGGTTCCTTATTGGCCAAGGCAATTTGCTTTCCGCTTCGGATCGCCGCAAGGGTAGGCACGAGACCGGCTCCACCGACGATGGCGGAGATGACGAGCTCGGCTTCTGGTGCAGAGGCAACCTGAATCAAGCCTTCTTGGCCGGCCAAAATTTCGACAGGCAGCCCCTCACAGCGTTGCCGGAGCCTGGCGGCAGCGGAGGCATCCGATAGGGCCACGATGCGGGGTTTAAACCGGCGGATCTGGTCCTCGAGTTTCTCATCATTGCTGCCGGCGGTCAGTCCTGCCACACGAAATTCGTCCGGGAACCGGTTCACGAGATCTAAGGTGTTGGTGCCGATCGAACCGGTCGACCCAAGAATGACGATGGTTTTCATAAGGGGTTTTTTCACTCCATGACTCATAGCCGGCATACCAGCGATATATAGTAGTAGAAGACAGGGGTGGCGAACAAGAGACTATCAAGACGGTCGAGCATACCCCCGTGGCCCGGCAGTATACCACCGGAATCCTTCATGCCGACGGTGCGTTTCATCGCCGATTCGGCCAGGTCACCCCAGAGACCTGCGATGGTCAACAGGGTAGCCAAGATCAGACAATCAAGACCGGATAACTCTGGAAGAAACCACCAACGTGCTATGTACCCGGCTATTATGGCAGCAATTAAGCCTCCCACCAAGCCCTCGACTGTTTTTTTGGGACTGATCGTGGGAGCCAAGCGATGTCGTCCGTACAGTGTGCCGACATAGTAGGCGCCGGTATCGGATGCCCAGGTTACCAGCAGGAGAAAGAAAATCAGCCATTCACCCTGAGGGAGGAGTCTTGTCATCGAGAGCATGCCGAGTGTGAGGCCTAGATAGAGGACGCCGAATAGGGTCATGGCTCCGTCCCGCAGGCTCTGTTCAAGGGGGGAGCGACCGAGGAGCGGGACCGAAGTAACACAGACTAGTGTGGCCAGGAGGGTGGGAACGATGATGCCCGGCCAGTGTGTTCCAAAAAACAGGCCGGTGAATCCTGTCAGGCCGATCACTATCAGCCAGGTGTGGCTGCGGTCGTTGAAGCATAATCGGTAGAACTCAAAGAGGGCGAGCGCCCCTGCTAGCGCCACGACGCCAGAAAATGCAAGGGGAGGGAGGTATCGAATGACGGCGTATAAGAGTGGAGCGAGGACCAGAATAGTATAGATCCGACGGGGGTCGAATCGGGACGCCGTAACCGGCGTCGGTTCAGCCTGCTGTTGGCCAGCGGTTTTATATTCCTGCATGGGGAGGTTGGGATCGACCACTTATGACGAAATGGCACTGAGGACGCGACCGAATCGCCGCTCACGCCGCTGGTATTCCAGTAAGGCCAGCAAGAGTTCTCGGCGACGGAAGTCGGGCCACAGCGTCGGAGTGAAATAGAGCTCGGTGTAGGCGAGCTGCCAGAGAAGGAAGTTGCTGATTCGCGTTTCGCCGCTGGTGCGAATCAATAAGTCGGGATCGGGCAGTTCATGGGTGTAGAGATATTGCTGGATCCGCGACTCATCCACATCGTCTGGTTGCAGCTTGCCGTCTTGTACGTCATGAAGGAGTTCACGTACCGCGTCCACGATCTCAGTACGGCCACCATAGCTGAGGGCGAGTGTGAGATGTAGTCTGTCGAGATGGGCGGTTTCCTGTTCAGTGGCCCGGACCCATCGGCGGGCGGAGGTCGGGAGAGAGTCGTGTCGACCGATTGTCCGCACCCGAACACCCTGCTCAATGAGCTTCGTCCGCTCCGTCGAAAGGTAATATTCGAGCAAGCCCATGAGCGAAGAGATTTCCTGAACGGGACGGTTCCAATTTTCCTGTGAAAACGCGTAAATTGTCAGGGCGTGGATGCCCAGTTCCAGGCAGACTGTAATCATTTCCCGGACGGACTTGATCCCTTCGCGATGACCGGCAATGCGAGGGAGGCTTCGCAGTTCTGCCCAGCGGCCATTGCCATCCATGATGATGGCAATATGCTTGGGTAAGAGGCTGGAATCGAGTTTTATGGTGAGCGCTTCTTCGGATAGCTGGTCCAGGGTCGATGAGTCTTTGGTGTCCATATCTGTGCTGTTGGTGAAAATTCCTTTGCGCAAGATTGTACGGTAGGCGAGCAAAGTCTACTGGCGAGGGGGAAGTTTGTCAAACAAATTTTCGTAAAAGTCCTGTAAAAGCGACAAGTTGGATGAATTGTCATTGCGCCTGCGGAAAGCGATCGGCTATACTTCCCCGTCTATTCGTATGCCAACCGTCATGAGGATTTGCAAACTATGGGTGATCTTGTTCAGTTGACGTCCTTTGGGCTGACCGAAGGCGAGGTGCTTGGGGCGCTCGGGCGGGTCAAAGTTCGGGATGTCGACTATGCCGATCTCTATTTTGAGTCCTGTGTGTCCGAATCCGTCTCGATGGAGGAGTCCCTCGTCAAGCGTGCGACGAAGAGTGTCTCGCAGGGCGTGGGGGTGCGTGCGACGGCAGGGGAAAAAACCGGCTTTGCCTATTCCGATGAGCTGACGAAGAAAGATCTCGAGCTCGCGGCCGATACGGCCCGGTACATAGCCAACTCGCCTGGTGGAGCCCACGCGGTTCCTGTTCCCGTTCATCAGCACCCCACCAGAGATCTCTACCCGATCGATCGGGCTCGAGCTGAAGTCGCCACAGCGGAACGCGTGTCGTTATTGAACGCGATCGATGCCGAAGCACGCCGGTCCGACCCACGCATCAAGAATGTCATGGCTTCGTTTAACACAGAATATAAGGTGGTGATGGTCGCCACTTCAGATGGCACGTTGATAGGGGACGTGCAACCGCTTTCGAGGCTGCAAGTCACCTGTATTGCTGAAGAGAACGGCCAACGCCAAGCCGGCTCGTTCGGCGGGGGCGGCCGTGTCGGGTTCGAGTTTTATTATGAGGGCGACCGGTATCTGCGGTTTGCGCGTGAAGCGGCGCGTGAAGCCATCCTCAACTTGTCTGCCGTCGAAGCGCCGGCGGGTGTCATGCCGGTCGTGCTGGGTGGAGGCTGGCCGGGGATTTTGTTGCATGAAGCCATTGGCCATGGTCTCGAAGCGGACTTCAACCGGAAAAAAACCTCAGCGTTTTCAAATCTTCTTGGGAAACGGGTGGCGTCCGACGTCTGTACCATCGTCGATGATGGTACCTTGCCTGGCCGGCGTGGCTCGCTCAACATGGATGATGAAGGGACCACGACCGGTCGCACCATGCTCATCGAGCGCGGAATCCTGCGCGGCTATATCACCGACAAATTGAACGCGCGTCTGATGGGGATACCCCTGACTGGTAATGGCAGGCGAGAAAGTTATCAAAGCGTGGTACTGCCGCGCATGACGAATACGTTTATGTTGGCTGGTACATCAGACCCTGAGGAGATCATTCGCTCCGTCGATCGCGGTCTCTATGCCGTATCGTTCGGTGGCGGGCAGGTGGATATCACCAACGGTAAATTTGTATTTTCCGCCAGCGAGGCCTACTTGATTGAGGGGGGGAAGATAACGAGGCCGGTTAAGGGCGCGACATTGATCGGCAGCGGACCGGAGATCCTCACCAAAGTCTCGATGGTCGGGCACGATCTCAAGCTCGATGAGGGCATCGGTACTTGCGGCAAAGAAGGACAGTCCGTTCCCGTGGGCGTCGGTTTGCCGACCATTCGAATCGATGAAATTACCGTAGGCGGGACGCAACGATGAGTCAGCAGATACAACAGCGCGACGGATATAGCCCACTTGCGTTGGACCTCTTAGCCAAGGCGAAGCGTGGCGGGGCGACGGAAGCGGATATCATTATCGCCGATGGCGAAACCTTTTCGGTGCAAGTTCGGTTGGGCGCGGTCGATCGCCTTACAAAAGCGCGAGAGAAACGTCTTGGCTTGCGCGTGTTTGTCGGGAAACGTTCCGCCAGTACTTCCACATCCGATTTCTCACCGGATTCCTTGGATCAACTTGTCACCGAGACCTGTACCCTGGCGAAAGCCGTCGTGGAAGATCCGGTATCCGGCTTGCCCGCGGCGGATCAGATGGCGGGGGAGGTGCCGGATTTCGATCTCTACGATCCAACCAGGCTGAATACGGAGCAGCAGATTGAATTGGCCAAACGGGTAGAGGCTGCCGCCATGTCGATGGATGAGCGTGTGACGAATTCTGAAGGGGGCGACTTCGATTCCTCTTCGGGGCGTGTGGTGTTGGGCAATAGTCACGGATTTCTAGGAGAGTACCAGAGTTCCAGCTTCTCGATGTCGGTGTCGCCCATTGCGACCGACCCGGTGACGGGGGCCATGCAGCGCGATTCCTGGTACGATGTGCGGCGGAAATTCGCCAAGCTGGACTCTCCGGAGATGGTAGGGCTGGAAGCGGCGCGGCGGACCGTGCGAAAGCTCGGAGCGAGGAAAGTGGCAACGCAGCGAGTTCCTGTCGTTTTCGATTCTGAAACGGCCGGAAGTCTTATGGGAAATCTCTGCGGCGCGTTGTCGGGGTACGCCCTCTATAAAGGGGCGTCATTTCTGGCAGGCCAATTGGACAAACCGCTGGCTCCGGAGTTCGTGACGGTCTATGACGATGGACGAGTGGTCGGAGGGCTGGGCTCTCGACCGTTCGATGGCGAAGGTTTGCCGACCAGGAAGACGACAGTGGTGGAGCGAGGGGTATTGAAGAGCTATCTGCTCGATACCTATTCCGGGAGGAAGCTCGGTTTGGCTTCAACCGGCAATGCCTCGCGCAGTGTCGGCGAGAATCCATCGGTCGGTCCCACGAATTTCTATCTCGAGCCAGGGACGAAGGCAGCCCAAGACATTATCAAGACCGTGAAACAGGGTCTGTATGTCACGGACCTCATCGGCTTCGGGATCAACATGGTGACCGGTGATTACTCGCGGGGCGCTGCTGGGTTTTGGATCGAAGGAGGCGAGTTGGCCTATCCGGTTGAAGAGATCACGATCGCGGGTAATCTGAAAGACATGTTTGCAGGAATAGAGATGATTGGCAGCGACCTTGTGTTTCGTGGGCGCATTGCGAGCCCGACCGTGAAGATTACAGAGATGATGGTAGCTGGCAGCTAGCCACGAATGAGGGCAAGTTGCCAGTTCTGAGTTTTGAGTGTTGAGTTCTGAGTTGAAGATTGAGGATGAGATAGTTTCTTAACTCGGAGTCTTTAACTCAGCACTCAGAACTTATAACTCACAACTTGCACCTGTAAGGAGGTGCCTTATGGCTGAATCAATCAGAGAAACGATGGTCCAGTATCCCAGTGACAAGATCACGATGCGGGCCTATGTGGCAGCCCCGCAGACCAAGGAGCGGCGTCCCACAATCATCGTGATTCAGGAATGGTGGGGACTGACCGACCACATCAAGGACGTGGCAAAGCGTTATGCCGCTGAGGGGTACGTGGCGATTGCGCCGGATCTATACTCCCGATTAGGGAATGCCATCACGACCGATCCTGGCGAGGCAGGCAAGTTGATGAATACGCTCCAGCAGGAAGATGGACTCAAAGATCTCAATGCGACCGTTGCCTATCTCAAGTCCGTTCCTGAAGTCGACGCCACGAGAATCGGAGTGACTGGGTTCTGCATGGGCGGATCCTATGCGCTCATGCTGCCTTGTGTGAGCAAAGATGTGAAGGCTGCTGTGCCGTTCTATGGTCAGGTGCCGAATCCCGACGCGCCGCTGCAACAACTGTCGGCTCCTGTCCTCTATCTCTATGGGGAAGATGACGGCTGGATTACCAAGGCGGATGTTCAGCGGCTCGCGGCAGGGTTCAAGAAATATAATAAGTCCGGTGAGATCAAGACCTATCCCGGCGCGCCTCATGCTTTCTTCCGGGATACAGACAAGACGGTGTATCGTCCGGAGGCGGCCAAGGATGCATGGATGCGTGCCACAGCATTTTTCAAACAACATCTGAGATCATAGGAGAGATCACAAGTACCATGCCGCTCGATGCCGAACTTGGAAAGACCATGCTCCAGCTGATTACGTCGCGGTATGACGACCGGCATTGGCGCAAGAAGATCGAAAAGACCTTGGGGCTTCCTCAATCCGGCGTCGGAGTTCCTGCGCAACAGCAGATTTTCATGTATCTCAAGATCGAGCTCAAGGCCTACAAATCGCGCCGGGCCGATCCTGACTCCTGGATCATCGGAGGGTACGCGACCAAAGAAGTTATTGATCGAGCCAAGTTCCAACCTCAGCTCGTCGGTCCAGATGTCACGAAGGATGATGTGGCGTTTCTGGGCAACGATCCTGGGAAAGAGATCGATGAAGCCTGGTGGGACGAGATGCTGGTGTCCTGGTTCGATGTGCCGGAAGAAGAAAAGCCTGCCGAGGAAGAAGCTGCTGAGGCCACTGGTTCAGACCCCTCGCCCACGATCAAAGCAAAAGCATAAGATCGTCGCTCGGGAGGATGCGTGCCGCCGCAAGACTTCCTGAATCACCCAACTACGCCTTGCTCGCTCGAAGCCTGTAAACTCGCCGAGCCTCGAACAGTACAGGCTTCGCCGTTGCAGGGGTAGAGCAACGGCCGCGAGCTGCGGCAAGTTGTGTCCCGATTCATCCGGTAATCGGCGGCCCGATCCTCCCGAGCGACTTTGAAAAATAAATTGAGCCCAGGGGACTGGCTCAGCCGTCTTCGGCGGCGCCTGTCCCGTTCCCAGACCGACGCCCGTTGCTGCTGCCGCTTTTGCCAGCGCCCTGCTGGCTCGCCCTCACGTTCAGCCACGCTTGGCACAGAAACTAGCTCCGTTCCGACCGATGGTCGAACGGAGCGTCGAACAGTCTGTGCCACCCGCTGGGAGCGGGCCGCGGGACTTCACTACGGCGAGACTCAGCAAGGCGCTGATGCACGCGTCAGCAGTAGCGGGTGATGTTGGGGAGAAGGGAGCAGCGAGCATGAAATGATTTATTGGAATAGACGTGATGCCGAGGCAGAACCGCTCAAGGAGCGACTTCTCGGAAGTCTCATCTCGCCTACCATCTCCACTGCAGCGGGGGATAACCCGAGCTAACCGGCGCGCCACTTTTTGGCGCGTCCAGTTGAGCGCTGGGTTAGGCTGGTTAGTGGATGCAGCCCAGATAGTTTTCTCCAAAGCGGTTTCTTGCATAGGCTCTAAGGTCGTCCGGACACGAGGGGGCAATGTACAAGCCGTATCCCTCAACTTTGAATACAGGATAGGCTATTGGATCGTCACCGACCGCCGCTCTAACAGGCATAGGGCTGCCAAACAGCATGTAGCGAAGAGAAGCCCAGAGCTCGAAGCCGATCTCAATTTGCGTTTCAGGGTCATAGCCTGAACCTTCTCCTGCTCTAACCGTTTTGGTGAGAAGTCCCATCCCCTCCAAGAGCATGCCTCCCAGCGAGTGAGCCTCAAGATCTGCCAATTGGATTCCCGCTACAATTCTGGAGTTCTGGTTTGGCTGGATGGAAACCGCCATTGCCCAAGCTAGAGCTTTATCTGCGCTGGAAACTCTGATATTTTGATCCAGGTAGAGGGTATGTGGCTCACGTGGTATTGAGCCAGCCTCAAGCAATTGCTTGATCAGCGCTACCGCATATGCCCCAAGTTCCTTCCGGTGCGAGGTTGGGGATACCACCAAACCGATCTTAGTGCGAGACAGCACAGCGTGAAGTCGACGTCTTTGTTCTTCCGCCGCTGTGTTACCGGCCTTTAATGCAGAGCTCTTGTATTCATATTCGAGCGGATTCAACCCGAGAGACTCCCACTGTTGATGAATGTGCGAAGTAAGGTCGCAAGAAGAGTACACAGTGGCGCCGATGATGAAGCCACCCTTATCGCGAATTGACTCATCGAAATACAGGTACCCCATATTCCAGTTGCGGCCTAGCGTTGGAGTTCACCCGACCTGCTACAGCGGGCGAAGCCCGCTGTAGCAGGTCGGGTGCAACGACGGGTTAGACGCTGGCTTCACTTGACCACGATCCAAGTTGTGAAGCCAGTGCCTCTCTTTGATGGCCGCTTCTCGGACCCCAGGCGGATTCCTGTTGCCCGAACGTGATGTTCATTGCTTTGGGCACGAGACCATATGCAATGTGGTCTAAATCGGGCAAGTGATGTGGAAGCTCTTCCTTTAGCCGTTCTTGAACACCGCGCCACGGCATGCCATTTTGTTGAAGCCTTTCGAGGAAGCGTTGATCTGCTCGAAAAGAATATATCGCTGCGCCTTCGTAGGCGCTGAAGGGGTTGGGTTCTACCGCAGCCGCTTCCTCGCTTGGCAGAGCGGACGGGTTATTACCTGGTTGGCCGTACCAACTGAGCGGACCGATGCCTACCTTGCCAAAGGTGCGACCTTTCCCGGACAGCGGGGTCGAAAAACCAATTCCCCCTAGCCACAAGCTCAGACGAGTGCCTGTGCGACCGAAAGTGAATGGACCTAAGCGAAATCGAAAGCCCATAGTTGTCACCGGTGTCTAACTAATAAGTCTGCTGCGGGCGATCTTGCCGTATTGCATGGTAACCTTGGTACCCAGGTGGCAGGCAAGTCTACCTAGAAATCAAATACATGTTCAATATTTCGATCTGTTCTCCCACTGAGATAGACTGCGAATCCTGCAGTTTATCCGGCTATCAGCCCGCAGTATATCTGGTCAACGAGTTACAGTCAGAGCCGGTCTGCGTGGCTGTCCACTCCATGTCCGACTCGGATCAAAAACGATAAACGGGGATATTCTGAGAGTCAGCGTCAAAAACTATGATTGAGAAATACGTGAATTACGATCCGAACAGATCCATCTGGGTCGGTTGCGGCGGTTCGATGTGTAGTGTGGGTGCAGCAACCGCGGTTGCTGTTGTGGGTTCGGAAGGTTTGGTATTCCGATCCAGGAACTCTCGCAGTTTTTTGAAGTCCTCACGAAGTGGTTCGAGCATGCTGCCCTGGTGCAGGGCTGCGGCGGGGTGCAGCAAGGGGAAGAGGACAAAGTCTTTCAAGTAGAAGGCCTGGCCGCGAACCTTTGTAATTCCCACCTTCCGTTCCAGCAACGTTTGTGTCGCCCAATTCCCCAACGTGCAGACCAGTTTCGGATGGATCATGGCGATCTGTTGCATCAGAAAGGGTTTGCACGTCTCGACTTCATCCGGTTCCGGGTCGCGGTTGTTCGGGGGCCGGCACTTGATGACGTTGGCGATGTAGATATCGCTACGTGACAATCCTGCCGATTGCAGGAGATCGTTCAAGAGTTTCCCCGCTGCCCCGACAAACGGCTCTCCCTGCTGGTCTTCGTTGAAACCGGGCGCTTCCCCCACGAACATTACGCTTGCGTGAGGATTTCCTACACCAAAGACGACCTGGCTGCGCCCTAGCTTGGCCAGTTTGCAACGTTGGCAGTCATGCAGAGACTTGCTGAGTTCGAGGAGGGTCATGATGATGCAGGGGAGTTGGTGAAAACTTTTAGAGATTTTAGGCGGGACGGTTTTCCTTGTCAATGGAGTAGGAACGGCGGTATCGGGTCACCATCATGCTGGTTTATCGGAGGCAATGGTTTCGGCGCAGCGATTGCCACTGACAATGGCGCTTTCGAGGTTGGGAGGCCAGCCTGTATCGGTCCAACTACCAGCCAGCAGCAAGTTGGCAATCGGACTGCGTTGGATGGGCCGGTGTAATTTTGCTCCGGGCTTGAGTGAGAGGATGGCGTTTGGAACTGTCCGAGGGTGGGTCGATGCGATTCTGCTTTCCGGCATGAGGAGCCCCAACGATCTGAGTAGGTCCTGGATGAGCATATGAAGATTTGAGTCCGGTCGAGCCTGTGCGATCTGGTTGTCGGTTGTGACGAGTGAGAAGTTGGTGTAATCAGGCGTTGCCGCTGTGGCAAGTACCCAGTGAAATGATGGGTCGCTCAGTAGGATGAGGCGAGGTGTGGCACAGGGTTGCTCCGCCTGCACGTGAAGGCTTGTACTCTCGACCGACCGCAATTCCGTGAGCTGCTGAAAATAGGCGTAGCGGGTGAGCCATCGTTCAGGAAGTAAGGTTGTGAGCTGTTGAGGGGGCAGGGCTGCCACATACCAATCGGCTTGTAACAGGGGTCCATCCCGCAGCAGGACTCCCGATATGCGATCTCGTTCATAACGAAGCTGGGTCGCCTCCGTGTTGCACACAATAGTCGCGCCGGCCTGGGTCAGTGTCTCGGTAATTGGCTGTATGAAACAAGCCTGAAGCGAATCCTGCACGACCGAGACACGGCTGTCCGGACGAGTGCTCAGGAACAGGGGTTTCATCGAGCGCACGAAGACATCGGCGGACATCATGGCGAGGTCATTGCCGGTCAACCATCGCGCGAGAGGATTCCAGACAAGGTCGCGGGTCTGCGCGCTTTGGCCGATTGATGTCAACCATTCGTCGGCGATACGTTGCTCCAGATCGGCAGGCAGCTCCGTATCGCCTTCCCAAAGTTGTTCCACCCATGATGCCAGTTGCCATCGTTCTTTCCAAGGGATGCCGGCAAATCTCAGGAGGTTCACCCATGAGTGAAGAGGCGCGGGGAAGGAGCTGCGCGGGTAATGAACGAGGGAGCCGTCAGGGAGACGAAACTCTAGTGGGATTGCAATTTCTTCCGGCTGCCGTGAATTGGAATGGAGCGAGTGCAGTAGCGCTTGTGTCGCGTGATGACAGCCGAGGACGGTGAAGGGCTCAGGGCTGTTGTGAGAGCCTTCGCCTATGAGGGTCGTTCCAAAAGAGGGGTGACGATCGACGATTATGACTCGATAGCCAAGACGGATAAGGCGGTAGGCGGCCGTGAGGCCAGCGAGGTCTCCACCAAGAATCACGACGGACTGAGTGGCTGTGGATGTCACGACATTCGGGAGCGGATCCACACAGCGGCGGCCACGGCTAGTCGACGACTGGTTGAGAGCCTGGCCCGAGGGCCGAATATCTGATGTCCGGGTCTCTCGATCCTTTGCAAAATGCGAAAATATACGGCGCGCATGATTTCAGCGACCGTCAGCGCTCGTTGGTCCTGTGCCGGCAGAGCATCGAACGCCGCCTGTGCTTTTGCGTAGTACTCATGGGCCCTTGCGGTTTCAGAATGAAGCAACTTGTGGAGTTCTGCATTTTCCTGACGCTGGAGGATGGTCTGATCGGTGCAGCCGAATTTTTGGAGGTCTTCTTCCGGCAGATAGATGCGGCCTTGAGCTGCGTCTGTCCCGATGTCCCGTAGAATGTTCGTCAGCTGAAACGCCATTCCGAGGGCGACGGCATAGTCCTGTGCCCTGGCCGACGTGGGGCCGAAGATATGGAGGCAGATGAGTCCCACGACCGATGCAACACGATAGCAGTAGACCGAGAGGTCTTGAAATGAAGCGTATCGTGCTGCGGTGAGGTCCATTTCGACGCCTTTGATGAGCTCATCGAAATAGGCCTGCGGGATAGCCAGTTGCCTGACATGGTAGGCCAGGCTGATAGTCACCGGGAAGGTCGGCGTGCCGCGGTAGGCTGCTTCAAGCTCTCCCCGCCACCGTTGGAGTTCATCCTGAGGGTTACTTCCTGCCGGGGGCTCATCGACCGCGTTGTCGACTTCCTTACAGAAGGCATAGACCGTGTACATCGCAGCGCGCTGCTTTCTCGGAAGAAAGAGGAAGGAGTAATAGAAGTTGCTCCCGCTCTTTTTGGTGAGAGCCGTGCAGTAGGCTTGGACATCGGTAATGGAGAGTGTCGTCATGGGTGTCGGTGAATCGGTAGTGGTCCAAGGCGGCGGGCCATGGATGCATGAATGTGATGGTCATCGGACGGGTGCAGGATAGCTGCCAAGAGTTCGATACCGTCGATTAGGCGAGGGCCCGGTCTGCTGAAATAGGAGGAGGCGTCGACTAGGTAGGTGTGCTCGGCCAACGCAGACGTGAGTTGCCATTGACCCGGTTGTTGCATCAGTTGGAGCAGCTCTGTGTACGTCCGTTCAACGGAAAATCCGCAGGGCATCACGATGAGAACGTCTGGAGCCGCGGCCAAGACCTCGTCCCAGGTCACAACTCGCGAAGGGCTCCCAGGCTGGGAGAGGATATCCTGGCCGCCGGCTAGCTGGACCATTTGAGGAACCCAATGGCCTGCGACAAACAGAGGAGAGAGCCATTCGATACAGACTACGCGAGGTCGATGAGCAAAACCCTGGGTGCGAGTCCTGATGGCATCCAGTCTGTCATGTAATTGCGTAGCGAGACGATGGCCTTCCGTCGACCGTCCTGCAGCATCGCCGATCCGTACGACATCGTCGATCACGTCATCAACCGTACCGGGGTTCAATGTGAGGACGGTCGGTTGGTGAGGCATGGAGCGAAGGGCGTCATGCAGTTGGTCTGGCGTAACGGCGCAGACGTGGCAGAGGTCTTGAGATAGCACCAGATCGGGGCGCGCTTCTCGCATGAGGTGGTCTTTTAGCCGGTAGAGCCGTTGTCCAGACGCGACAAGCTCACGCACTTGTCTGTCGATGTCATCGCTGGCCAGTCCATCAGAGGGAAGCATCGGTTCAACCATGATGGGCACGCTTCTGACTGATGGCGGATAGTCGCACTCGTGACTGATTCCGACCAGTTCATCGCGCAGACCGAGTGCGGCAATAACCTCGGTTGCACTGGGAAGCAGAGAGCAGATTCTCATGCCACTAGGCTCCTAATGCTGCAGGCCACAACCGTTCGCGGAGTTCGCTGAGGCGAACCTCTGAAAGACTGTGGGTGACTGCATGGGCTTCATGCAGGTCATGGGTCGTGTGTGTATTCGCTACGGCAAGAACTTTCATTCCTGCAGTTTTTGCGGCGCGAATGCCAGGGATGGAGTCCTCAATCACCAAACAGGATCCGGCGGTGATAGCCTGCTCTCGGCGTTGTTGATTCAATCCGTTGAGAGCGTGGAGAAAGGGGGCCGGATCGGGCTTTCCGCTAGTCACGTCTTCTGCGCTGGTGATATGAAGAAATTCTTTGTGAAGCCCTGCTTGTTCAAGAATCACGTCGATCTCATGGCGGAGGGCGCCGGACGCGATAGCTAAAGGGTAGGTGGCGGCGGCTTCACGCACGAACTCGCGCACGCCGGGGAAAATGACCAGGTGATCCTTCACCGATGCCAGATAGGCATGGGCTTTTCGTCGCATCAGTTGTGAGAGGGCGGCGGGGTCAATGGGGCGTTGGTGCGTATTGAGCGCTGCGATGAAACAGCCCCGATCGTCATACCCCAAGTAGTTGGCGTAGTAGTCTGATTCAGTCAGGCTGATGCCGATTTCTTCTAGCGTCTGACGAAAGCCGGCGAAATGGAGGGGCTCGGTGTCCGCGATCACGCCATCGAAGTCGAAAATAATTGCTGTGAGTGCGGCCATGGAATCGACTCAACCTGTGGGTGTGGTAGGGAATAGAAAACGGGCGGATTATAGCACAGGGAGGTTGCTTGAAAAGGCGAGAAAGTGTCTATCCAGTAGGAGCTATTCGCGTGAGAAAAACGGAAGGGTCAGAACTTCAGGCGAAGACGTTTTTCCGAGACCCAGCCATTTGCACCTTCGTCGGTACGTACCAAATACATCCAGCCGCTTGGCTGGAGATCGCCGTCCATGACAGTGAGCGAGATTCCGGGACGAACGATCGGTCCTGGCTTGATGCTCAATGAATCTGCGAACAGCGGAATGCTTCCTCCGGGAGCCACTTGGTCTCCCGTAACGGTCACTCGTTGTCCTTCACTGAACATCGGGTCGAGAGGCAGGTCGACCGGTGCAGCGGTTTTCGCTGCCGTTTGAGGCAGTGGAGCATTTGCCGGAGCCGCAGTAGTGACGGCAGTGGCGGGAGCTGCTGGAGAAGTTGTAGGAGCCAATGGGGCTGGAGCAACGGCACTCGGACTGGGAACGGCTTGCGGTACGGGCGCTGGGGCCAACGGTTTCGGTTTCACGGCCACTGGTGATGGGGTGTTCTCACCCAGGTAGGGACTCAACCATTCTGTCACCATGTCCGGTTCCATTGAGACATAGCCAATACCGCCGACAAGAACCAGGATCAGTATCCAGAGAACCGGGCTTCCCTTACTGGGTTTCTTGCGGGGATTCACCGGGCCCCGTGCCTTTGTGGCGATTGTTTGATCAAGTTCCTCGTCCGTGAATTCCAAATCTGGTTCTGGTTGGCGAGCGAAAAGAAGAGTCCAATCAAAGGGATTCAGGACCGAAGTCAGGTTCCCAACGAGCGCAGCCATCAAGCACCTCCCTACTGAACGATTCGATCCACGTAGACTAGTCTGTGAAAATACCTATCATCATCGTCCGGTGCTGTCAATTTTGTTGAGAAAATACGCGTAAGAGCAGAGAGCCCGCATTGCTCATGACGGTTCGTCGCGAAATCGCTGAGCCGCCTCGCGAGCCCGCCGGCCGAAGGCTCGTCGTAGCAGCGGATCGGCGATTGCAGCAGAAGCGCTCATGAATAATGGGGGCTAGGTTCAACAGGGGTGAGTGGGGCTGCAGGAAAAGACTTGCCCCTCCCGACTGCCTGTTCGAAAGACGGTGAGGCCTTTGCATCCGAGTTGGTACGCAAGCAGAAAGGCTGCGGCCACCTCGGCCTTGGTCGCCGAGGCAGGCAAATTAATGGTTTTCGAGACGCCGCTATCGCTATATCGCTGAAACACCGCTTGCATACGCACATGATGTTCGGGCGAGACATCGTGCGCCGTGACAAACAGCCGACGCAGCTCTTCGGGGATATGGGTTAAATGTTGAATGGAGGGATGCGCTGCCAGGTCAGGCTGGAGTAAGGCGAGATCGAGACCGAGCCTGCTTGCTCGACGGACGAAGGCTGGATGAAGGGAGGTCAGCACGACACCGTCCATAATACGGCGGACTTCCTGTACGCCGTATAACGGTTCAATGCCCGGCGAGCAGCCGGCAATGAGGCTGATGCTGCCGGTCGGAGCGATGGTGGTCACGGTCGCGTTTCGATGCCGCTGGTGAAGTGTTTGGAGCCGGCTGCCTCGATAGGCAGGAAAGACTCCGCGTTCGGATGCCAGCTTTGTCGATGCGCAGTGGGCGCGAGATTGAAAGAACTCCATTAGGGTCTTCGCTGTCTGGAGCGCGGCTTCGGAGTTGTAGGGGATATTGAGGGAAATCAGCAGGTCGGCGAAGCCCATGATGCCCAGACCGATCTTCCGGGTTTGTTTCGTCATGTGATCGATTCGAGCAAGCGGGAAGCGGCAGCGATCAATCACATTGTCGAGGAAGCGTACGGCAAGGGAAATGGTTTCGGCCAATCGGTCGAAGTCGATGGCGGGGCCTGCATCCGCTTGTGAGATGAAGTTGGCGACGTTGATGGAACCGAGAGTACAGGACTCATAGGCCAGGAGAGGCTGTTCGCCACAAGGGTTGGTCGATTCGATGGGTCCAAGGAGCGGGGTGGGATTGGCCCGATTGATTGTGTCGAGAAAGACCAGGCCTGGCTCGCCGCTGGCCCATGCCGCTTCGACGAGCTGATCGAATATGCGCTGTGCCGGGACCCGCCTCATCGGCTTGTTGGTGTGAGGATTGATCAGGGCATAGGTGCGACGGCGTGTGAGGGCCCGCATGAAGGAATCGGTGATGCCGACCGACAGATTAAAATTTGTCATCTCGGTCGGCGTCAGTTTAAGTTCGATGAAGTCGAGGATGTCCGGGTGGTCGATACGGAGGATGCCCATATTCGCGCCGCGCCTGGTTCCGCCTTGCTTAATGACGTCCGTCGAGAGGTTGAAGAGGCGCATGAAGGAAATGGGTCCGGAGGCGACGCCGCTTGACGATGCCACCAGGTCGTTGTGCGGGCGTATATGACTGAATGAGAATCCTGTGCCGCCGCCCGACTGGTGGATGAGTGCCTGATGTTTCAGGTTGTCATAAATGGAGGCGAGGGAGTCTTCGACCGGAAGGACAAAACAGGCGGAGAGCTGCTGGAGGCGTCGCCCGGCGTTCATGAGTGTGGGAGAATTGGGGAGAAAGTCGAGACGCGCCAGGCAATCGTACCAACGTTGAGCCGCGTGGGGCAGCCGACCGGCGGTCGGGTAGAGTCGTTCAGCTTGTGCGATGTCTGTCGCGACGCGCCAGAATAGTTGGGCCGGCGTCTCGACGATCGTTCCCGCAGCATTCTTGGATAGATAGCGTCCGCGCAGGACGATTTTGGCATGGGCTGAAAGTCGAAGTCGTGAAGATTTCGGCGGGCGTAAGGACGTGGTCGTCGTTCTGACGGACATAGCTCCATTATACCTGTATCGGCTTGCCTTGATCGATGGAGTGGGAGACGTGGCGCAGCTTGCATCTTGACGCTCCAGTTCGGCAGAATGAGCGCCCACTGACCGACGGCCATGAAATCTTATCGCGAAGAACTCTGGTTCGAAACAAAGACGCGGCGCGCCTACCTCAACATCACGCGGCAGGTTGAGGTGGTGGTCGAGAAGAGCGGCGTTCAAGAGGGGCTTGTGTTGGTCAATGCCATGCATATCACGGCCAGCGTCTATATTAATGATGACGAACCAGGTTTGCTCAAGGACTATGACCGATTCTTAGACCGGCTCGTTCCTCAGGACGCGGCCTATCAGCACAACGAGACGGGAGAAGATAACGGCGACGCCCACATCAAGCGCCAGCTGATGGGGCGAGAAGTCGTCGTTGCGATTACCGAAGGCCGGTTAGATTTCGGCCCGTGGGAGCAGATTTTCTACGGGGAGTTCGATGGGCAGAGACGAAAACGCGTATTGGTAAAGGTGATTGGGTCGTGAGCCGTATATCGTCTGACCGGTGGCCGGGACTCTGTGGAAAGAAACTGTTGGAGCGCTTGCTACCACAGGAAAAGTTTGGCAACATGGAGCGCAGTGCTGCACGGCTGTGCGGTAGGAGTCTGTCGATATGTTAAGTTGGTCTCGCCCTGACCCCCTCACACGAGATCTCGTACACTTGATCAATGCCCGGCGCCATGACCATGGCGATACCGATGCGGCAATCGATACGCTGCAAGCCTTCTTGGAGCAGGGGCGGGAGTACGACCTCTTAACGGTACTGGCAGCGCTGGATGAGGACATGGCGGAATGGCTCTTCGATCTGCTCGCGGAGGCATCCTGCTCCGTGCTCATCGATGGGCCAGCCGATGAAAAATTGTCCTATGCCGTTATGGCGGCATTGGAACTTCCTCTCCAAGCCAATCTGGCCCATCCCCTCAAGTTGAAGATCGATCCGGTTGCGACGGCGGAGCTGTTGCATCGGCATCTCCGGCTCTCTGCCGGGACGGTCGTGCGAGTGGAGTCGCGCTTATTGACCGATTCGACGCTGGAGCCGCTCAGTCTCCAGGGGTTGAACGATCATTTGAGCACGGTGGCGGATTCCCAGAGGGCCATGTCAATTGCCGCTCGGCTCTATCCCCCTGTCGAGAATACCGCCTTTCTCTTCTTTGAGTTAATCGGTGTCCCGGACTCTGGACTGCCCGATTCGCTGGAAGACCGGCATCGCCGGGCTCTCCTTGAAGGCCTCGCAGCGCAATGTCCTGAGTTGGCGTTGGCTCCCGATATGATCGAAGCCCCGGTCTATGCCGCCTACGCTATTTTCGATGCGCAAAATGCCGTGCGGCTCCATCGGTTGGCGGATGAGACCGCAGCAGTCTGGCGCGATCTGGACCCTCTTGTCAGGGCCCGCACGATCGTGCACCTTCATACTCAGTGCGGGAATGGCGTGTACATGCCGGTTTGGACCGATCTGTTCGATCCCGAACTTCCTGAAGACCACGGTCCCGTATGGACCTCTCCCGATGTGTGGATCTTCACGGCCGATTTACCCATTGAATGGCCTGGAGAAATGCTCACCAATCGGCTGCTCGCCGAAGGCTGCACCAGGTTTGAAAACCACATCGTCGAGACTCCGGAAAACTAGCCCACAACTATATTAAGCGAGATGGGCGAGACTCGCGGGAAACGCGTGACTGGCGTGACCCGAACCTCGGACCTCGAACTCTCCCGCGTCTCGCTTTTCTCGCCAGTCGCGCTCCTCACGCGTGATTTGTAGGAACCTAACAATTCGTCGATTTTCCTGACGGCTTATCCTATGCTGGGCGTGGTCAGATAGGGAGTACTCATGGCTCAGCAACAGTCTTCAAGCGGGATCATTACCGGGGCTATCACTATCCTGGGACTTGGGCTCGTGTGGGTGACGGTGGTCACCAATTTCCCGTCACAAGAAGAGTTGTCTTCGGCTGCGGTGCCCGTAGAGACTCGTCAGGCAGCGCAGCCCTCGTTTTCCCTGTCTTCGCCACCCACGTTGGATTTCACCATTCCGACCTCTCCTCCGCTGCCTTCAGAGGCGGCTGTGTCGAGACCGGACGATGATCGATCGCGTGACTCCAACGTTGAAGCTCCGTTTGTGACAAGGATGGATTCTCCTACGCCGCAGGCAACCAGGTTGAAGTGCGAATCGGACATCGAACAATTATGTCCCGACTCTCCGGAGGGCTCTTCTCGCACTCGTTGCTTGCAACAGCGTGCCAAACAGCTTCCACTGTTGTGTCAAAACCAGTTGCACGAGCGGTTTGTCAAGTGGAAGGAAGATCAAAGTCGAGTGATGGCGGCCTGCGAGGGGGATATCAAGCGATTCTGCAGAGCAGTTACGCCTGGGAGCGGGCAGATCTTAGAGTGCTTACAATCGCATGGCCAGGAGGTCTCCGACCGCTGCTACCAGACCTTTCCGAAGGGCACATTTTTTTTCAAATAGTCTGGTGGGGGTTCGCGAGAAAGAAGTTCTGAGTTCTGGGTTCGAAGTTCCGAATACCTCGAACTCTCTCCCGTCTCGCTTATCTCGCAACGTCCCTGCCGTTGACGAGTTGTCTTGCTGTTTGGGGCAGTGTTTCTGGCAAGATGTTCCCTCCTGTGCAAGATCCCTGTGAATCGTTACGCGACGAATCGTTTTTTCAGTCTCTCCCACAGTCCGGCTTGGAACTCATCCCGCAGGGCCACGACGACTACGGTCGTGTTATCGTCGCCGCCGGCTTCATTCGCCATCAGGATAAGGCGATCGGATATGGTGGAGAGATCCTCTGATTCGCTGAGAACGCGAAGTATGTCGTTCTGGTGGACCGCACGGGTAAGTCCGTCTGAGCATAACAACAGCCTGTCGCCGCTCTTAACCGGAACTTCCGCCAGCTCTACATCGATACTGCTCCCGACGCCGAGGGCTTTTGTGACAATGTTCCTGCGGGGGGAACATTGAGCCTCTTCTTCCGTGATGAGCCCCTTGAGGATTTGTTCGGCAACCCAGGAATGGTCTGTGGTGAGGGCTCGGATTGTCCCATTTCTGACGAGGTAGAGTCGGCTGTCTCCGACATGGGCGATGGCGAGCACTTCCTCGCAGAACAATGCGGCGACTACGGTGGTACCCATCCCGGCATAGTCAGGCCTGCTCCATGATTCACGATAAACGACCTCGTTCGCCGCGTGAATCGCGCTGGCAAGACGATTGGTCGATGCTGATACCGAGGCATCGTAGGGGCCGATCAGCGGCAGGTTCGTGTAATTGGCTGCCTCGGCCAGGTGCGCCTGAATCGCCTCGACTGCAAGGGCACTGGCAATTTCGCCGGCGTTGCCTCCGCCCATGCCGTCACAGACGACATAGAGTCCGAGTAGAGGGTCGGCCACAAAACGATCCTCGTTATGGGGCCGTTTAAGGCCGGTATCGGACTTGGCGCTATGTAATCGTTCAAGGGCCAGACGACACCTCCTTCAGGCTGCGAGTCTCTGAAGACAGGCACGGAGTTCGCTTGCGAATTCTTCCGCGCGCCGATAGCGGTGAGGCAACTCTTTCTGTAACGCGCGGTCTATGATCTCTTGCACCATTGGGGGAAGATCTGGCCTCAAGGTTTGAATCGCGGGATGCGGATGATGGGCGATGCTGAACAGTACGGCCGATACGTTGTCGGCCGTAAAGGGTAACTGCCCAGTGAGAAGTTCGAACAGCACGACGCCGAGTGAAAAGATATCCGACCGGCCGTCCACTTTTTTGCCTGCGATTTGCTCCGGAGACATGTACGTCGGTGTGCCCAGTACAATATTCGTTTCCGTCTTGCTGCTCGATGCCATCTTTGCAATACCGAAGTCCATGACTTTTACGATGTGATCCTTCGTGAGCATGATATTCGCCGGCTTGATGTCACGATGGACGATGCCTTGTTGATGGGCGTAGCCCAGGGCATCCGCAACGGTGGCCACTGTGAGGAGAACTTCGTTGACCGTTCTCAAGTTGGGTTTCCGTGCCCACTGATTCAGAGGTGTTCCCTCGATGAGTTCCATCGCGATATACCCCAAATCGTTTTCTTCTCCTGCATCATAGATGGTTACGATGTTGGGGTGGGAGAGTCGCCCGGTGGATTCTGCTTCGCGGAAAAACCGTGCCTTAACGTCTTGCAGTTTGTCGTCGCGGTTGATTTGATCGAGTCGCATGGTCTTGATAGCCACGAACCGTTGGATCGTGGGGTCTTTCCCCAGGTAGACCAGTCCCATTGCGCCACGTCCGAGCTCTTTCAAGACTTTGTAGCGTCCAAGCATACCGGGTGTGCAGCCATTGATCGATGCCGTGGCGGCTATGCTTGCCGGTTCTGATGGAGCCTCTGACTCTTTTTCTTGCCTTGAGTCCTCATCTTCGGCGAGGGCTTGTGCTTCTTGGTGGTGTGTTTGTCTAGGGGGAGCGAAGGCTTCGCGTAGCGAATCTCGGTTTAGGATCCAGGCTGCCGTGAGCCAGAGGCCGGAACCAACGAGGCCGATTGCATAGATCCAGGCGAATCGAGAAGAGCCAATCTGTTCGATCAGCGGCAGGCCCACGGCCCTGAACGCTTTGTTGATGAAGAGGATGACGACGAGAGTCGTCAGCGGAAGGACAAGGTTACGGAGAAAGCTTGATCCTCGTCCGTTATCCGGGATTTGCTGAAAGGCAGTGAAGGCGAGGATCCAGAGGATGGCGAGTGCGAGGAGGTTCGCAATCAATCGAATGGTGTGGGGCCCACTGAGCTGAAGATACGGGACTGAAACAGTTTGAATCAACGCCAGGCTGCTCAGCAAGGGGCCGGCCAGGAGGACAGTCAAGATGGCAAAGATATAGGGAGCAATCCAAGTCCAGGATTTCGACATAACAATCGTTGAGGCTATCCGTGATTGTCTCAAAGTGTAGCGAATGGGAGGGAAGAGTCAACGAATAGGGAGAAATGGACGGTGGTGCTTTCGATGCCCGCGTAGCGGGCGCGGGACTCGCGGGATTCGCGAGAACAGCGGGACGGGCCGGAAGTGTCATCTTCGCGAGTCGCGCCTGGCGCGCACGTCACGCTTGTCTCGCTCTCATTTCACGAACGATCAACGAGGAGGGCGGCTTTCTTCAGGGGGTCGAGTAGTCTCTCGGAAACTTTTAAGTCGCCGCGGCCCGTACCGACTTCGATGTCCGGCTTGGTAATGCCGTGGAAATCGCTTCCACCGGTGACCAGCATGTTCAGCCGCTTGGCCAGGTCGAGGTATTCCGTCGTCTGGCGCTTCGTGTGCGTACTGTAGTGGACTTCGATGCCGCCTAGGCCGTCGGCTTTCAATGTCGTCAGGAGCGCGTTCAGCCCTTCTCCAGATACCTTGGCCCAGGTTGGATGGGCCAGCACGGCCACGCCGCCGGCGGCTCTGATCCAGGCAATGGCATCCGCAGGCTGGGGCAACTCACGCGCCACATAGGCCGGGCGTCCTTCTGCCAGATATCGGTCAAAGGCATCTTTAGCGGACGTGACATACTTCTTGTCCATCAAGAGCCGCGCAATATGAGGACGTCCGACTGAATCCGTGCCGGCCAAAGCCCGCACCTCTTCATAGGTCACGTCCAGTCCCAATGAGCGCAGCCGTTCGATGATCTGCGGGTTGCGGCTATGCCGACTCTCGCGCAAGCCGGCCAAGCGCTGATTCAGTTCCAGGTTTTGCCAGTGCAGGCAATAGCCCAGGATATGGAGCTCGCTGTTGCCGACGCGGGAGCTAATTTCGACGCCGGGAATGATTTCGATTCCCAGTTCAGCTCCGGCTGCGATCGCATCGGGAATGCCGGACACAATGTCGTGGTCCGTAATGGCCAGCGCGGTGACTCCTGCTTTGTGAGCGAGCCGTAATACCTCAGTCGGCGAGAGGCTTCCATCAGAGTGGGTGGTATGGAGATGGAGATCGATGCGACTCATTTCGACTCGTGCGGCTGGCTGCCGGGGCCCGCCTGTTGGGCGATGAGTCTCGCCGTAAAGACAGAACTCTGTCCATGGATGCCGTCGTGTTCGTCTTCGTCGTACGACAGCACGCGGAGATTGGACGTGAGCCGGAGCAATTCATTGTGTGCAAGGCAAAACTCCCATCGGCGTGGATGGCGATGGCGAATGTAGTTATCGATGGTGAAGGTTTCGTAGATCAAGACCCCGTTCGGTTTCAGCGATTCGATGAGCGCGGGAAATATCGGGCGATGGAGATAGAAAAACACGACGATCACATCATATTCCTGCCTTGGAAACTCAGGACGTTCATCCGTTGTCCGTTCGAGGTCTACTGTCCGGACATGGAGATTGGGAAAGTTCCGTTGTTTTGCCGTGACAGCGAGCTGTGCCATGGCCTGTTCATCACGGTCCATCGCATCGACGTGATAGCCGTGTGAGGCGAGATAGAGCGCGTTGCGTCCGGAACCGGCCGCGACATCGAGCGCCTTGCCTTTCGGTAAGCGATGGAGTTGCTGAGTGAGAAACCGTGCCGGAGTCGGTCCCGCATCCTGAATCTGGTGAGCCAGGCGCGATCGGTCGAGTTGCACACCGACCGAACCGGTCACATGTTCCAGCGGAGGCGCAAGCTTCCGCAACCAGATCTTGGCCCGTTCGATGGGGAACTCCGCAAAGAGCATGGTGAGGAGCTGCTCTGAGAATGTTTCCAGCAATGCGCAACCCTGTGTCGTGCCGATCTCGATAACTCGATCTGCCACATGGGCGTAGTCGACCGTGTGTTGGATATTGTCCGAAGTCGCCGCCGGCTCAGTCTGGCAATCCAGTTCCAGGTCCACCGCCAACGGCTGAGGCCGCCGGCGTTCCTCCGGAGTCACGCCGCAGCACCCTTGAAACTCAAGCCGTTCAATGATGATCTTCCCAGCCATGGGAGCCATTCTCAAGGATCGGATTTGAGGCTGTCAACCTATCGTTAGGGGGGGATGGGTATCTTCAAGTGCCCTCCTTGCTCGCAGAACGTGCTCGATGGGATGGGCGGGAATGGCACCCGCGTGGTCCCATGCTTCCGGAGCAGAGGAGGGGATGGAGCCTGATGATCTTCTGTGCTCGCGCAACGCGCGGCCTCAGAAGGCCCTCGTTGGACGCGCGCAGTGGAAGATCAATCAGCCCCCATCCCTGGAGAGAGAACGAGCGAGCTCGGAGGGATCATCAGTAACCTCGCTCGACGGGCGCAGTTGGACCACTACGGGTGCCATTCCCAGAGAGGGGAGGCAAGCAAACTTGGAAGAATCACGTCGGAGGGTTAATCCACGGAATCGAGGGAAGAAGTATAGCAAACAGTGGCCCTGAGCTTGAGGTTGCTGCGGCTATTTAAATGGGTGAAACCCAATCTTATTATCTTCTCGGTCTTGCAAGCCCGTGAAGTAGACAAGCACCGAGTCAAGCTTTTGCATCAGAATGGCCCGCTCACACCATATACCTTCAAGATACGTCACGTCATTTGTCAGGCTGTTGCACGAAGCGACAAATCGTTTGAGCGCGTCTTGTGGAACCTTGAACTCTTGTAGATCGATGCTCAGCGACTTCTCTAGTTTCTCGATCGCACCGTTGAACTCGATCACCCAGCGCTCTTCAATCTGGGGGCGCTCCGGAACGTTTGCCTTCATCGAAGTGATCGTGGCATAGGCTCTCAGGATCTGGTCATCGTCGCTCATTATTTGGCCATGATCTGGACGTGTGCCGCATAGCCCAATGGCTTTAGCAATTGTTCGCAGTCGTCCCAGGTCAAACCGAAGGCACGGACGTCGGCCACGCCAAGGCGTGCCACGACATCGCGGATAGCGGTGAGATGTTGGGGTTCGAATTCCCCTTCCATCATGGCGGACTCAGCCCAGGCGACGAGGTCGACCAGTGATAGATCATGCTGGAGATACGCTGCCAGTTTGTCAGCAACCATCTGGTGAGTGATGACGTCTTTCATGGCGTAACCTTTTGGTGGCCCTGGTCGACCGGGAACTTGTGATGGATTTCAACAAGCTTGCCGGTGTCGTCGTAAATCTCCTGATAAAATCGCACCGTCACCTCGTCGGCGTCAACCTCTTTCACGTACCGAGCCTTCTAGCCCTGCTTGCCCAACACATCAAGCCAGTATCGCCGTCCCTCAGGAGAGAGAATCTCCCAATCTGAAAATTTCTGCTCATTCTGAGCGCGTGTGCCCACAGGTTCTGCAAGACCCTAAGAAATCAACCCTTTGGATAATCCTTATAGCAGCTCTCCAGGAATTTTCCCAGAACCTCCCTGCGAGGGCAGGATTTGCGGACACCCGGTATGCAGGAGCTGATGGCCTGCGGGGAGGGGAGTGAATGGAGTATGGCGGGAAGAAGGGTGAAGAGAAGCGCTGATGGGGGGAAAGACCGTCGTTCGTGAAGCGAATCTCGTTATTCGGCGGGACTCTCGAGACTTGCGGGACAAGCGGGACGGGTCGGATGGACGACGGTTCGAGGTCCGAAGTTCGAGGTTCTCGGAACTTCGAACTTCGGATCGCACCTGTCTCGCACAGCGTGCTTGTCTCGCTCACAATTCACGAATGACGAAATGTGAGAGATAATCAATGAACCGGGCAGGCCGTTCTGTCACGCTCGGACTCCTTCGACGATGCTGAGGGGCCCCTTGGTCGGCACCACTCGAGTCAACTTCAACCCGGCTTCGGCAAACATCGCGGCGAATTCCTTCTTTGTACGCTCGCGTCCTCCGATGATGAGCATTTGAATGTCGAGGAGTTTGCCCCAGCTTGGGTCGTTCCCGGGAGCGATGACGTTGTCGACAACGAGCACCTTCCCCTTCTCGTTCATTGAGGCACGGCAGTTCGAGAGGATTTTTACGCACTTTTCATCGTTCCAATCGTGGAGGATGTATTTCATGATGTAAGCATCGCCGCCCTTTGGCACTGCTTCGAAGAAGTTGCCGGATTCGAGCCTGCAGCGTTCCACAATGCCTTTCGCGGTCACGTGCTGGTCCTTTTCAGCGCGGGCGATCACAGAGGGCTGGTCGTAGAGCACGCCTTTTAGCTTCGGGTTCGCTTTGAGGATGGTGGCCAGGAGGCTGCCATGCCCGCCGCCGACATCCACCAGCGTACGGATTCCGGAGAACTTATACGCGGCTGCGATGGCGGGGTTCTCGGTTACGGAGATGCTGGTCATCGATTCGCCAAAGACCTGGAGGCCCTCGGTGTGCTTCTCAAAATACTCGAAGAGCGGAACACCGTGGGCCTTGATGAACGGCACCTCGCCAGTCTTGGCTCCATGGAGGAGTTCCTTCCAGGCGTCCCAGCCCCAGTTGTCGTTGATCATGAGTGCCCAGGCATGCATCGAGGTCGGGATGCCAGTCTGAAGGGTTGCAGCGAGCGGCGTGAGTTTAAATCGTTGATTCTTCGTCTCTGCAAAGACGCCGACGCTTGCCAGCGCGCGGAGGATACGATAGAGCGCCTGCGGCTGGACTCCCACAGCCGTCGCCAAGTCTTCAACAGTACGAGGCCCCTTCTTCAACAAGTCGGCCAGCTTGAGTTTTGCAGCGACATGAACGAGGCGCGCGACCCAGTATCCGATGGTGAGGTTCCGCATGATTTCCGGTGGTGACAGCTTCTTGGCCATAATAAGTCTCCTTGATAATGAATTTTCGTGGCCGCCTGATCTAATGTGTCAATTTGCTACGGGTTGTCAATGCAGGACCGCACCGTAGCACCAACAAACAATTGAGGACAAGCGCGTCTCCTCACAAACGTAAATGGGTTTTAATCCTGGTCGTGGTCCAGCATTGAATTCCTGGCAAGCGCTCGAATGCGCGGTCGTTCGACCAAATTCCGTCATGCGCTTCTGCAAGAGCTAGTGCAACAAACGGAACGTCGTCTGGATCAATGGCGCCGATCAATATGTCAGCCTCTGGAAGGTATGGGGTGATACGCTCAAAGGGAACGACCGTGACGGACATCAGCAAGAGCGTCAGTAACAAGTCGAGTTCGTCTCCTTTGAGCCGAGCGGCACGGACGATTTTGCCTCGATGTTTCGCGAGTTCATCAAGGGCAAAGGCTGGAAGAAGAAACTCAAGATCGGGGAGGAGGAGAATACGTCTTGTGATGGAGTCTTTAATGAGTGCGGCGATGAGAATATTCGTATCGAGAACCAGCCTCATGCGTTCGCGGCCTTGGCATAGCGTCGCCGCAACCCTGCCTTGACGGATCGGGCAAGGTCTTTCGCCGCAGTCTCAGTCAGCGCGCTACGAGATGCGAGCCGATCCGCCAGCGCCACCTGGCGTGCATACTGCCAAAGCGCTTGTTCAGCCACGCGAGCCCAAGGAATCTCCCGATGGCGCTTGAGAATCGAGTCCAGTTCGGCTGGAACGTCAATGACGACCTTTGACCGTGCTCCGCTGATAGGTTTACGGTTCATAGGAATGTTCCTTGTTGAGTAGCAAAATCGGAGTTGCTGTGACGCCGATTTTAGCACAGATCTCGCAAATTTAAATCGGATTGAACTGTCTTTCCCACTATATCAAGAGCAAATGGTTGATAGCTGATGACGAGGAGGAACGACCGTCGTTCGTGAAGCATATCTGATTATTCGGCGTGACTCGCGAGACTTGCGGGACGAGCGGGACAGACGACGGTTCGAGGTCCGAAGTTCGAGGTTTTCGGAACTTCGAGCCTTGGATCGCGCCTGTCGAGCATGTTTTGCTTGTCTCTCACACGACTCACAAACGACGAGAGGGGAGAGCCGAACGACAAACCGGCAGACTGGCCCACCACGCATCGAGAGATGTTGGATCACAAGTCCAACCCCAACTTTGGGCGTTTCCCTGTGGGAGGGGGCGCGAGGGGGGAGCGGGTCAGCCCTCGTGTCTCCCGGGGCGACCCTTCCGGGCGTGACCTCGCGGAATCCTTCCTGAATTCCCGCGGCCGCGATCTTGCGATCGCGGTGCCTTAGTCAGTTCCGGCTTTCCACTTCGGTCACGCCTCGGTGGGTCCCCGCCCCTCCGACAACGGGTGCTGACCCGCTCCCCCCTCGCGCCGGAAAGGAACTGCTTACGATACGGTCACCGGGACTGTTCAGTGTAGACGGCTTAGGGTAGGGAAGGCTCGGTTGGATACCCGCACAGACCTAGCTCGCTCAGGCTGCTAAAGGGTTGGCCAGGTACAAGGTCAAGCAACGACCCCATCTCTTTTACCTGTTTTCGGGAATCATCAAGGGCGACTGGCCGAACTGCACCGCCACCACTCCGAGGGAAATCGCAGCAGGGCGGGCTAGGTCAAAAGTCAAGTAATGACCCTCCTGTTTCGCAGGGTCGATCGCCGAGCTATTTCTGCTCAGGCAATGCTGATCGCTTGAAGAAGTACAGTTGTGCATTTTGGCTGCGGAGCGCCATCGGCCCGAGAATCCGTTCCAGGTTGCTGCGGGCGCCCGCCAGCAGATCATCGTAGGTGAGGATACGCAGCTTGTTCTGAGAAGCTTGAATCGTGCTCAGTTTGCGACGATTCTGCTCCGTAAGGGACGCGGACCGCCCTATGAAAATGAGAGTACGCGGATTGGTCGAGATCCCCTGCAACCCGAGTTCACTCTCCACCTTCTTCTTGTTGTTAGCGATGTACTGAAGCCAATCCAAGATCTGATTAATCGCGTGGGTGAGCTCTTCGCGCTGCTGACCGTCCTTACGAAAAAGCTCACGCATTGGGGCTTCAAGCTCTACAAGTTCGTAGTCGTTGTGTGGTTCCCGAAACACAAAATCACTGATTCTGTCGCCAAAGGGTAGTTTGGACCATGACTGCTCCATTGTTGGGCACAGAAGCTCCGGGTGCGATTTCAGGAACTGATGAACCGGCTCTTCTGGTCCCGCGAGCAATCTTTCGAATTCTTCCAAGAGGTCTGCGTATCGCTGTCGAGTGGCAGCACGACTGTCGATGGCGTTCAGCTTTGAGGACACTGTATTGGCCTGAGCGAGCGCCGCGAGGAGATCTAATTCCGCCCAAATCGGAGCGTACTCAGGTCTCCAGTACTTGTCTGGAAGTGGGGGATAGATTTCTATGGTCTGCCAGCCAACATTAAGCGCAAAGCGAGCGTGTGCGATGAACTGATCGGGATCATCCGAGGGTGTGCCTGTCAGCGTATCCGCCGGCAGGAGCTCTCCGTGTAAGTCCAGCGTAAAATCGTTCCGAATCGCGGCTAAGCACGGAGGCCGCACAGGAGGCGCTGGCATCTTGAAGTTCTCGGGCAGTTTCGCGGATGCGTACACGAGTGGGCGAATTTTTAGAAATTCATCAGTCATGACCCCTGACGCGTCCATCTTACCCAGGACCAGTTCTGGGCCAGCGGCGGGCACGTACGTTTCGGGATTCGGTGGGAAGTGAATCACTTGCTCCGAGAACAGCGGAGCCACCTCCGACAGGCTCTGTTCTGATTGAGTACAGCGAACCTTAGTAGGAGTTTCGCCGGCATGGTCGTATCTCACCAGTACTCCGTCGCTGCATCGGATAACGAAGACGTCGCAAGCCTCTCTAATGTGCGGCGGCGCAAGATCTTTTTGGTTGGCGTACTTTCCCTCCATGAGCTGGCGGGAAGCGTCCCCATAGGCACGCAATGTTCTGCCGATCGTGTTGGAGACCGAAAGTGCAACAACATCGGAGGCAGGAACCTCTTCCACTTCGGAAAACTGAATTGGCTGACCGGGCTGAAGTGAGATCATGGCCTTCCTTGCCGTGGATCGCCGTGTTTGCCTGTCCTCCACCATTGGGTCTCCTTATCACGTCCGAGCTCTGCTAATGTTGCAACTCACGTCCGGCCAACTGTGTATTATCTGGTTCCGTATAAGATGCCAATTGCTTCGCGACGCAGGATAAGACCTTCTGGCATCCTGCCAGGATTGCGATCTAAGTCCAAGTGATTTCTTGGGGAGCTTTTATTTGTGGCCGTGAAAGACCACTTCCGCAATGCTCTATCCACGCTTGCTCGTTACCCCGTTCTCAGAAGGACTGCTTCCAGTGGTCCTCCACTGCGCGCGTCCGACGAGGGTCTTCCGAGACCGCGCGTTGCGCGAGCAAAGGGGGTTCACCAGGCCATCCCCGCTCTATTGACTGCCCTTTCCCCCGGCCCCTATAATCTCTTCACATTTCCTCCTGCAACCGGCTGATTCAGCTAAGAAAATGGCAGAATTTACGCACTTCAACGAGTCGGGACGGGCGCGGATGGTCGATGTCAGTGCCAAGGACTCGACCGAACGGGCTGCGACCGCTCAGGCCACAGTCTTTCTTCAGCCAGAAACTCTTGAAAAGATTCAACGGGGCAAGATCGCCAAGGGCGATGTCTTGTCCGTTGCGCAGGTTGCCGGCGTAATGGGAGCCAAGAAGACCCCGGACCTTATTCCCATGTGCCATCCGATTCTCCTCACCAGCGTCGATATCTCATTCAAAGAAGAATCTCAGCCGGATCGTGAAGGCCGCTGCTCGATCACCATTCTGGCGACGGCCAAGACGACCGGGCCGACCGGGGTGGAGATGGAAGCGATGACCGCAGCCTCAGTGGCGGCTCTTACGATCTACGATATGTGCAAAGCGATCGATCGCGGGATGAGCTTCAGTGACGTCTGTTTGCTCTCAAAGTCAGGTGGGAAGTCAGGTTTATTTACAAGATGTTAGAGCTTAATACTTCAAGTGACTGGTAAGGGTACTTTGTGATCGCAGTTCGCCTCTTTGGGATGACGAAAATGATGGCGGGGAACCAGGGAACTGTGTCCCTAAATCTCATCAATGGAAGTCGGGTAAAAGACCTCATTAGTATGTTAGAAACTGGGTATCCTGCCATCGGGGAACTGATTCAGAAGAGGAAGGTTCTGGTGTCTGTGAATCAGGAGATCGCCCACGAGGAGACGGAAATTCGAGATGGCGATGAGGTGGCATTGTTGCCTCCATTTGCCGGGGGTTCTCCGATGGATCAGGCCGATGACAATGCTCAATTTGTCCGTGTGCAACGGGAAGATTTTTCCGTCGATGCGGAGATCAATCGGGTACGGGGCAAGTCAAAGCGCATCGGCGGCATTGCGACATTTCTGGGCATTGCCCGTGATCGTTCCAAAGGGCGCGATATCGACAGCATTACCTTCGAGCATTACGAAGGCATGGCCCAAACGAAACTGCGCGAGATTCGCGAACGGGCGCTCAAGGACTTTGACATCATCGAGGTCGCGATCCTCCACCGGTATGGGGAAATCTGCATTGGCGACAACATCGTGCTGATAGTTGTGGGGGCTGAGCATCGGGCGGAGGCCTTCCGCGCTTGCGAATGGGCGATCGCTGAATTGAAACGAATCACGCCGATCTGGAAACTTGAACACACGCCTCAAGGCGAAGTCTGGGTTGAGGAACACCCTTAGGGATGTGAGGCGTAAGACGTGAGGGGTAAAGGGTGAGGGGACAAAGGCGAACTAACGGTTATGAGCGAATTATCCAAAGATAACGTTGCCGATGTGTTCGGACGGCCGCTTCGCAGCTTGCGTTTGTCCGTGACAGACCGGTGCAACCTTCGCTGCTCGTACTGCATGCCGGAGCAGGACTATGTCTGGCTGCCACGCGAGGATGTGCTGACTCTTGAGGATATGGCGATTCTGACCGGCTATTTCACCGATCTTGGCGTGGATCGTGTGCGGCTGACCGGGGGAGAGCCGCTTCTTCGGCGCGGTTTGTCCGGGCTGATTCGCCTGCTTCGCCAAAACCCACTGATAAAGGATATCGCACTGACGACGAACGGCATTCTTCTGGCGGACTATGCTGAGGAGCTCTATGAGGCAGGGCTGCACCGCATCACGGTCAGCCTCGATACGCTAAGACCGGAACGATTTCATCAGCTGACTCGCCGTGATGAACATGAGCGCGTCTTAGAAGGAATTACATCGGTGGCTCGCGCGGGGTTCACCGGCATGAAGCTCGATACGGTGGCGATCAGGGGTTTCAATGACGATGAGTTGGTCGATCTGATCGAGTTTGGCAAGCAGGTGCAGGCGGAAGTCCGGTTTATCGAATATATGGATGTCGGGGGGGCCAACGAGTGGTCTCAAGAAAAAGTACTCTCCCGAGCCGCGATGCTGACGATACTGGCGGTACGCTATGGGCCGATCGAACCCCTGCCTGAGCGGGGGGCTGCACCGGCGCAGCGATTTGATTGTCGGATGGAACGACCTTTGGGATTATTCCGTCGACCACCATGCCGTTTTGTGCGACCTGCGATCGCAGCCGGGTGACAGCGGACGGCATGTGGTATCGCTGCCTCTATGCGACGACGGGAACGGATTTGCGTAAGCACCTCCGCGCCGGCGCCTCGGATGAGGAGATGCGGTTCTTGATCCGGGCAGGCTGGGAGGGCCGACGCGACCGGGGTGCCGAAGATCGCAAGGCGCTTGAACGGGACGGGTTGCGTGTCGGGGGCCTCATCGGTATCGAGAAACTTCGCGCAGATCCCCATCTTGAAATGCATGCTCGAGGCGGCTGACAGTTTTACTGTGTTGCCCTTGTTCGTCTGCCGGGCTGGTTTTTGTTGATGCCTCATGCTGGATACTGAATTTCTGACAATTTTAGGGCTTGGGCTGGTCTTGGGGCTTCGTCATGCTCTGGATACGGACCATTTGGCTGCCGTATCCACGATGCTTGCGCAACGGCCTTCGTTCCGCGCCTCCGGCATGATCGGGTTCAGCTGGGGACTTGGACATACGGTGGTGTTGTTGCTGGTCGGGGCGGTGGTATTGGTGCTTCGCCTGTCGATTCCTGAACCGGTTGCATTGGCGGCCGAGTTCGGCGTCGGCGCAATGCTCGTATTTCTTGGTGGGATGCTTGCAGTGCGATTGGTCCGGGAGCGCTGGCATGTGCACGCGCACGACCATGATGGTGCGCAGCATATGCACTTGCATAGCCATGCGCTGGTCGAGGACCACGGGCATGGTCACTGGTGGCGCGACTCCGTTCGCCCGTTCTGTATCGGTATGGCCCATGGTCTGGCCGGGTCGGCGGCGCTGTTATTGATCGTGTTGTCGTCTGCACGATCGGTGTCGGAGGGGTTGATCTATATTGCGGTGTTCGGGTTTGGCTCGATTATGGGGATGGTGCTGGTTGGAATGGTCGTGAGTCTTCCGGTCTTGTGGTCACTGAACCTTGGACGGCCTGTCTTTCTTGCAGTCCAGGGTCTGGCTAGTTTTGGGAGTGTTGCCATCGGACTTCTGATGATGTTCCAGATCATCGTGGGTGGTCAGCTCTTCTGACGTCTTATCTTCATTTTCATCGATGGGGAATCTACGTGCGTGATGCAGGCGGCTATGATATTCTGCCGTTCTCTTCATCCGTCATTCGTGAATTGTGTGCGAGACAAGCAAGACGTGCGCGGCAGGCGGGACGGGTTGATCTGGTTTGTTTTGTTCATTTGGTTAGTTTAGTCCAACCAAACAAACCAAATAGACCAAATAAACGAAAGAAACCAGCGGTTCTCGCGAGTCACGCTTGCGACTAGAAGGAGCTTACGATGGCCTGGTTTAAAAAACAGAAAACGACAGAGCCTGAACCTCCCAAGCGTTCCAAGATCTCGGAAGGGATGTGGCTCAAGTGCAACCACTGCCGGGAAATCGTCTATCGCAAAGAAGTCGAGCGGAATAATAAGGTCTGCCCGAAGTGCGACTACCATTTTCCGATTTCTGTCATCGAACGCATTGCGCTCTTGGTCGACCTCGGGACATTCAAAGAGTGGGATGCGGAGCTTGGCCCTCAGGACCCGCTGAACTTTCAGGACACGAAATCGTATAAGGATCGTGTGAAGGCGCATCAGGGGAAGACCGGCCGCAAAGACGCCATGATGATCGGCGAAGGGATGATGAATGGCCGTCGTGTGGTGCTCTGCCTGTTCGACTTCAGTTTTATGGGTGGCAGCATGGGGTCGGTCGTCGGCGAAAAGATTTGTCGGGCGATTGATCGCGCGCTGGAGGCCAGGTTGCCGGTCATTTTGGTCACGACTTCCGGAGGAGCCCGGATGCAAGAGGGGATTCTGTCCCTCATGCAGATGGCCAAGACTTCTGCCGCTGTCGCCAAACTTGGCGAGGCGAAACTCCCGTTTATTTGCCTGTTAGCCGATCCCACGTTCGGAGGCGTCACCGCCAGCGTCGCCATGTTGGGCGATGTGATTCTCGCCGAACCGAAAGCGCTGATCGGATTTGCCGGTCCCCGCGTGATCGAGCAGACGATCAAACAGCAGTTGCCGGATCAGTTTCAGCGAGCCGAGTTTCTGTTGGAACATGGCATGATCGACATGATCGTGGAGCGTAAACAGCTGAAAGAAACCTTAAGCACCCTCGTGGCGCATTTTTAAGCCGGGATCTCCTGCATGAAGAATCCTGGCTAGCCTCCTTCCTGCCTGGTTACACCATGACCTATTCCTCTGCCGTGGCCTATTTGTTCCGTCTGCAAAAACATGGGATCAAGCTGGGTCTTGCGACGATGACGGCGTTGACGGTGCGTCTCGGCATGCCGCAGACCAAGTACCGCACACTGCATATTGCCGGCACGAATGGAAAGGGATCTACCGCAGCCATGGCCGCTGCCGTGTTACAGGCGGCTGGGTATCGAGTGGGGCTCTATACGTCGCCCCACCTCGTGGAGTTCCGAGAGCGGATCCGCATCAATGGCGAGATGATTACTGAATCGCGGGTGGCACAATTGACCGAACAACTTCAGGCTCTCTGCCAACCGGATCTGTCGCCGACCTTCTTCGAATATACGACGGCGATGGCATTGCAGCACTTTGCCGATTCAGGGGTTGATGTGGCAGTGTTGGAGGTTGGGTTAGGTGGCAGATTCGATGCAACGAATGTGGTCACGCCCATGGCCTGTGCTGTGACGACGATTGCTCTCGATCATCAGGCATATCTGGGTACGACATGCCCATCGATCGCGTTCGAAAAGGCTGGCATTATTAAGCCGGGGGTGCCGGTGGTGCTGGGGAGTCTCGACGATGACGCGTGGCGGACGATTGTGCAGGTGGCCAGGGAGCAGAAGGCCCCGGTGTTTCGTCTGAATGAGGATTTCCGCACGGAGGGAGAGACGCCTCGGCAATTTTCCTATCACGGTCTGGCGATGCAATATGACGGACTCACTTGTGGTCTGGATGGGCGCCACCAACTTGATAACGCTGCCTGTGCACTGGCGCTGTTGGAGGCGGCGGCTCCCCATGGAATTGCTGTCACGACCGAGGCGGTAAGCGCGGGGCTGCGTGGGGTCAACTGGGCCGGACGATTAGAAGTGCTCGATCGCCATCCGACAATCCTGCTAGATGGCGCACATAATCCTGCTGCCGCAACGGCTTTGGCCGATTTCCTCGCACGTTCTGATCGATCTCAGCCATCCCGTCCGGTGGTTCTTGTCCTTGGGATGATGCGTGACAAGGATCATCGAGGATTTTTAGAGCCGCTTAGGGGCCTTGTCGATGAGATAGTATTGACGCAGGCAGATCTTCCACGGTCTGCCACCGCGCAGGAACTCCGAGCCTCCCTTGAAGATCTTTTGCCGCGCCCGTATGTCGTGCCGTTGCTCAGCGATGCGATGGCGCTGGCCAGGCAGCTGGCGATGCCCGACGGTCTGGTCTGTGTCACGGGATCGCTCATGCTCGTGGGAGAGTGCCGGGCATGGTTCCGTGGCTGTGGGCTTTCGCCGCTTCGGGGCTGACATGGCAGGGAATGCGATGCGGCTGTGGATGTGCCTGGTTGGTTGGTTGCTGCTGGGGCTATTGCTTCCGCACGCAGGGGATGCGGCGGGGAATGGAAGAGGTTCCGCAACAACGACGACACCTCCCAATGGGCCTCCGCTTGATATCACGGCAGCACGAATCGAGTATCTACAGGAATCAGAAATATACGAAGCCGATGGCTCGGTGGTGGTCAACCAGGGCTCCCTGCGACTGACGGCCGATCACATGACCATCCATGCGTTGCCCGGCTTGTTGATTGCTACGGGCCACGTCCGACTCACCGATCCTAAATCCGATCTGGTGACCGAACGGTTGGAACTCAATGTGAATACTGAAGCGGGGGTGATCACGCATGGACGAGTACATCTTAAATCCACCAATACCTCGGTGGAGGGGCGTCTCATTCAACGGTTTTCAGAGGAGCATTATCGGGTGAAAGAGGGCCGGTTTACGAACTGCGATGCACAGGCAGGTGAAACGCCGGCCTGGCGGTTTCAGTTCAAGGATCTTGACCTGCATGCCGGCGATAATGTGGCCTTTACCGGCGGATGGCTCTGTGTAAACGATGTTCCGGTGGTTCCACTTCCCACAATGACCTATCCGCTTGACAAGCGACGCACGGGGTTCCTCATTCCTAATGTGGGGTACGACAATCGCTTTGGGATGCACCTCCAAGAAAGTTTCTTTTGGGCCTTTAGTCCGAGCCAGGACCTAACGATCTCCCCGCAATACTACTCAAAGCTCGGGTATGGCAGCGATTTTCAGTATCGCTATGTGTTGGACAAACAATCGCGTGGGCAGTGGTTCGTCAGCGCCTTGCAGCAGACAGAATTACCGGGCGTGTCCGGCGTGAACCAGACGGGACAGGATGCGCGGCAGGCTCGGGCTCTGATCATCGGGACTCATACACAGCAATTCACGCCGGACTTGTTGCTTCGTGTAAAAGCCAACATGGTGACCGACTCGAACTATCTGCAACAATTGAGTAACTCAGGGGCCTTGCGGGCCCTTCCTAGCGCTGAATCGAATCTATTAGCGACTCAACGGCTGGCTTTCGGAAATACATACCTGCTTAGTCAATACCTGCAGCCGTTGGGATCGGGGGGAGTGGATACGTTTCAACGCCTGCCAGAAATCGGTTACAGTCTGCCGCATCTCCCACTGTTCAACTCGCCGGTTCTGCTGGGTGCGGATACGAATTTTGTGAACTTTTATCGTGAACAGGGATTTACCCAGAATCGAATCGATCTTTTGCCTGGACTGTCGACCGACGTCCTGGATTTCGGCCACATCGTGGGTTTCACGCCCCAAGTAAAAGTGCGCGAGACCTACTACACGCGAGGGGTACAAGATTCTGAAAGCCAGCATCGCGAGACATTTTGGGCTGGGCTTGAAGCGAGGTCGAAGGTGAGTCGCCGGTTTGGAACGAGCGCGGGCAATACCTTGCTACATACCGTTGAGCCCAGCGTAATCTATGAATATGTCCCGCCGACCGCTCAGGAGCAACTTACTCAGATCGATCAGGTCGACAATCTGCCGAAGAAAAATCTGATGACCTATATGGTCCGTAACAGGCTGTTGGAGCAAGATGGCAACAGGGGTCTCAACTGGCTCGACCTCACGCTGGCTCAGAGCTACCAGGTCGGGGCCGTGCAGACGCAGGCGCGCGACTTCACACCGGGCGTGCTTCCCCCGTTTGGAACCGTGACACAGCCGTTACAGCCAGCGACCACGGCGGTCGAGGGGAAAAAACTTTCCGACCTCTGGATGCGGGTCGTGATTGGCAATACGACTCCTCAGTTCACGCAGGCTCAGTTAGCAGGTACCGCGGTTGGCCAGGGTGGCTGGGTGGTTCCAGGTCAGCAGCCTGCCATTAACCAATATCTGACCATTGACGCATTTTTCGATCCCTACCGATCGTCGGTGAGTCAATTCAACACCGACTTTCGGGTCCAGCAGTCCAACTACTGGTATCTCCAAGTGGGGCAGCGTTTCACGCATGATGGTAATCGCGTACAACGCGGAGACGTGTGGAATCCGATTTCGTTTAGTCAGGTCTACGCCCCAACTCCTGAGATTCAATTTCTCACAGCGGGAGGGGCGTTTCGTACGCCGTGGGGGTGGACGATTGGGGCAAAGGCCTACTACGATGTGAAGAATGGCAGGAGTCCGGAGTATGATATCGTCGGCTTGTACCAGAATCCCTGCAAGTGTTGGTCGCTGGGACTCTATTTTATCGAGTTCCCTGATCGGCAACAGTTTAACTTCATGCTCAATTTAACTGGAATTGGATGGACTCAAAACTTCGGAACGGCTCTCATCAAAAATATTCTCAGTCCGTTGCTTATTGGGGAGAAAGGTCTGCCCTGGGCTAGCCCGGGGGGGCCGTACGGGACGCCACAATCGGACATGCCTCAGCCTGAGATGGGCGGGATTGGGCGATGAACAAATTTTTGTGCGTGACGCGCGAGACTGGCGGGAAAGGCGCGATGGGTCGGAAAGATGACGGTTCGAGGTCCGAAGTTCGAAGTTTCCGGAACTTCGAGCCCGGAATTTTGACCTTCCAGTCCCGCCTGTCTCGCTAGGCGTGCACTTCTCGCCGATCCATTGGATTTGACTCCTCGAAGAGGGCTGGTATAGGATGCCGTACCATTTCTTAGGTTTACAGTGTGTTCAGCTAAGGAGGAATGTGACGTGGCAGGTGATGCACTGAAGGTCGAAGATGCAACGTGGGATGCAGAGGTCATGAAGTCTTCCGAGCTCGTGATGGTAGATTTTTGGGCCGTCTGGTGTGGTCCTTGCCAAATGGTCGCTCCGATCATCGAGGAATTGGGCAAAGAGTATGCGGGGAAGATGAAGGTGCGGAAGCTCAATACCGATGAAAATCCGGAAGTCGCAGGTCGCTATCAGGTGATGAGTATCCCGACTATTTTGTTTTTCAAGAACGGGCAGGTCGTAGAAAAACTCGTTGGAGCTCGTCCGAAGCGGCAGTTCAAGGACATGATCGATTCGCTGCTGGCGCAACCAGCCGGTTCAGCTTAATAAGGATTGTAGTCATCTGCCGCAATGCTCGCCGAGTTGCGCATTGTCAATTTCGCGCTCATTGAGCAGCTGAGCCTTCAATTTCATTCCGGGTTTACGGTCCTGACCGGTGAGACCGGCGCCGGTAAATCTCTCCTTATCGATGCCATCGCCCTGTTGGTCGGCGGGCGAGCCTCGACAGACCAGATCCGTTCCGGAGAAGACGAGGCCCAGCTTGAAGCGGCCTTCCATCTCCCGGACCACCATCCACTTCTTCAACGCCTGCGGCTCCAAGACATCATCGGTCAGAACGAGTCTGAGCTGATTCTTCGACGCGTGCTCTCCAGATCGGGGCGCCATCGGGTGTATGTCAATGGCAGCCTCTGCCCACTTCGTGTACTCGAAGAACTGGGGGGTACTCTCGTCGATATCCATGGCCAGCATGAGCAGCAATCGCTCTTGGCCACGGCTAAGCAATTAGATGCCCTCGATGCGTTCGGACGTCTCTACGAACTGCGTGTGCGGTATGAGCAGGCCTATCAGGGCTGGAGGGAATTACGCGCGCAGTTGGATGCATTGCAGAATGACGCCGCCGATCGTGCAAGGCGTGAAGATATGCTGCGGTTCCAGGCTCAGGAGATCCAACAAGCCGGGTTGTTGCCTGATGAAGAAGAGTTGCTCCGTAGCGAGCGGCTGCGGCTGGTCCATGCGCATCGGCTCAGAGAGTTGGCTCACGAGGCTCATGTCGAGCTGCAGGCAGATGAGCAGGCTGTTCTTATCAGGCTGGGGCGGATCGGGCGAGCCCTTGCAGAGCTGGCCCAGACCGATCCGTCGATGGGTGCTTGTGAACAGGCTGCTGCGGAATCGGCGATTCACCTCAAAGAACTTGCCGGGCAGTTGCGCGACTATGCAGAACGGTTAGAGGCAGATCCTGACCGGCAGGCTGTCGTGGAAGACCGACTCGACCTGATCCAACAGTTGAAGAAAAAGTATGGAGGGTCGGTTGAGGCGGTAGTTGCGACCGGCAGTCGGGCTCAGGAGGAGCTTCAGCTATTGGGCAGTCATGAAGAAAGAACTGCTGAGATGGCCGCGCGCCTGGGTGAAGAGGTTCGACTACTTCATACGCTGGCGCAGCAGCTGTCCAAAAAGCGAATTGATGCGGCCAAGCGAATGATGACGCTGGTGGGAACAGAGCTGGCAGCGTTGAAAATGGAGCAGGCAGTCTTTCAGATCACGGTATCGAGCGATGAGTCGGTCGAGGGACTTGGATCGGCGGGGCGTGATCGAGTCGAGTTTCTGCTTTCAAGCAATCCTGGTGAACCGCCGAGACCGTTGGGCCGGGTGGCATCCGGCGGAGAACTCTCGCGTATCATGCTGGCGCTCAAGACGGTATTGGCCGAGATGGATCAGGTTCCGGTTTTGGTATTTGATGAAATCGATACGGGAGTCGGTGGAGCAGTCGCTGCGGCTATGGGAACGAGACTACGAAAACTCGGATCGTTCCATCAAGTATTTTGCATCACTCATCTTCCGCAGGTCGCGTCGCAGGCGGAGCATCATCTGCTGGTGGAAAAGGGATTGGAGAGTCGACGGACATCCACCTCGGTCAGAGCGCTCAAGGGGATGGGACGAGAAGAGGAAATCGCCAGAATGTTGGGCGGTCTGACCATTACGAAAAAGGTGCGTGAAACGGCAGCGGAACTCATTGCAGGAGCGAAGGGAAAGCGGTCTGAATAACCCGGTCTGTCTTGTTTATCTGGTTTGTTTTGTCTATTTGGTTAATTGGTTGAACAAAATACACCAAACAAACCATTAAACGAGCTCTGGGCTATGAGTCGGAGCGGTCGGTCGGGGAAGTCGCTATCGCCATGGCAGGGAGGGACGCCTTGCATTCCTGAATGACGCGGGAAAAGAGTTCGGTCAATTTCGGTTCGAAGTGGGTGCCAGCATACGAAAGCATTTGTTGGCAGGCGTCATCAATTGAGAGGGGTGTTCTGTCAGGAAGTTCAGCGGTCAGATGGTCGAAGGTTTGAGCCAGACAGACAATACGAGCCAGTTGAGGGATTCCTTCTTTCTGAAGCCCAAATGGGTAACCTGACCCATCCCACCGTTCATGGTGATAAGCAATAATCTGTCCTACCTCAGCTGGAAGGCCCAACGGTGACACGAGCTTGGCACCCTGTTCCGGGTGATGCCGATTGCCGATAGATTCTCCGGTCACAGCGATTTCATCGTCGGCAAATCGATAGGGTTCAGGCCCGATCTTACCGATGTCGTGGAGGAATGCCCCCAGCGCCAATGATTTCTGTTCAGCGGGTGTCAGGTTGATGCGGTTGGCCAAGAGCGTGGCGTAGAAACTGACTCGACTGCAGTGGTTGAGTAACTGGCGATCCTTGGCTTCAAGCAGGTCGGAGAGCAACGGGAGAGGGTCCGGTGTTTTTTCAGCGCAGGAGGTATTATCTGATGCAGTCTTTCCGATCGCCTGGTATCCCGCAAATAATTCCTTCCACGCTTGCGCGCTTTCGGTTTCGGATCCCCAGAGGCCGGTTGATGTCTCGATAAAATGTCTGAGGAAATCGAGCCGTTGCTTTTTTTCGATTGTCTGCTTGACAAGCGAAAGCAATTCCGTGACGTTGAAAGGTTTGAGCAGGTAGCCGGCGGCGCCATGACGTATCCCTTCCATGGCAGACTTTAAGCTTCCGTATCCGGTGATGATGATGACCTCAACGTCGGCGTGGTGTTGCTTGATGTCCTGAAGCAGATCCAGGCCCTGGCGATCTGGAAGCTTTTGATCGAGGGTGATGAGATCGATCTGCTGGGAGTTCAGGACGTTTATGGCTGCACTGCCCGATTCCGCTGTCGCAACATTGAAAAATGGGCGGAGAATAACTTTCAGCGCGTCACGAGGTCCTGCCTCGTCGTCAATTACGAGCAGGTTCGGCTTGTTCTTTGTCGATTCCTGAGTTACAGATAAGTTCACAGGCGTTCTCTATGGTTAACTACGTACATTAAAGCAATTCTTGTTCCATTTCAGTGATTTAGCGCCACTGACCCATAGATTGTGGTCTCTAGATGAATGAGGCCTATATGTAGTTTTCTTGAACGCAACACTACGTATCGCAGAAGAAAATTTCCTACTAAACTGTGCAAAAAAGACGCAGTGAGGAGGCTCTCTGTGCTATTCGTGCACTACGGCTGGAGGTTCGGCGATGACTTCCTGATCCGGACGTCCGATCCCCAGCGTGTCCATGCGGTACTTGAGCATCCGACGGCTGATTCCCAGCAGGTTGGCGGCATGGGTTTGAATGTAGTTCGTTCTCTTGAGGGCATCTAAGATAATTTCTCGCTCAAATTCCATGACGGCTTTTTCAAGCGACAGTCGCCCGGCGAGCGTGTCGTCGCGAAGCGAGGAGGATCGGGAGTCGTTTTTGAGAACGGTCGGGAGATGTTCGGGCGTGATGATGTCCGATCCTTTGGACCAAATGAACGCCTGTTCGATGATGTTCTCCATCTCTCGAACATTGCCTGGCCAGGGATAGCGGGACAGAAGATCGATGGCATCTTTGGAGAACTCTTGGGGGGTCCGACGGTCTTCTTCGATACGTTTAGCCAGAAAATGTTTGGCGAGGAGTGGAATATCCTCACCGCGCTCCCGGAGGGGGGGCAAATACAGCGCAATGACGTTAATGCGGTAGTAGAGGTCTTCGCGGAATTGCCCCTTGCGAACGAGGTCTTCGAGGTTCTGGTTCGTCGCTGTGACGATACGCACATCCACCTTGATGGATTGTACGCCACCGACTCTGGTGAACTCTCGTTCTTGCAAGACGCGCAGCAGCTTGGCTTGCGTCATGGCGCTGAGGTCGCCGATCTCGTCGAGGAAGAGCGTGCCGGTATTGGCGAGTTCGAATTGCCCGACTCGACGGGCCGTGGCATCCGTAAACGAGCCTTTCTCATGACCGAACAGCTCACTCTCGATGAGCGTTTCAGGAAGGGCTGCGCAGTTCAGCGCGATAAAGGGGCGCTCACGCCTGCCGCTATTATAGTGGAGCGCCTTGGCGACCAGTTCCTTGCCCGTGCCGCTCTCGCCGCCGATTAGTACCGTCGTGCGGCTGTCGGCGACTTGTTCGATTTTGGTGTAAATATCCTGCATCGACGGGCTCTTGCCGATCAGGTTGTGAAATGCATAGCGCCGAACGACTTGTGCGCGGAGTTGTTTCACTTCTCGTTGGAGTTCCTGGTCGCTGAGCGCGCGCTCGACGATCAGGCGGAGTTCTTCCACATCGAAGGGTTTCGAGAGGTAGTCGGCTGCCCCAAACTTCATCGCATCGACGGCGGTTTTGACCGATTTTGTTCCTGTCAGCATGATCACCGGCGCCGTGCGGTCCTCGGCGCGTATTGTTTGGAGTACTGACAGCCCGTCGGTGCCCGGCAGAATCACATCCAAAAGGACCAGGTGAGGAGCCTCCTTGCGAAATAGTTCAAGGCCTTCCTGGGCATCGGCGGCTTGGATCGTTTCGTAGGTCGGTTCTAGTACTGCTTTCAAAGAGGCTCGAACCCGGGCCTCATCATCGATCAACAGCACTCGTTTTTTCATACTAGTATCCATAGGGTGTTGAGGCTACGCGGGTAACGTGGGCAGGCTCACAAAAAATGTAGTGCCGACGCCGACCGAGCTTTTCACTCGGATCTCGCCATGATGTTCTTGAATAATTTGATGGACGATCGTCAAACCCAATCCCGTTCCTTCGTGTTCTCCGCTCTCGTGCTTGGTCGTGAAAAATGGGTCGAAAATATGTTCGAGATTCGTCTCCTGGATTCCCTCACCCGTATCTTCGATTTCGATGTGGGCCCAGACGTTCCCTCCCGGCTTCACGAGCTTGCGGGTTTGAACGCGCAAACGCCCCCCCGCTTTTGCCATCGAGTCCATGGCATTGAGCAAAAGATTGAGTAGGACTTGCTTGATCTGCTGTCGGTCCAGCATGACACGAGGCAGGTCAGACGCCAACTCTTTTTCAATCTTGATCCCGTAGCTGTCTGCCTTGACATCGATGAAATAGAGGCAGGAGACGACAATGTCGTTGAAGTCCTCGTCCGTCAGCTTGGGTTCCATGTAGCGGGCGTAATCGAGAATTTCCTGGATGAGCCGTTCGATCCGATACACATCGTCGAGCACCACTTTGCTGAACTCTTGAATAAATTGAGAGTCGTCTTTCCGTTCAGGAGCCAATTGGATAAAGGTTTTAATCGACGTGAGGGGGTTTCTGATTTCATGGGCGAAGCCCCCGGCGATTGTTTCAAGGGATTTCAGGCGATCGGTGCGCTTCATGAGCATGTGTGAGCGATGGAGATCCTCGTACAGCATAATGGTGTCCAGCGCATTCGTAGCGGTTTGTGCCAGCGCAGCGAGCAGGAGCTTGTTCGGTGCGATTTCTCCGGCCAAAGGTTGTGCTGCGCCGAGGAGTGAGAAGGCGATGAGGCGACCTTTATTGAGATGTGGCACGACGCGTGTGACCTGCATGGATTCCATGGCTGCGCGTGTGTCGACTCCGGAGTCGGGGTCTTGGATATCTGCAGCCGAGTCGGTCTGTGTCATGATCCGGTTGGTTCCGAGCAGATGGATGGGGAGAGGATGGCTTATGTCCAATGTCGGAGGAATAAGCGCTGGTGCGACAGGGCCAACCATACTGGCGCGGCGATAGCATTCGTGTTCACGATCCAACAGGAACAGTACTCCATGGGTTGTGGCGCCTGCATGACACAGCTCGTGAATGATGCGATTCCCGAGTGTCGGCAGATCAGTCATGGCTCCCAGATCGGCTGCAAACTGTGTGACGATATTCAATAGTGTGCAGGAGGAAGGCGATACGATGTCAGTATCAGATGCGTGTGATGTCATAATTATAGAGAGCACAGCAGCACCGTGTGGCTCGGCGGCGGGCCTACGGACTGAGCATGGAAAGTTTAAGTGTTCAAAGATGTACGGGTGGAAGTATACACGGCACTGGTACGTTCAGCCAGCGGATTTATCTTTCTCGATCACGGCGAAGAGGGCGTGCCCGTCGAGCCCAGAAAGGATGCGGGGTGCGAGGATCCCGGCTTGCTGGAGGAACGAGGCGAGCGAAGACCGGTCGAAGGTATGCAGCAATCCATGCCGGATAGCCTCCCGGAGTTGTCCAAGATAGTGTAAGAGGAGGTGGGCTTCAGGACTAAATTCATCTTGATTCGCCCTGTGTAGATGCTGGCGATATAGAACAGAGAGATCGGTGCCGGGGTGGAAGACCGTGAGGATCAGGCGCCCCTGTGGATGGAGTATGCGGTACAGCTCCCGAATCATGACTAGCGGTGAGGGAACGAATGGGAGCGACAGATTGCAGACGATGCGATGGAGGGAGCGGTCCTTGAAAGGAAGGGGCTGGGTCCAATCCGCTTGCATCCATTCGGCAGTCAGGGGAGGGTGGATGGTCAGGGTGCCTGCGAAGTCTGTATCGAGTTCCCGACGCAAGGCGTGAAGACTCTGTTGGGCCTGCATCAGCGAGTCATGAACCTGCTCCAGGCCTATCACCTGAACAGGACGCTCCGGACTCCATCCACGCTGTCGCGAGCGGTAAGCGTGGTTGACCATTGCGGCTCTGACGAAATCGCCTTGACCGACTCCCACGTCCAGAAGCATGGAGCCCGGTTCGAGCGGGCTGAGCAACCGGTAGAGATCGTCCAAGAGTTTCCAATGCTCATGGAGGTTTCCGAGTTGGGGAAGCTGCTGCAGATGCGTGGCTCTCAAGGCCTCACGCGTAATCTGGGAGAGATTGTGGCGAAGACGGGTGCGTTCCATCTCGATGTGCTGTTGGCGGGCCAGCATGTGTCGGGTGTCTGCACGGAATTCAGCTGGAATGGCCGGTAGCGAGACGGTTGCGGCGATCTGTTCCAGGACCTGTTGGAAGGCCGCGGGTGGTTGTTCGCTGAGTGGAAGTTCCTGGCCGAGCAATGGTGCGGGAGCTGTCGATAAACGGGTATGGGCTCCCAGCGCGGTGGGAAATGCCTGAGGGAGATCAGCGGGAGGGAGTGGCCCGAGCGGGTTGCTGGGAATCGTGAGGATGGCTGATGGAGAGCGAAGGAGGCGCAGATCTGCAATCGTAGAGGCCATATCTGTGAAATGGCCTGCGACGATATCGCCGATAAAACGATCGACATTGACGTTGAGCCCGAGCAGATTTGCGATGCCGCGTCGAAGTCCATACCTATGGTCGGCCACGAGATCATGCCCATGGACCATCATGAGCATAGCTTGAATATCGACGACCGGATTGATCAGGAGAAGTAGGTCGAGGGGACGGGATTGTACGGCAGTCTTGATAGCGACGCGAGCGGCTATGTCACTTGCCATGACAATCAGAGGAGCGGTCGGCCAGGTATGTTGCACAAACTCCACAACTTTAAGAAGGTCAGCTTGCATACTTCGTAGGGTTGTCTGTTGCAGCTCGCCGTCGCTCAGCCCCACATGGTTGGTGTGGTCGTAACGCAGGACGCGGAGCCGGTGATGCGCCAAGTAGTACGACAAGGTAATGGCGTCCAACGAGGTCTGGCCATAGCCGGGAGAGATGATGACGACCGGTGTGTTCGGTGTGACCGATTGGCGAAGATGGTCGTCGGTGATCACAATCGCCTGGCCGCGTTGATTCCGGCACTCTCGCGGAATACTGACGACCGACGATTGCTGCAAGGAGGGTTCCAATTCGCCTGGGGACGTCAAATGTTGCAGGACAACACGGTTCACTTCGCGCTCAGCGTAGACAGTGAGGCCCTGAAAGCGGAGGCCGACCCGAAGGGCAGGGGCGGAGCCTTGGTGACGAAACTCACTCGGCGCTGTGGGATCAGGAGCCGACCAGGTTATCTGGGCTGGCAGTGCAGCATCCGGCGCACCAGGCTCATGGGTTCCAGGATGTTTCTGGGTCTGTGTGACGGCGAAGTGCAACGTAGTCATACCGCTCAGGAGTTCAGGGCGAGCATTGAGATGAAGACAGGCGCCATCTCGGCTGAGGTTGCTGGTGAGTGCTTCGAGGCGGTAACTTCTTCCGGAAGGGTCCATGACATCGAGTCGGACCGGGAGTTGTAAAGGTATTCGTACGGCCTCGCGCTGGTCGAAGTCCTTCCGTTCGTGCAGTACGAGGGGGTTAGTAGCAATCAGATTGCCCTGTGGTTCTACCGCAAGCAGTACTTCAAGAGAGAATGGAATAGCTTGTTCCTGCGCCGCTTGGACGAGTGAGGCAAGGACGGCGTTTTCTTCTTGCTTGAGGGGCTCAAACATCACAATCAACTGGGCGGCCGGTGTCTTGGTTTGAAGCGAGACTGACCGTTCCTGTGCCCTACCTTGTAATTCGAGAATGCCCACGGACGTCTTGACCACCACATAAGCGTCTTGCGGCGAAACGGTGGGGAAATCGCCCGGGAGTGTGACGCAGGCTCCTCTGAGGCTGATGTTTGAAATGGTACCATCCCATGCGACTGATCCAACGGTAATCGTGGCTGGCAGGGTAGTGAGAATTCGAGGTACATGGCGTCGTTCCTGCTTGGGTTTGTCAGGGTCGGCAATTGGAAGAGGTGCCAGCCTGTTGTTTTTCGTGGTCGGCGTGAGTGTGGGTTCGGTGTCAGAGACGGCAATCGGCAGAGGGGGTATATTGAGAGGGAGCTGAGAGGCAACCGGCAGACGGAGGATCATACGAAAAGGGCCTTGCATCGGAGCCGACAAATCCAGGGCGCCGTTCAGTTGACGGACGAGCTCATACGACTCGATGAGATCAATGGACGAGGGCAATGTCGCTGGAGATGCTGCCAACCACACTATGTCGGATTCAAGCAGCTCGACTTCGATCTCAGTAGGTGGGGTGAGGGGAAATAGGGTGGGAGCGTCAGCGGAGGTGGAGGAAGATCCCACTGCCCGTGTGCCCACAATGAGTCGGTGTGTGCGGCCGACCGTCAGTAAATAGGTTTGTGCATAGTTCAAGAGATGGAGAATGAGTTTCGTGACCTGTTCGCGATTCCCAACGAGGGGAGGGAGGTGAGCGGGGTATTGCCGTATGATGCCGGCACCATCCACAATTGCTGAGGTTGTGGGCAATAGTGCGTCGTCAAGAACCTCGTTGATCGTCGCTCCTAAGGGACTTCCTTCTCTCTTGTGGAGGGCCTCCGCCAACTGTGTTCCGAGTTTCGTTGCTTCTGCGGCGTGGGCGGCGAGAATTTCAACTTGGTCGCCCAGACGTGCGTCGCGAATGGCAATAAGGAGCTGCTGCGACTGTGTCAGTAGCGAGGCCAGGGGATCATGCAGCTGTTGCGACAACAGGGTGGCTTTCTGGGTCAGCCCGAGCAGTGCCTCTTTTTGCAGAAGTTGCCGGTGAAGTTGCTGAATTGTCGTGCCTTGTTCTTTGGACGGGGAAAGGTCTCGGATCAATCCCACTGTGCCGAGAAATCGGCGAAGCGGGTCATAGAGTCCGCGAGCGTTCACCGCCGCTGTGAGAGTCAGCGTCTTGTTATCCTGCATGGGTTTCCGTCGCAGGGTCAACTCAACGTGGCTGGTACCCCGCGCTCTGGATCGACGTTCGTTGAGACGATAGCGAGCCGCCAATTCCTGATCGGCAGGAACGATCATGGTATAGGGCAGTCCGATGAGTTCATCGGGCGAGTAACCCAATAGCATGACGATGCCAGGACTGACTGTCACAAAAGATCCACCGGCATCCAGTTCATAGGCGATATCGCTGAGCGATTCGATGAGCCCACGGTGGCGTTCGAGTGCGTGGTCCAGGGTCACTCTCATGTGGCGTGTTTCAATGGCTTTTTTGGCACAGAACAGGAGTTCCGTGAGAAAGGCTGGAGATTTCTTCGAGAGAAAAAAATCGACGTCGGCTTGGAGTGCCTGAAGCGCCGAGGCTGAATCGCTACGGTCGCTGAGCAGAATACTTGCCACGTAGGGTGAGTGGCGTTTGAGTTCGCCGGGTAGCGAAGTATCGTTCCCGGCGAGGCATTGTTCGTCGATGAGGATAAAGACCCATTCGTGCGACGCCGCCCATGCGCGGGCTTCTTCGGCTGAATAAGCGACATCCACGCGGCAGCCGGGAAAGAATCCACGCAAACTGATCGTGATGAGTTTGATGGACTCAGCCTGCTCGCTGACAATCAGGATGGTGACCGGTTCACTCTGCGGCATCAAGATATCCCTGTGCTTACTGGGAATTCGAGCAAACCCAGTCCCAGAGCGACAATACAACGTTCGCCCGTGATCTGGTCTGAGCCAAACCAGTCCCCTATTCTTCTGCCGTAAGCGGCCCGGGGCACGCATCTTTGGATAGTGATGTGAATAGCATAGGCGAAGGTGGGAAACCCAGTCTTGATGCGATGAAATAGGTTGTATCTTTAGTAGGGGGGAGGCTCAAAAACTTTGATGGCGAACAAAATTGAACGGCGGCTGGGCACAGGGTTTGACATTATGTGAGGGAAAGAACGGAGCGGTACCTGCCACAGACTGTGCGGCAGGTACCAAGGTGTAGAGGGCTTCTATTTGAGGGCGACTGGAGAAGGGGATGTAGCAGGGCAAGCGCCAGGGGTCATGTATAGCAAATAGTTTCCCATCCCATGTTGGGCTTCTTTTTTCTGCAAGGGATGGTGATGGACCATGACCATTTCATAGTCATCAGCTTTTGTAACAGGAAATCCCTGACCGTCCTGATAGACCTGATGCGGTAGAAACTCGCGGAAGGTTCCGTCCTGGGTGACGTCGGGAACCGTCCGCAGCAGAGTTTGCTTCTTCGTCGTATTATCCAGCCCGATCATGAGAAGTTCGTCATGCCCATGCGGGTAGGCGAATTTCACGCAGCCATCCATCGAGAACTTGAGCGGCTCGCGGTGGACTTGGACTCCGGTTGTAATCTCAATTCCTTCGTCCGTCTGGTTGGGGCCTCGCTGGGAGAACTTGCTGAAACATACAATGTTGACCCCCACCTGATACACGTCCATTTCTTTAACCTGGGTACCCTCGGGCGCCATGTACATGGTAAAGGTTGCCATGACATCTTTGGTGATCGGTGCCCCGTGATAAAAGGCGACGATCGACATGAGATGATCGCTCTTTTCGAGCTTGACTCCATAGCCTGCGGGGAAACGCGTCTCGGTCATCTCCAGCCCTGCTCCAGCAAAGAACAACGGTTCGCCATCGCATGAGACGCTCGGTTTGCTGTTATTGAGCATCAGGACGTGATGGAGATAGTTTTTGGGGAGGGGTTTCCCTTCTTTGGTGAAGACATCAGTTTTGTACCCGACCATATACCTGTCTTTGGGAAGCTGAAAACTATGTTTTGGCATCGACGCTGCAAGGTCTCCATCGTGAGAAGCGGGGAGGTCGATGGGACCGAACGTGAGGGTCACGACATCGCCCTCAACCGTGACGGTCGTAGTCGTTTGATTCTTGAGTGTCGGGACTGCATGGTGGTCGTGACCACCGTCAGCAAGGGCAGGAGTCACCAGACAGATGCCGGCGAGCAGAGTGAGAAGTACCTGACGCATAGAGCCTCCCAAGGATAAAAAGTGGTCACGGGAATATTCGGAACGTTGATCGTAGAGGCCTGTGTGATACGCAGAGGTCATCGTGCAGATGGTAGTGGGGTCAGTCGCTTCCAGAGATAGGTTCCGCCATGTTCGCGAGGAGGAATGTTCTTTTGAGTTCCGACACGGGAATACCACCAGACTCCCTTGGCCTGGGTTCCATCCTCTGAGAGGAGGAGTTCAAATTCTCCTTCGCGATCATTGCCCGGCTGTTGCCAGGTACCTTGCCAGAGACGGTCGGCAAATTTTGAAGTAATGAATCGCCCACCATGCTGGGTATAGGGGCCGTTGCCGGCTTTGTCGAGAGTGGCCTTGTAGCGCTTGTCGTCCTCGACCTCGAGAATATCCCACTCCCCGCTCAGGTCAAGGGTTGCCGAAGATTGAGCGTTGCTGACCAAGTGTTGGGGAGAAGGTGTCGTGGAACGCTGGGCCAAGGAGGCGCCGAGTTGCATGTTACGGAGCGACTCATGCCAGGACAGCAGAACCCATTGCCCCGCTCGTTGTTCTAAGACACCGCTTTCCCTGAGTGGGAGCACCGTTCTCCGTTGGTCCGGCCCTTCTCCTACAAAGCGGATATAATCCAGTTCCATAGTAAACCAGGCAAAAGTGCCTTTCGTCCAGACCTTGAGCTCATGAATAGGAATTTCAAGCTTGGCCACGGAGGAAAACTCTTCTTGCATGTCATGCTCGAACGCCGGCCATCCCACATACTTTCGCCCGCCGATGGTGTAGCTGGTGATATCGGCGTCATGCGCCATGAGGCGTGAGAGGGTCGGCATGTCCAACTCGGCATTGGCGCGAACCAGGGTGCGGATGGCCGCCTCCGGACCGGTCGATTCATACGCAACAGCGACCGTCGTATGCTCGGTCATCAGGAAAAATGCAACGGCGAACAGCGCGCCGCAAACAACGCGAGACATGAGAGCCTCTTTATGTCGTGGTCTCCTCTGTGGCAGGAGAGAAGGGAGTAACTAGAAACGGAGACTACACAGCCAGTTTCGTCTTGTCAACGACAAAGCAAGGGGCACGTTACGGATGGTACGCCACGACGATCACGGTCACATTATCTTCTCCCCCTCTGCTCAGTGCAAGCTCGATCAGGTCGTGGCAGGCGCCGTGGGGATCGCCGTTCGCGCTGGAGAGTATCGATGCGATGGTTGCATCCTCCAACATTTTCGTGAGCCCGTCGCTGCAGAGCATGATGAGATCGCGAGGGATTACCGGGGTCGAGGTCAGCTCCGGTTTCATGTCGATGCCCAGACCGAGGCCTTTGGTCAAAATGTGGCGCTCGGGATGTGTGAGCGCTGTGGCCGCATCAATCAGGCCGCGCTGCACAAACGACTCGACGAGGGTGTGATCGCGAGTCAATTGCTTGAGCTGTCCTTCTCGAAAGAGATAGGCACGGCTATCTCCCAAGTGGGCGATATGGGCGACTGGCATCGGCGGCAGTGTCATTGCCAAAGCGACGAAGGTCGTGCCCATCCCTTTCAACGATGGGTTCGCCAGTATGAGATTATGAATTCGCCGGTTAGCGCTCATCACGAGATTTGCCACGAACTCGGCGGCTGCGCTTGGGTGTTCGTGGAACCAGGATGCTCGCTCCAGTGCCTGCTGTGCGGCTACGGTTACGGCGGTCTGGGCCGCGATATCTCCTGCCGGGTGCCCACTCATCCCGTCTGCCACCAGCCAGATGCCGCAATCATTCAGGAGGGCCAGCGCATCCTGGTTCGACGTGCGAACATGACCCCTCTCGCTTCGACCAACTCCGGTCCACGGGCGAGACTCCGTCACAGCGCGACCTCGATCGGCTGTGGTCGGCGAGTTGGTGGAAACCCCAGGGAAGGAGGGCCGAATCGTGCAACCATCTGGTCGTAGATCAATGATGCGAGCGGTTCGAGGTTTCTGGTGTCGGCCTCGTTGTATTTCAGCAACAGCGCACGTGCCGCGTCGTTTCCCGCACACCACTGATGCCACAGGCGAACGGCTTCCCATCCATCGAGGCCTGCCACATCGGTGTCACGAGAAATCTGGACTTCGCGCTCGATATGCTTCAGCCCGCCTTGCATGCCGAGCCTGCGGGCGGCAAAGCACAGATCGAAGTGGGGTTTCTTGAAATTTAAACGGGGGAACTTCGCCTGCAAGTAGGGAATGTCGAACCCGCTGCCGAAGAACGTAATGAAGAGGTCTGTCTGTTCCAGTTCCGCATGCAATCGGTCCTCGGTCAACGTTTCTCCTCGGACCAGGCTCGTCATAGACCCATTGCGAAACAATCCAACCACCGTCACATGACCTTCCTGCGCCGACATCCCTGTCGTTTCAATGTCCAGATAGAGCGTACGAGGGCAAAATGTTTCGAAGAGGCGCCAGTGCTCCCGGCTTTTTAAGCAGGCGCCGAAAAACTGCGCGTCGCCTGCTTCCAGGCGAGATTGGGCGACGGTGAGGTCACGGTCATACCATTCTTTTCTGGCCGAGGAGATGCCGGGGAGAGTTGGAGCTCGGAGAAATGAAGCCCAATCCAGAATGCCTTCTTGCCACAGACGGCGCTCGGAACTTTGGCCGATACCTTTGAGAAGAACGAAGGATGACGAGAGCATATAGTCGTGGGATTGTAGCCTTGATTTCACTGAATAAACAAGCTAAAGTCCGCGTCCTGAGCGGGTTTTCGTCTGACGGCTGCCGGGAGGCGGCGAATGGAAGGCAATGGCTGATCTCTCCAACAAAATTCGCATCACCGTCGGATCCGTTCAACTCGACGCGGAGCTCAAGTCGACGAAGACGGCAAAAGAAGTCTATGCCGCATTACCAGTTGAAAGCCCGGTCAACACGTGGGGCGAAGAGTTCTATTTTAAATTGGCTGGGGTGAAGGACCATCGAGAGACGGCGACAAGTCAGGTCAAAGTCGGCGATATCGCCTTCTGGGGGGCCGGGCAAGTCCTGGCCATTTTCTTCGGACGTACACCGATGAGTATGGGGCAGGATCCGGTTCCGGCCGATCGTGTCAATGTTATCGGTCGGATTATCGGGGATGCGTCGGTGCTGCGGCGCGTGATGGATGCGTCGACCATTCGAATCACTAAGATCTAGCCATGCGATTATCGAAAGAACGTGTTCGCCATATCTCGGAGTCGATCGCGACCAGGCTGCAGCAGGAGGGGCAGGTGGCGATTGTCGGAGATCGCAAATCGTTCGTCGAGCAGATCGATCACGCCATTATCGAGGAGTTGTCGGTTGAGGACCGTCTGAACGCCGAAGTGCGGCAGCTGTTGAAAGCCTACGAGCAAGATATCGAGCGGGGACAGGTGGATTTTCAGCGGATGTTCACGATGGTGAAGACGAAGCTGGCGCGGGAGCGGGGCATCATCTTATAGGAGGTCAATTGTCATTCGTCAATGGTAAGAGCTAGGCAGACCACGGAGCCCATCTTTATCAGATGACCAATGACCATTGACGCGGTTATGTGATGTTGAGCGAAGATAAAATCAGCCATCTTTCCCACGTCATTCTTCAGGCGGTTAAGAAAAGCCCGCTGGTGACGGTACAGGCCGATGAGGGGCGTGTTTTGAAAGAAATCAAGCGAGTGCTCGCATCCGAGTTGGCACAAGAAGAAGACATCAATCAAAAGGTTCGGGCCAAGCTCGCTTCCTATTCGCGCGGGATCGTCGAGGGCAGTGCGGAGTGGGAGGTGCTCTATCGGAAGGCATTCGAAGAGGAAACACGGAAACATGTGAAAGTGTAACATGCCCACGGAGCGTGATGGTGCAATGAAATATCTGTCTATTTTCGGAGCGATCTTCTTGTTCTTCGGAGCAGCCGCCTGTTCCTTCATGAGCAAGGAGAGGCCGTTGGTTCCGCTGGCGCTTGAGCCCGGGGTGAAGCTGCAAGCGGTGACTTTGACTGAACAGGGGACGCAGGCCTATCAAGCGAAGCAGTTCGACGACGCAAAAAAATATTTTTCCCAAGCAGTGGCCGAGGTTCCTCAATCGGGGCCTGCGCACTATAACTATGCTTTGGCCTTGCATGCCTTGGGCGACTCGGAACAGGCGCGCAAACAGTTCATGGAAGCGGCCAACTTGGCTCCGGGAGACAAAGTGATCTGGGATTCGCCCGCGCTTCGTCCCCATGGCAACGTGGAGTCGCCAAAAAAGCAACTCATGCCACCTGGGGCCGGCAGGCAGGGCCTGGGCGGCGGGACTGGTGGGCCGAGATAGTGAGTGATAGACAACCGGAGAAGGAGTAGTTTGAAATGGCAAAGGAACTTGAAGTCGGTGATAAGGCTCCCGCCCTGTCGCTTCCTGATCAATCGGGAGAGCCGGTCAGCCTGAAAGATTTTTCAGGTAAGCAGGTCGTGCTTTATTTTTATCCCAAAGACGATACCCCGGGCTGTACGACGGAATCCTGCGACTTTCGCGATGCCGCCACTCCGATCAAGAAGGCGGGCGCGGTTGTATTGGGCGTGAGTTTTGACGGCCAGGAATCCCACCAGAAATTCATCAAGAAATTTACCTTGCCGTTCACGCTGCTCAGCGACGAGGATAAGGTCGTCGCGAAGGCCTACGGGGTCTACAAAGAGAAAAACATGTACGGTAAGAAATACTGGGGCATCGAGCGCAGTACGTTCGTAATCGACCAGACAGGTAAGTTGAAGGCGATTTTCCGCAAGGTCAAGGTTGGCGGCCACGTGGATGAAGTGATAGCGGCCCTGAAGGCCTAACTTTTCAAGACGCTGAAAAAGCCCGCCAGCGGCGTTCTCCCCTCGAAAGCATCCTCAACGTAGCCCAGAGGCTACGCCTCCGGTGCTTTCATCGGCTGCGGCCTTGCTGGACGGACTTTTTGAGCGTCTTGTAGGATGTTCGCCTCTTGTTCTCGACGTGCGGGCGATTGAATTTCCATCGTGTCATTATAGTTTTTCCGTAGACTCATTATGTGGCTGTGCGGCCTATGAGTATTCTCTTCCGCAGAGCCGGTCTTTTCACCATTCTCCTTTTCTTGACTGCGACCACTATCCTCTCCGCAGCGGACAAGATTTCCGGAAGCTTGACGGTTCACGATAGCCTCACTGCTCCCAACCAGCCAGCCACTATTGAAGCGACGCTCACAGGGAAGAGCCTCCGGACGGAGATCCCACTGGGAGGAGAACCCATCGAGCTTCTCATCGCCGGCAATGTCGTGGCTACCGCGATGACCGGTGGCGACGGGCGGGCTATTTTGTCCTATATCCTGAAGGCCAAAGGATCGGTCCCATTCACCGTACGTGTCGGAACTGCTTCGAGAGTTGCCGTGGTTGAAGCTGGCGCAAATCTGGCTGTGTGGGAACGTCGCACTCCGATCATAGCGGTGGAAATGGCATCGCTCATGGAAACTCCGATTGCACAGGGGCCGACTGTGACCTTGCCTGGGAAGGATGCGGAGGGCAGACAGCCGATGCCTGACGCCGCGAACGAACTCGGCAAGCTCACGCAGTTCTACTACAACGTGCTCTATGTGGTGATGGAAGACAAGGCGGTGGGCACCAACGATCAAGTGAATGCGCAAGCCAGGCAATGGCTCAAAGACCAGAAGTTTCCGGTCGGGCACATTCTCGTGTTGCCATCTGATCCAGCGGCGTTTGGGACAAAACTTGATGAATTGGATGCTGCCGGGTGGAAGACGCTCAAAATAGGTGTAGGGCGCACGAAGGCCTTTGCTGAAACCTTTCTGCAACGGCGCCTCGACGCCGTGATGGTGCCAGAACCAGCCAAGGGTGAGGCGCCGAGGAAAGCGAAGGTGGTGAAGGAGTGGAAGGAGGTGCGGAAGAAGTTGTGATGGTGTGACGGCTGGGGTGCTCCTCACTGCGCCCATCGAGGGAGCACCCCAGCCATCCACCTTCTTCCGCTGGATGATAGAAGGAGCAGAGAAACTGGCGAGCCGACCTCCACTGCTCGTGGAACGCGCACGATGAAACAGTGCTCGTTCGACACGCGCAGTGGAGGAGCTACCTGGCCGCCCGCTTGTCGAGATGCTTTCCGCTCTGGGTGGAGGAAGAAAGTAGGGGATGGAGCCTGATGATCTTCTGTGCTCGCGCAACGCGCGGCCTCAGAAGGCCCTCGTTGGACGCGCGCAGTGGAAGATCAATCAGCCCCCATCCCTGAGTGATAACTAGCGAACTTGGAGGGATCGTATAGATTAGGTGACGGTTGTTCAATGCTTACAGCGTAGGAAATCCAGGCTGTCCATTTCTTTAAGAACAATTCAGAATTAGGAAATATTTTGAAGGGTACGCATAACCATCCTCTGCAGCTGATGAGCGGCGATGGTGCAGCAGGCTGGTTCGGCGAGATCAGTGAGCACCGCTTGTAGCTGAGCGGAAAATATTGAGGTTCTCCACTATGACTCCTCCCCGCAACATTATCCGCGTCGACCACGAGGGAAGCCACACCCATGCGTGGCGAGTCACGCTGCAACGGTGGAATGGAATTACCGTCAAAACATTCTCCGATTCAGTTCATGGTGGAAAGCGCAAAGCATTGAATGCTGCGCGTGAATATCGAGACGGGCTTCTTCTTCAGCATTCGCCGTTTAAACATCACGTCTGGGTCCGCACCCGCCTTCGTAGGAACAATACATCGGGTATTCCTGGTGTCGGCCGTTATGAAGTGGTCGCCAATCCCAACACCGAGCGCCGTCAAGTATTCTGGCTTGCCTCCTGGGCCAATGAGCGTGGAGTCAGACATCAGCGTAAATTCTTCATTTCGAGCTACGGAGAAAGGCAAGCTAAACGCCTTGCCATAACTGAGCGTAGGCGGCAACTGAACCGTGTATGTGCTATCAAGTGTGCACAGCCGTGAAGCCTAAACCATGTATGGTGGGTGGGGTGATGTCCCCATCTCTTTCCTCCGGATGGAGAATCCGCGCGCGTTGGAGCATGCCGTGGCATACGGGTTCGGTATCGCCTTCCATTCATCTTCCCTATCCTTTAATATAACCCTCAGATTTCTATCTTCTTGAGGCTTTTCCTGATGCGGGCGAAGACTAGTTTTTCCTGCCAAGCTTGTGGCCATCAGTCGCCACGATGGCTGGGCCGTTGTCCTGATTGCAGCGGCTGGAATACCATGAAAGAGGAACGGCAGGCGGCGACCGGCAAGGGGCGGCCTGCTGCGATGAAGATGGCGCAGGCCAAGGCTACGCCGATTGCCGAGATCGAAGTGGTCGGTGAAGACCGGCGGCTGACGCAGATCGGCGAATTCGACCGGGTGTTGGGTGGAGGAGTCATCCCAGGCTCGGTGATTCTGATTGGCGGCGATCCGGGGATTGGGAAGACGACCCTATTACTCCAGGCGCTTCCTCGCCTCTCCTCTAAGAAAGAGCCGGTGTTGTATGTTTCTGGAGAGGAATCTCCGAGGCAGATCAAGATGCGGGGGCAGCGGCTCGGCATCGAGCATCCGAATTTGCTAATCCTTGCAGAAACCTCCCTCGAGCAAATTCTCAAGGCGGCGCAAGAGATCCAGCCGGCTGCGATGGTCGTCGATTCAATCCAAACGGTCTACACCGAACAGATCACTTCCGCGCCGGGCAGCATTAGCCAAGTGCAGGAAGTGGCGGGCCAATTGATGTGGTACGCGAAACGCAGCAGCGTGCCGGTTTTCATTATCGGGCATGTCACCAAAGAAGGCGCGATCGCCGGACCGCGGTTGCTGGAACATATCGTCGATACGGTGCTCTATTTTGAAGGAGACAAGGGCCACAGTTTTCGTATTCTCCGCGCGGTAAAAAATCGCTTTGGTTCGACCAACGAGATCGGCGTGTTCGAAATGAAGGATTCCGGGCTGGAGGAAGTCAGTAATCCCTCTGAGCTATTTCTTGCAGAGCGGTCTCAGCGCACGACGGGGTCGGTGGTGGTATCCAGCCTCGAAGGATCGCGACCGATTCTAGTTGAACTACAGGCATTGGTCTCGTCCACGAGTTATGCGATGCCGAAACGGATGGCGAACGGTGTGGAACAGAATCGGGTTTCGCTGCTGCTCGCGGTGATGGAGAAGCGACTGGGGATGCATCTGTCCGGACAAGATGTCTATGTGAACGTCGTCGGCGGGATGCATATCGATGAGCCGGCCATCGATTTGGGCATTGTGGCGGCGGTCACATCGAGTTTGCGCGAAGTGCCAATTGAACCGGGACTGTTGGTGTTAGGTGAAGTAGGGCTTGGCGGTGAAGTGCGGGCCATCAGCCAGGCTGAGATGAGGATTCGTGAAGCGGCAAAGATGGGGTTCAAACGCTGTCTGTTGCCGGAACGGAACTTGGCCAAGCTCGACCCCATCGACGGGATTGAATTGATCGGGATCCGGGAAGTAGGAGAGGCATTGGATGTGGTATTGGCATAGCAGGATGCTGAAAAAGGATGGGGTAGCTGGGACGATCCCCGTGCTCGCGCAACGCGCGGCATCAGAAGGCCCTCGTTGGACGCGCGCAGTTGGGATCATCCCAGCCACCCCTTTAAAAGTGATAGTTCACTGCGGCCTTGCCCGCGGAACGGCGCGTCTTGGCGCGCCGGGGTGGGGCGGGTGAGAAGTCTGAATTTTTTGAGCATCCCGCAGGATCGTGTCCTCATGCTTGAGATATTGCGCGCAGTGGAGGCTCATCCCTCTGTCCCTTTCGCTGTGATGGGTGGCGGGGGAAGAGGGAAAGCCAAGAGTTCTTTCGTCATTACTATTGTCGTGAGTATGTTGGCTCTTACCCTGTTATCGGGTTGTGCGCTGTTTGCGCCGAAGAAGGAAGTCCAGCTCAAGAAGGCGACGGCGGAGGAGCTGACGGCTTTGCTGAGTCAGCAGAAAGCGGCGATCCGGACAATGAAAGGTCTTTTCAGCGCGAAGGTGCGGGGAGGGATCATTCCTATCGCGTCACGGGTTGAGGGGGCGTTGTACTATCGTCGTCCGAGTGCCATGCGCTTGCGCGGGTTTACCGCGGTCGGCGGCGAACTCTTTGAATTTGTGCAGACAGAGGACCAGTTCAGGCTGCGATTGCCGACGATGGGCCGTGTCCTGTCCGGCAGTCCATCCGACATGAGCGAGATGGGAAAGCTCGCTCGGCCGTTTCAATTGAGCGTGTGGGCGATGGGGGGGCTGTTGGGCACCGGCGCGATTGCGAAAAATGAGACAGTTGCCCTTTCGGAAGAGGAGGACCGCTACCGCCTGGAGGTTTTTGGGCCGTCTTCCAACGGAGCGCAGCTCATGCGACGGCGGTTGTGGTTTGAGCGGCAGACTTTGCATGTCGTTCAGGAGGATCGGCTCACAGAATCCGGTGCGGTGGAAGCGACCATTCAGTACGAGGACTTCCGTGCAATCGGCGAGTCGGAGACGGTCTCAAGCGCAGGTGATAAGCAGTTGGTGAGGCCGTTTAAGATCTTATTGGAAGAGGGAAAGGGGCAGGGGAGCGTGCAGGTGACGTTTCATGAAATGATTCCGAATATCCCGTTGAGCGCTGCCGACCTTGGGCAGACCTAGCAGGATGCTGAAAAATGGGGCGGGGAGCGGCCAGGTGCCTTCCTTGCTCGCAGAACGCGCACGGTGAAACTGTGCTCGTTCGATGCGCACAGTTGAGGGCAGCCTTGGCCACTCCCCTAAACAGAGGTATATGAATTGGAAGGATCTCGTTCGGGATAAAGCGCGTCTTGGCGCGCTGAGGGTTGGGTGGGTGGAATATTGCGCGCAGTTGGATCATCCCACCCACCCCTTATGGAGGGACAGTTCGCTCGGCCTTGCTTGCGGAGCGGCGCGTCTTGGCGGGGTGGGTGAGACGTCTGAACTTTTCGAGCATCCTGCGGGACTGTTCTCCTGTTGTGCAGTATGTGCAGATCATTGAAGCTCCGGTGCGCCAACATTGTTTCCCGTAGCCTAGTTGCAACGATGCGAGTATTGGCAGTTGAGACGGCAACTTCATGGCAGAGCGTGGCGATCCTCGATGGGGCGCATGTGCTCGCCCGGCACGACCAGGATGCGGACGGATCGCATGCCAAGCTGTTGTTGCCGATGATCGATCGGTTGTTTCGTGAGACGGGTCTGACGATCAAACAGCTTGATGGTCTGGTGGTGTCGATCGGTCCCGGGTCATTCACGGGACTGCGCGTCGGGTTGGCCACGCTTCTCGGATTCAGGACAATCAGTCAACTTCCCTTGGCGGTGGTGCCGACTCTAGAAGGGATGGCCTGGAATCTGAGAGGAACCTCGGATCTACTCTGTCCCATTCTCAATAGCCGGCGCGGGGAACTCTACTGGGCGCTGTTTCGCTGGACCGGTGGTGATCGGCTGGAGCGAGTCGTATCGGAACAGGTGGGCACTCCCGTTATGCTAGGGAACAGTCTCACAGAATCAGTCCTCGTATTCGGCGAAGGCTGGACAGTCGAGGCATCGGCCATCCGTGCGTCGATTCCCTCTACCGTCACGATGACTGAGGCCTCAGACGTTGCCATGAAACCATCGGCTGTCTCTATCGGGCTGGCGGGGATTGAGCGGCTTCGGCGAGGTGAGTATGCCGAAACCGGCATTAGTCCACTGTATGTGCAACGTACTGCTGCAGAATTGAAGTACGAAGAGTCCGGCGGTATATCTCCTGTAGTCCTGCGTCAGGAACGGATCGCAAGAAAAGTGAAGGTACGGCTGGGTGCTCAAAAGAGCCGTCCTAGCCGTTCGTGAAACGTAAAACGTGAAAGGTTTCGAATGAAGAGCATTCGGCAATCCTACATTTTACGTCTCACGTTTCACGGTTCTGAGAGCGACTTTTTCAGCATCCTGTAAGAGGGGGGACTAGCGGTGGCCGAATGGGTGATCGAGCCGGCGACCGTCGAGGCGCTGCCGGATATTCTGAAGATCGAAGAAGCTTGCTTCTCGGCCCCCTGGACGCGCAGAATGCTGGAGGCGGAACTGAGCGGCAATCCCTTTGCAAATTTTCTGGTGGCAAAGCGGATACTGCCTGGCGAAGTTGGTTCCGTCTCGATTATCGGGTACCTCTGTTTCTGGGTTGTCTTCGAGGAAGTACGGCTGATGAACCTGGCGGTCATCGAGTCGATGCAGCACAAGGGTATCGCCAGGGCCTTGGTCACACAGGCTCTGGAGGTGGGGCTGGCACAGGCAGCGATGCGCGCCGTGCTTGAGGTGCGGGCTTCGAACCATGCCGCTCATGCACTCTATCGAAGTCTTGGGTTTCGCGACGTGACGACCCGACCGATGTACTATACCAACCCCATTGAAGATGCGTTGTTGATGGAACTGGACCCGATTGTGTCGGGGGCGGCTCCATTGACGTGCGAAGTCAGTCACGAGGGAGGACGTATCAGACCGCTGCAATAATCTCATAGCCAGGAGGTGCGACATGCTGACAGACAGTATGGTTGCGATGATTACGGAACAACTGCGACAATCCAGTCACGAATTCCGTGTACTGGAAGAAGCTCATCACCGGCTGGACGTGGAATTGCTCCAATTGCAGAAACGCCACGTCCTGACTCCGGACGAAGAGTTGGCCATGAAGGATTTGCACAAAGAGAAGCTGGTGAAGAAAGACAAGATGGCCCAGATGATTCGTGTCCGGCGAGACCACGAGCTGCAGGCCGCTCCACAGTGAGAGGCCTCGTCATGGGGCTGGTGTCCACCAGTAACCGGGACCAGAGTCATGGCACAGATTCTCAATCCCCTTGCCGCACATATCCAGACCGTCAAGAAGCGTCTGATCATCATCGGGGCCACGATCCTGGTGGCCCTGATGGTGTCTTTCACCTTTGCCGGCGAAATGGTCGCATGGTTGAATCGTCCGTTTCCCAACCAGCTGGTGTTCTATGGACCGACGGAAGCGTTGTTCGCCTCGATCAAAGTGTCTTTTCTTGCGGCGATCCTGGCGAGTCTGCCGGTCATCTTCTATCAGTGTTGGAAGTTTATTGAACCAGCGCTGCTTCCCAAGGAGCAACGTTGGGGTATTCCGCTGTTTGCATTGGCGGGGGCGCTCTTCGCCTTCGGTTTGACCTTTTGCAATCTCGTGATTCTCCCGTTGGTCATCAATTTCTTCGTCAGCTTCGGGATGGATCATGACATCACTCCGGAATTGAGCGTCGGCACCTACATCGATTTCAACGTCAAATTTCTCCTGATATTCGGCTGCGCGTTCGAATTGCCGCTGGTACTCACTATCCTGGCGCGGGTTGGTGTAGTTTCGGCCCAGCAGTTATCGAAGTATCGGAAACACGCGATTGTGGCTTCGTTGATTCTGTCAGCCGTCGTCACGCCGGATGCAACCCTCTTTACTATGCTCTTGATGGCGGTACCGTTGATGGTGTTGTATGAGATTGGAATTCTTGGCGCGCGTATCTTTGGACGGGCAGGCCCGACTAAAATCAACTTGCCGCTTGATCCGGATTTGCCGATAGGGCCGGCCGGGCAGCGGATCCGATAGCAGAATGCTGAAAAAGTCCGCCAGCGGCGTTCTCGCATCGCTCAGAGGCTCAACGTACCGAAGCGTACGCCTTGCCTCTTCGCTCGCTGCGGCCTTGCTGGACAGCCTTTTTGAGCATTCTGCGGGGGGGGGGCTCCTCGGGTTCTAACTGTGTAGGCATCGGATAGCGGGGTAATGGGATAAATGAAGACGTGGGTTTGGATGATACCGACAGTTCTTGCACTGAGTATATGGAGTGCAGGGGGGATGTTAGGGGCTGCTACTCAGGCACCCTCGCCTGTTCCCTCATCGCCGCAGCAAGCTCCAGGCCATGGGGACCAGCCTCAATACGGCTCCTTCGGTCAGCAGGCCGCGAGCATTCAGGCGCTCACCTCTGTCGGGAGCGATCTGCTCTATGCAGGCTCCTTTGGTCTCGGTCTGTTTCGCAGTGAGGATCGCGGCATCAACTGGGCAAAGTCTGGCCAGGGTGTGACCGATCCGTTTATTCTGACTCTAACCACGGGGAAAGACGGCGCGATCTATGCCGGAACTTTCCGTGGCGGGGTTTTTCGTTCTCGCGATCAAGGGAAGAGCTGGCAGGCGATCAATAATGGGCTGAAGCGACTGGAAATCAAAGCTCTCCTTGCCGTGAGTGATGGGGTATACGCGGGCACGAGCGACGGGGTCTATCGACTGGCTGCTGAACGCTGGTCGGTCGTTACCACCGGGTTGGACGACATACTCGTCCATGCATTGGCTCTCTCATCCGACGGGACACTATTCGCCGGCACTTCAGGGAAAGGGATCCTGCGATTTAAGGCTCAATCGACCGGGTGGGTGCGTCAGCAGCATGGGCTCAAAGATCATGAAGGCATGACGGAAAGCTTTATTCGTGTGTTGACGATTGATCCGGAGGGTGGCATCTATGCCGGCACGTTCGATGGAGGTGTTTTTTCCAGCGCCGATGGAGGAACAACATGGCGGCCCATCAGCCGGGCGCTCCCGAATGATTCGATTCGCGGGATTCTGTTCAATAGCCGGGGGCTTTTTGTGGCGACAGGGCACGGCATTTTCAAAACGACCGACAAAGGAAGACAATGGCTACCGCTCAACAATGGGTTGACGAGCATGGCTATCCAAGTCTTGATCGAGTCCGGCGCCGGAGTGCTCTATGCCGGCACAAGCGACGGGGCATTCCGAAGCGACGACGACGGGCGGACGTGGAATCCTATCAATCAGGGTCTTGAAGGAGGGCAGGCTCCGGCGCCCTTCAATTTTCGCTAACTAAGAAAGGATAGAGACGATGTCAGAGCCGACAGAAAAGACACGAGCCACCATTTCCGTCAGCAACAAGGGAAGCCATCTGGGCGAGATCGTCCTGAGTTTTTTTCATGATGTGGCGCCGGGGCATGTAAAGAACTTTACAAAGTTGGCCCAGGAAGGTTTCTATAACGGCACAACATTTCATCGGGTCATTCCCGGCTTCATGATCCAGGGTGGCGACCCCAACAGCAAGAATTCTGACCGTGCCTCGCACGGCATGGGGGGGCCTGGACACAAGGTTAAAGCCGAGTTCAACAGTAAGCCGCACAAGCGTGGGGTGGTCTCCATGGCGCGTTCGAATGACCCGGACAGCGCCGGCTCGCAGTTTTTTATCTGCGTTGCGGACGCAAATTTTCTCGATTGGCAGTACACGGCGTTCGGTGAAGTAGTCAGCGGAATGGACGTGGCGGACAAGGTGGTCGGCATGAAGCGTGATGGCCGGGACAACCCCCTCGAACGAATCGAGATGACAGTCACGATCACGGATTAGCGGGAGACGTGAAAAGAAAACGTAAAAGACAATAGATGAGGGGAAAGAGAGCCATTATCCAGATCGTCGTTTCACGTTTCACGTTTCACGTTTCACGAGGCGCACTCTTGTGCGCGCTACTCGCAGGCTGCGCCATTCCCATCGTGCCCTATCGTGCGGTCTATGAAGATCCGGTGAACTATGTTCGACTGGAAGTCGATGATGCCGTTCTGCCGGAGTGGCCTCCCAGTGCACATGCGCATCCGAAGACGATGGGTGTCGAGGAGGTTGCTCGCATCCTCGGAGGTATCTCGGTTAAAGAACATCGGATCTGGTTGCAGAAATGGCTGCAGGGCGAGGCGCCGCTGATGTCGGCGTTTCGTCAGGAGGAACTGGCCCTCTTGTCTCAGCAGATCGCAGAGGCCTTAGCCGCAGCTAAGCCGGAAGAATGCGTGACGTTTTACCTGAGTCAACCGCAAACGTCTGTCAAGCGAGTCATTACCACGGGCGGATTATATGTCCACGGCACCGAGTTGCATTTCATTTTGGGGAATTGGCAGATCGTCTATGGCATTCCGACCTATGGGATGATCTACGATCGACGCTATCCCATGCGACCGACGGCCGCCAAAGGATTCGACTTATTCTTCGAGCCAGAGGTAGCGACCATCACACCACGGCACAGCTTCTGGGATACGTTGTTGGCCAACACGGATGACGAGCTCGTGATCGATCTGACGAAAACCATCTCTAGCCCTCTTGCGTCTCAAGCAGGACGCTGAAAAAGTCCTCCAACGCAAGAAGAACGTTATTTGGTTTGTCTTGTTTGTTTGGTTGAACGAAACAAACAAGACAAACCAGTTTGAGCTTCCTGCCAGTTCCGCTTGATGTACCAGTCGCTCGTGTGCGAACGTTGTCCGTTTCCTGTTGAATGTTGAACGGAAGCGTCCTGGGAATTGCCTTTCAAGACACTAACTTCGTAGATTTCATGCAGGTGATTCGGTAAGATGCGTCACCGGCAGAAATGATGCAGTTACCCACCAAGGATGATCGATCTAGGGAGGAGGAGTGGTTCGAACTCGTGTTGCTTTTGCCCTGATTATCATTCTGCTGATCGGCGGTGGCGGTGTCTTTGCGTTCTTGTCCTACCTGACTGACGACGAGTACATCAAAGATTTTTTCCTCCAGCAGCTGGAGCAGAGTATCGGGCGTAAAATCGACGTCCATCGCATCAAGCTGGTCCTTAGCGACTTTCCGAGCCTTCGATTGGAATTAACGCAGGTCACGATTCACGATCGGAATTCCGATGACGTCTTGTTATCGGCTAAGAAGCTAGATTTGGTCTTGCGGTTTCTCCCGCTGTTGCGCAAGCAGGTGGTGGGAAAGCGGTTGCTTATCGAAGAACCGACATTAACGCTTCGGCGCGATCGCAGCGGGCACTGGAACCTCCTCGATCAAGTTGTCCAGGGGGGAGCGGCCGATCAGGATGCTGTGCAGACGCTCAGCCGGATTTTCCGTATCCGAGAGGCGACGCTCGTGAAGGGGAAGTTACTCATCATCGACGACGCCCGTCCAGACGGGACGCGATCGATGACACTGGAGTCGGTGGAGGCGTCGCTGGTCATCAGAGCGGAGCGGGGACAGGCCGATTTACACATTTCTTCCGGTTATGCGGACGGCAAGAGCCTGTCCGGCTTCTCTCTAGGAGGGACGATCAGCATCGCCCAACGGCAGACGATAGCGCTCAGTGATTCCTCTGCTCGGCAAACCATACTCCAATTCGAAGGCACCGTCGAAGCAGCCAATCTGAAGCTTCGAGAGATGGTGGATTTCTTCGGGCCGCGTCCAGCTCCGCAGCACTTGCAAGGCGCCGTCAATATGAACAGTCATGTTCAGGTTGTGCCTGGTGTTGCAGGCTATGATGTGGTCTTGTCCGGTTTATCCGTGAACCTCGAACAACTGAAGCTCACAGGCCAAGCGAGCCTCTCCGGTCTGCTGACGCCACAGCCCACATTTGCGTTGACCGTTGCGTCGACTCCGATCCAGTTGAGCCGGTTGCTTGAGACCGTACCGGCTGAGTGGGCGCATCCGCAGGTGCCGCTGATGATCAAGGATCGGGAGGTCGACGGGATAGTGGAAATCGTCTCTGCGACCGTCACGGGATCGTGGGTGGAGGGGACGCAGCTGTCGTTGACAGGGGAATTTCGTGTGAATCATGGGCAAGGCCTGATCGGAGACAATCGTGTCCCTGCCAAGGATTTGACGGCAGTGGTATTGGTCGAAGCTGGCCGGGTCAAGGTGTCGAATCTGAACGGACTCTATGGCACGATTCATATGAATGAGAGCAAGGCGCTCGTCTCCTTTTTGGAGGCGGGGCCCTGGCTCGAGTGGGATATTATCGGGACGATGAACGCCGCAGACCTGTTGCAGCATCTCGGGAAGACCGTCAAGTCGGAACAGCTGTCGCGTCTGTTGGCCGCCTCGCGTGACGTCGAAGGTGTAGCCGCTCTCACGTTTCGTATGGTCGGCCCGCTCGATATGGCGGGTGGCGTCACTTTTGCCGGGGGAGAGATTACCGTTCAGCAGCTCAGTCTGACCAATCCATTGTTGCCCGAGCGGCTGACGGCACTGCAGGGCCGGTTTGTGTTGTCGGAAGGCGGGACCATGTTCGATCAGGTGACGGGACACTTGGGCGATCTGAATGTACAGATCAGTGGGGGCATCACGGGGGGCAGTGGCAGCGAGTTTCAGGATTTCTTGATTCGGGTCAATGGCGAGGCGGACGATATGGCTAAGTTATTGCCTTCGAACGCTATTCCAGCCGGGATGATCGATGGCTTGGTCAATGGCGCGGTGGTGTTGACCGGGCCGACGGTGTCGCCGCACATACGGGGTGAGGTCGTCCTGACCGAATCGAAAGTAACGCTTCCCGATCTGGTTGAAAAACCGATCGGAGCCCAAGCGACCTTGGAGTTCGAAGGTATGATTCCACCGGCCTCCGGCGTTTTACTCGATCGGATTGAGTTGAGCGTGCCTCCGATTCGACTTCCGATCAAAGGCAAGATTCAGTTGGGTGAAGGGTTCTCCATCGATGCGGCGCTTTCAACCGGGACATTGTCATTGTCCCGCGTGCCGGAATGGATTGCGAAGGGAGGGTTTGAGGCTGGGAATGTTGAATTGTCGCTCGACATGAAGGGGAAGGGTCTCGATTGGAAAACCTGGAAGACCACTGGGTGGCTCGCATTGACCAACGGCCTGATGAACGTTAAGGGGACCGAGGGACCTGTCCAGGATTTGTACCTGCGGGTTCGGTTCGTGAAGAATGGCGCGGAGATCAAGCGGTTGTCGCTTCGCTTGCACGACAGTGACGTTGCGCTGGAAGGGTCGATCCGCAACTGGGTGGGGAAACCCACGATTACTGCCAAGATCGAGTCCAATCAGATGGATCTCGATCTTCTTATTCCGAAAGGCCCACGGTCTCCGATCCGAGAGTTTCTGGAAATTCTTGCAGCCACCAGCAAGGTTCAGGCAACCGTGTCGATAGCACGCGGCCATTACCAGCATCTCAAGTTTGGGAGTCTCTCCGCCCGGATCACTATTCAAGACGGCGTGCTCGATCTGGATCGTCTATCCGGCCAATCATCCGACGGAGACATCGCCGGGCGTATCGTGGTGCAACTGCCGCGTAAGCAGCCGGCCGACGCTGAGCTTTCGGTTCGGGCAAAGGGCTTGTTGGTGGAAAATGTGTTGAAACTATTTGGCCCAAAAGCCGGCGTGATCACAGGTGAAGCTCGAGTGACGGGGACAATTCGCGGACATGGGAAGAATCCGCATGGGCTGTCTCCTACATTGGATGGCAAGGTGGACGTCCTGCTTGAAAACGGTCGCATCTTCAAATCCGAGGAGCGGGCGGTCTGGAAAATCATCAGCATTTTGAATCTCCCGGCCGTGCTCCAAGGGAAAGTGGATTTGGAGAAAGACGGATTGCCCTATAACAAGATTTCGGCGAAAGTTCTCGTGCGAAACGGGCTCTTCGAGACCGAGAATCTGATCATCGATAGCCCGATCGTCAAGATTACCGCTGCCGGCAACTATGATCTGCCGACGGATCAACTCGACATGGTCTGGGCCGTCAGCCCGTTCGGATCCTATTCGCAATTCCTGAAAACGATACCGCTCTTCGGGCGGCTCTTTGCCGGTGATCGCAAAGGCATTGCCACTGCGCTGTTTTCCGTCAAAGGGTCAATCGAGGATCCGGAGGTCACGTACCTGCCCATGAAGTCGTTTGCCACCGGTGTGACGGGTTTGGCGCAACTGGCCTTTGACATTTTGAAGAACACGCTCATGTTGCCGATCGATCTTATGACGCCTGATGAGGAGAAGGCTGATGACAAGAGCACCCTACCAACGCCAGAGCCTGTTCCATCCGCGCCTTGACCGACTATCCCCCCCGTGCTAGATTCCGGCCAACATTTAGTATGGCCTCATCCATTTCGCACTCTCAACGCGCCACGGTCTTTATCGCTGCCAGCGAGACGGACGCCAATCTCTATTACGCGACGAAGTTTATTGCGCCGGACCCCTTTATCTATTTGGAAGTTAAAGGGGAGCGAATTCTGGTGATGAGCGATCTTGAAATGGATCGGGCAAAAAGCCAATCGTCCGTCGATCGGGTGCTTTCGTATTCGGAGGTGGAAGGGCGAGCCAAGACACAAGGTATCGCCGAGCCCGGCACGGTCGAGGTGGTCCATATTCTCTTGCGAGAAGCCGGCATCACGCAGATCCTGGTCCCTGCAAACTTTCCTTTCGGCCATGCCCTCAAATTCCAGTCTTTGGGGTATCAGCTCTTTCCGAAGCGGGATCCATTTTACGAGCAGCGTGTGGTGAAGACTGCCGAAGAAGTTTGCTATATCGAAGCCGCCCAACGTGCGACCGAGCAGGCGGTCGCGGCGGCTCACGGTTTGCTGCGTCAGGCTTCAATCGATAAGGATCAGCTCTGGTTCGAGGGGATACCCCTGACGTCGGAGCGGGTGAAGAAATTGATCAATGTGACATTGATGGAACGCGACTGCGTGGCCCAGCATACCATCGTTGCCGGAGGAGAGCAGGCCTGTGATCCGCACAACGAAGGCAGCGGGCCATTGCCGGCTCATCGCAGCATTATCTTCGATGTGTTTCCTCGTTCGGCCACCAACCGGTATTTCGCCGATATGTCCAGAACCGTGGTGCGAGGGATCCCGAGTCCCGAACTGAAGCGGCTGTATCAGACAGTGCTCGATGCGCAGGAAGAGGCCATTACGAAGGTCAAAGATGGAGCGGACGGAAAGAGGATTCATCAACGGATCTTGGCAAGATTTGAGAAAGCCGGTTACCAGACAGGTTTGGTGAATGGGCGTATGCAGGGCTACTTCCACGGCACCGGCCACGGGGTCGGACTCGATATCCATGAAATGCCGCGCATCAGCCGCACCGGGTCTCTGCTCCAAGAAGGCCACGTCGTCACTGTCGAACCGGGCCTCTACTACCCCGGTCTCGGCGCTGTCCGCATCGAAGATATGGTCCTCGTCACGAAAGACGGGTGTCGCAATCTGACGAACTCCCCCAAGATCTTCGAGTTGGGTTGAACATGACATAAGGCGTAAGGGGCAAGAAGTCTCCCCACGTTTCACGCTTCACGTTTACGTCTTCTATGCGTCTCACTTTCACGATTCAACGGTTCAATCCTGAAGTCGATTCCAGGCCTCATCCTCAAGAGATTCGGCTCGATGTCGGACGTGGGATGACGGTGCTCGATGCGTTGATTCGCATCAAGCAGGAGTGCGACGGGAGTCTGGCGCTCCGTTACTCCTGCCGCTCTGCCATTTGCGGTTCCTGCGCGATGACGATCAACGGCAGCGAGAAACTCGCCTGCCGCACCTCCCTCCGCAAAGAACTTGAACGGCATGGGCACATTGTGGTCGCGCCGCTCCGCAACTTGCCGGTGATCAAGGATCTGGTCGTGGATATGGCGTCGTTTTGGAAGAAGATTCGCGACGTACATCCATGGCTGGTGTCAGGGGCTTGGCGTGCAGATGAGGACGCGCCTGTTCAGACGCAGATGCAAGGCCGTGCCAATCCGCAGTTTCACAATGTCGATGCCTGCATCATGTGCGGCGCATGCGTTGCAGCTTGTACTGTGCATGAAGTATCAAAGGGGTTTGCCGGCCCGGCAGCCTTGGCGAAGGCCGATCGCTTCCTCTCCGACCCGCGCGAAGTTCCTTCAGCGACAAGGGCTAGACTTTCGGCGCTCCAAGACGAACATGGGATCTGGGACTGTACACGCTGTAATTTCTGTGTGGAGGTCTGCCCGAAAGATGTCAAACCCATGGAGGCGATCATCCGGTTGCGGCGGGCCTCACTTGAACGGGGCATGACGACGACCGGCGGCGCGCGCCACGTTCTTGGCTTTACCGATCTGGTCGAGCAGCAGGGACGTTTGAACGAAGCGATCATGCCGTTGAAAGTGGTTGGGTTCGCCCCGCGAGGGCTGCTGCATATCCTGCCTCTGGGCATCAAGATGTTACTCAAAGGGAAAGTCCCTAATCCCTTCGGACATTCGTTTCCCGGGCTCAGCCTGCTCCAGGCCTTCATCGAGCGAGTGCGACGTGCCACGCCGCCGGTCTGATATCTATGGCATGGACCTTTCACTTTCTTGAAAAGATTGCCCTGGCCGATATCGGCTTCGAGGCCGAGGGGGAGTCGGTTGAGGAGGTCTTTCGCGGCGCTACACAGGCCGTTCTAGAAACGATGGCAACTCCTTCCACGGTATCCGGCGGGTGGGAACGTGCGATTGAACGAAGCGATCTCGACCCGTCGGCGCTGTTGTTCGATTGGTTGTCGGAGCTGGTCTATTGGAAGGACGCAGTTGGGGTGGTCTATCGGGAGGCGCCGCTCACACTGACACGGGAAGGGGACGTCTGGCTGTTGCGCGCGCATCTGATCGGCGCGCCGGTGAATCAGCAGACTCAAGAGCTCCACGCCGATGTAAAAGGAGTCACAAAACATCTCTACGAACTTAAGCAGACAGGCGGACGCTGGAAGGTACGCGTGGTACTCGATGTCTAAAACGGCCTGAAAGCGAGAAAAGCGAGATGAGCGAGAGGTGTGAGGTAAGTCAGCTGTTTCGAACCCGTCGCGCGTGTCTCGCTAGTCCCGCAAGTCTCGCCCACTTCACATGAAGCTTAACACCGACATGACGGTCAATCGGATTACGGACGAGGTCTGGGAAATTCCCATTTCTGAAAAGCCTGGCATGCTGGTGCCGGCCAGGATTTATGCAACCAAGGGAATTCTTCAGGCCATGGACTCCGGGGTCTTCGATCAGGTGACGAATGTCGCCTGCTTGCCCGGCATTCGTCGGTATGCGCTCTGTATGCCGGACGGGCATTGGGGCTATGGATTTCCGATCGGAGGTGTCGCGGCCTTCGATGTGCAGGACGGGGTCATTTCTCCCGGCGGTGTGGGATATGACATCAACTGTGGCATGCGGTTGATTCGGACGGACTTAACTCTGGCAGATGTGCAGCCTCACTTGGAGCGGCTTATGACCGAACTCTTTCGGAAGGTTCCGGCCGGTGTCGGGGCGAGCGGATTTGTTCGGCTCTCAGGGGAGGAGTTTGGCCGGGTCATGACGCATGGGGCCAAGTGGTGTGTGGAGCGGGGTTACGGGTGGCATCGGGATCTTGTCCGCATGGAAGAAGGTGGCTGCATCGAAGGGACCGATCCGTCGAGCGTCACCGACCACGCGATTAAACGAGGTATCAATCAACTGGGGACCTTGGGATCTGGCAATCACTATCTCGAAGTCCAGGTGGTCTCGAACGAACGGATATTCGATCCGGTCACGGCAGCGGCGCTCGGTATTATCGGTAACGAGCAGATCGTTGTCATGGTGCATTGCGGTTCTCGCGGGTTCGGCCATCAGGTGGCAAGCGACTATCTGAAAGTATTTGAAAAGTCCATGCGCCGCTTTGGCGTCACCGTGCAGGATCAGCAACTGGCCTGCGCACCGTTTCGATCTCCCGAGGGGCAGGAGTATTTTTCGGCCATGAATTGTGCCGCGAACACGGCCTTCGCCAATCGCCAAGTTATCACGCACCAGATTCGCGAGGCCTTTGCAACGGTCTTCGGTCAGTCTGCCGAATCGTTGGGGATGGAGTTGGTGTATGACGTGGCGCATAACATCGCCAAGGTTGAACGATATCCGGAAGGGGATCTGGTCGTGCATCGCAAAGGAGCGACCAGGGCATTCGGGCCGGGGAGTCCTGAGTTGCCAGAAATGTTTCGACAGACAGGCCAGCCGGTCATCTGCGGGGGTTCGATGGAGAGCGGGTCATACTTGTTGGTGGGAACTGACCAGGCAGTGCGTGACACGTTTGGATCGACGATGCACGGGGCCGGGCGAACAATGTCGCGCGCGCAAGCGAAAAAAACCATTCGCGGCGCACAGCTGCAAGAACAGATGAAACAGCGCGGCATTCTGGTCAAAGCCGTATCGATGTCGGGCCTCGCGGAAGAGGCAGGCCTGGCTTATAAGAATATATCTGAGGTGGTCGAATCGGTCGATCGTGCAGGAATTACAAAAAAGGTGGCGGAATTGCGCCCGATAGGGAATATAAAGGGGTAGCGGCCTGCTGTTTTGCAAGGTGCGATGATGGAACAACGAAAGAACCTCCGGTTTCCCGTTAAATTTCGCAGTTCGTTTTCTTCCGTCGGCATGGTCGGCGGAGAGGGCCGCGTCGCCGATCTCTCTACCAGGGGTTGTCGCATCGAAAGTTCCATCGATGTTCAGCCAGGAGCTTCTTTGGAGGTCCAGATCAAGACGATAGAGGACAAACCCCCGATTCAGATTCAGGCGGCGATTGTCCGGTGGAGCAGAGAGCAGCAATTCGGCCTTGAGTTTGAGGTGATTACTCCGACGGAATGGGCCCACCTTCAGGACACAGTGAAGCAGATCGAACTGGAGCCCTATGAACGGGACAGGCAGGCTGCCGAACTTCGAGAATCTTCTTGAGTCTGCGTAGAACGAATCTCCTCCTCATCAGTGCGTAATTCCTAAAATAGATTGCCAGAAGTGAACGATCTGCTAACGTCATAACGACGTCGGCGGTGTGTGCGGGTGCAGTTCTGGGTACCGCATGGCCGGTCAAGTGTATGCTCGATTATTCAATTGGGAAAGTGGCCACTGTGTTCACGCGTGTCTCCATCCTCATCATCGCGTTGAGTATTTTCTGTGGGACGATACTTATTCCCCTCCTGGTGCCTGAAGAAGCGCAAGCTATCCCGGCCTTTGCCCGGAAATACAACACCAACTGTATGGACTGCCACACGGCGCCACCGGTCTTAAACGCGTTCGGCCAGCGATTTCTCGAAAACGGGTATCAACTGCCTGGCACAGAAGACGGTGGCAGTACCGGTAAGAAAAAATTGGGCGACCTGAACCTGGACGATGTGAATCAGTATCTCGGTTTTCGCTTGGTGGGCAATGTGACAAGCAGTTGGAACTTTAAGCAACAGAACCCTCCAGGCGCCGATGCCGGGGTGGTCGAAAACAAGACCGAGTTTACGTTCCCTCAAAATTTCGTGTTGTTCGCCGGCGGGACCGTGGCTAAAAACGTTGGTTTTTTTGTCGAGTTGGGCCACGAAGTCGATGAGGGTGGCGCCGAGGTGGAGCGAGGCTTTGTGACCTTTAACAACCTTGGGTATCTTAATCTTGCGCATCTGCGAGTCGGAAAGTTCGACCCCAGCGCGTTCTATTCCTATGTCACGGTGCGCCAACAGTTGAATAACATCGGGGACAGCCAGACAAGCTGTTCTGGGACGTACGTTCCCTGTTCATATAACCGGGTGGGTATCGCTCCCAGCGCTTTCGCCACCAAATTCTACGGCCTCTACGACCGATCTGGCAATTATCTGTCCCCCTTCACCTCCTCGCTCTACAATTCGGACGGCGAAACCGGCGTCGATATTCATGGGCGTCCATTCGGAGATTGGTTCCTGTATCAGGTCGGAGTGCTGAATGGGGCTAACGAGCATTTGGGCGATTCGAACAAGGGGAAGGATGTCTATGGCATGATTCGGTTCGATTATGCGAGGTCGAATTATTTCTCCGCCAGTCTGTCGGGGTTTATCTACCAAGGCAACAGTAATGCCAAAGTGCAGACCCAAGAGGACGTGAATTGGAATCGCTATGGGCTGTCGGCGAGAGCGACCTACATGATGGTCGATGTCTACGCGGCATATTCGGTAGATAAGATCAACAACACGCCGACGAGTGTGGCTGGTTTGTTCGACTCGACCGCGACCGGTCTGACGATCGGCGCCGATACCTATGTGACGAGCAAGACGCTGGTGTCCTTGCGGTACGACAACCTGGATGCAGGCGGGATGCTGGATCAGCGAAAGTCTGCCTCGTTTATCGGCGTGCAAGCGAAGCATTTTCTCCGTGCCAATGTAGCAATTTTTGCCAGAAGCGATTTCAACCTCAGGCAATCAGAAGGCGGAGATACCGCGGCACGGAATCTTCGCAACGCCTTCTTTTCCGGAATCGATGTGATTTTCTGAGGGAGACGGGCTATGCGAATCCGAATACTTCTCGCTATCGGCGCCGGTCTTGCGATGCTCAGTATCGCTTCACTCGCGAATGCCGTGAAGCCTGAAGATAATCAGGAGACTAGGGAAAAGGGGAAACAGATCTATGATCGAGCCTGCCTCCTCTGTCATGGCGCGAATGGAAAGGGCGATGGACCGGCCGGCTGGTTCATCGGTCGCTATGAATCGCCACGCCCGCGCGATTTTACCGGAGGGAGCTATAAATTCCGCAGCACGCCATCCGGTGAACTGCCGATGGATCAAGACCTATTTCGCACGGTGACGCAAGGTATCCCAGGAAAAATGCCGCCGTACGGTGGGTTGAGTGAAGAAGAGCGGTGGCAGGTGATCGCGTACATTAAATCGTTCAACCGTTCGTTCAAGGGCGTAAAGCCCACGGCTCTGGTCTTGCCCAATCCTCCGGGCCCTCCCTCGGATGCTGGAATTGAAAACGGGCGCAAGACCTATATCAAGTATGGATGCCAGAACTGTCACGGGGACAACGGCTACGGAGACGGGAAGGAAGCCCTCGACGGCAACTTGAAGGATACATATGGGTTGATGCTTTCTCCCGGCGACTTGACCGAGCGGGCGTCTCTCAAGAACGGGTCTTCTGCTCAGGCTCTTTACCGCAGCATCATGACGGGCTTGGACGGCACGCCCATGCCGTCCTATGCCGACACCATCGGGGGCAATGACAAGGACGTCTGGGATCTCGTGTACTACATTCTCTCGCTATCACAGGAAAAACAATGATGGTTAGGAGGAGCATGGCTGGCCGTCCCGCGATGTCTGTGCAGGCTCTTATTTGCCTTCTATCGGTGGCTGTTCCTGTCGTGATGATCGGACTGGCCTGTTGGTCGCCGCTTATCGCTGCGCCGCAGTTGAGCGGCGAATCGACAGGGCCGGTGATAGTCGGACGCGTTTTGTATCGAGGGACAGTGCCCTTTCCCACCCAGATACAAGTCAATCGGGATTTGGACGTATGCGGGGCGACCATGTCTATGACCACTCTCTCGGTCGACGCAGCCACCCATGGTCTTCAGAATGCTGTGGTGCATGTGGAGCTGGGTGCCGGTGAGATGTCTGCAGGAATAATTGCGTCGACTCCCGTCATTGTTCGAAACAAACAATGCCGGTTCCATCCCCATGTCGCGGCAGCACTGATGGGGGCTGAAGTGCAAATTGTCAACGACGATCCGGTGATGCACAATACCAATATTATCGTCGAGAATAGCACGGCGCTCAATGTGGCGATGGTGGCGGGAGGAAACCTGATCAAGAAACGGCTGAAGAAATCAGGCCTGCACTTTGTGAAATGTAACGTGCACAAGTTTATGCAGGCGTACCGGATGGTGTTTGACGATCCGTACTTCGACCAGACGACGGAGACCGGTCAGTTCTCAATTGCCGGCGTCTCTCCTGGATTGCACAGGATCACGGTGTGGCATGAGACGTTGGGCGTGATGGAGAAGGAACTGCAGGTTCCGGCTCGGGGCACTGTCATCGTAGATCTGGAATATAAATAAGGTCAGGCCGTTGATGCATAGCGACGATCACCTACAATTGCGCAAAACTGTACCGTCTCCTGCCAGGCGAATGACGCTGGCCATCAGCGCCATTCTTCTTGTTGTGGTGTCTGGGTACGGAGGTCTCTTCATCCACAACCAGCAACAGCAGGTTCGCATGCAGGCCGAGGAACAGGGTCGTGTATTGGCTCGCGGGTATGCCGCCCTCGGTGCGTCGGCTCTGTTCGATAATCTCTTCATGTTGCAGAGCGCCTTTATCCAGGTGAAGAACCAGCATGATATCCAGCGTATCATGCTGCTCGATCCCGACCACATGATCGTGGCATCGGATATCACAACGCTGATCGGCACGATCCTCGACGACCAGGCAAGCAGGAATGCAGAACAGGAGAAAAAGGGAGCCGTCTTTTCCGGCTCGGAAATCGGTTTAAGCGACGATATCCTCGTGATTTTCGAGCCACTGTATGAGGGTCCGCTGTTTCGGACCGGAACCGACAGTGTCGTTGAAAGGAAGCAAGCGCTATTGCCGGCATTCGCTGGCTGGATTCGAATCGAGGTTTCACTGAAGAGGTTGCGGGCTGAGGCCTGGCAGTTGCTTGTGCAACAGGCCTTGACGATGGCATTGCTTGCCGCGGCGACGATTTTCATCGTGAGCAAGACGATTCGGCGTCTTAGTCAGAACATTGAGAGGAGCGAGGCGCAGCTGCAAAAGACGATCGGTACGGCGCTTGACGCAGTCGTGAGGACAGACGCTGTCGGGACGATTACCGGATGGAACGTCCAGGCGGAGACGATATTTGGGTGGTCCGAGCAGGAGGCCCTCGGGCGACCGCTCGATTCCCTCATTATTCCCGCAGGGGGACGTGATGGGTATCGGCGTGAACTCGCGCGCTTCCTGGAAGCGCGCGAGACCCAGTTCTTGACCCAGCGGCTTGAACTAACCACTGTCCGGAAGGATGGGAGCGAGTTTCCTGTGGAATGGTCGATGTCGCCGATTTGGCTCAATAACGAGTGTATGTTCAGTAGTTTTATCCGGGACATTACTGAGCGGAAGCAGGCTGAAGATGCACAATCCAACTATCGGACGCAGCTTGAGCGCGAGGTGTCCATGAGAACGGAAGCGCTCGAGGCTCTCCGAGAGGCAAAGGATCATGCCGAATTGGCAAGTCGGGCCAAAAGCGACTTCTTGGCCCACATGAGCCATGAAATTCGAACACCCATGAACGGTATTCTTGGAATGGCCGAACTCTTGTTGCAGACGGAACTGTCAGGAAAGCAGCAGCACTTTGTCGATGTCGTGTACCGATCAGGGGCCACGTTGTTGAAGCTCATCAATGATGTCTTGGATTTTTCAAAGGTAGAGGCCGGGAAGGTTGAGTTGGAGCACATTCGATTTGATCTGGTTAAAACGGTCAGGGAGGTGACAGACCTCTTTGTGGAGCAGGCGCAAGGCAAGGGCATCAACCTGACTTGTTCGCTGGTTGAGTCTGTCCCTTCTGTTCTCCAGGGAGATCCTGTTCGCTTACAGCAGATTCTTATGAATCTGGTGAATAATGCAGTGAAGTTTACTAAGCGCGGGAACATCATGCTCACGGTCACGATGGTGGAAGACTCGGCCTCTGACGCCCTCATACGTTTCGAGGTTCAAGATACGGGAATCGGGATCGAACCTGCCGTGCAAACCAAGATCTTTGAAGCGTTTTCTCAGGCCGATGGATCGACGTCCAGAAAATATGGCGGGACTGGTTTAGGGTTGTCTATCGTTAAACAGTTGGTTCAGCTGATGGAGGGGACGGTTGGTGTCAGGAGTGAGCCTGGGCAGGGGGCGACATTTTGGTGTACCGCACGCTTGGAGAAAGTATCCGGGAATACGCGAGAAGGCAGGAAGAGATTCCCCTTGTGGCGAGACGGTGTCCGGCCTAACGGTGTTTCGGAAATCCCTGAGACGAAAGTAGCGGGCGTGCGAGTTTTGCTGGCAGAGGACAATCCGGTCAATCGGGAGGTCGCTGTCTGCATGTTGGAGCAATTGGGCTGCCATGTTGTCGCGGTCGAAGATGGCTGTGATGCGGTGGCTAAGATGGAGGATGCTCGATTCGACTTGGTCTTGATGGACTGCCAGATGCCGGAGATGGACGGTCTCTCTGCGACCAAGGCGATTCGCGATGGTGAACAGCGCACCGGCCGGCACGTGACTATCGTGGCGCTGACGGCGCATGCCATCGTTGGCGATCGCGAAGGATGTTTAGCTGCCGGCATGGATGACTATATGACGAAGCCGTTTACGCAGGGCGAACTTGGGAACATGATTCAGAAATGGGTACAGCGTTCTAGTGATGAGGCAGCACTAACTTCTGCTCAATCCAAGGCCGTACCGGTTGAACCAGTCCTGCCGCCATCTGATTTGACGGAACAGAGAACGAGGCAGGCGCCAGATCGCGTCCTGCTGGACGCGCCGCTGGCTGATCAGGTGCTCGACCAGTTACGCGCTCTCAGGCGCCCTGGGCGACTGGACCCGGTCGCAAAAATCCTCACGAGTTTTCTGGAAAGCTCGGCCACGTATGTGAGCGCCATTCACCAGGCGGTGGTTCACCAGGATGCAAAGGCGCTCTTTTATGCGGCGCATGCTTTGAAATCGTCGAGCGCTATGATTGGGGCCATGGAGCTATCGAGAGTTCTGAAAGATTTCGAGCTGCTGGGTCGTCAGGGTGACGTGGCAGGGAGCCATGAGCGGATGGCTGAGTTAGACTCAGTTTATGAAGCGGTGAGGCAGGCCGTGCTGAATGAATTAGGTAAAAAAACTGCTTAGCCCGCATTATTCATGAACACTTCTGCTGCAATCGCCGATCCGCTGCTACGACGAGCCTGCGGTCGGCGGGCTCGCCCCTCGAACCCTCGACGTACTGCACGAGTACGCCTCGGGTTCTCTGGGCTCCGCGCGCCGCTCTCGCGACGCGGCTCAGCGATTTCGCGACGAACCGTCATGAATAGTGCGGGCTAGCAATCATGGAAACATTCCAGGAACGAACATGCCCGCTGGTGTTGGTGGTGGACGACGAACCGCAAATGAGAACGCTCGTCCGCGAGATGCTCGAGCAATCGGGCCACGCCGTGTGTGAGGCAGAGAATGGCCGGCAAGCCCTTGAGCGATTCGCCGAACGCCGGCCCGACATCGTGCTGATGGACATTATCATGCCGGGGATGGATGGGTTCACCGCCTGTTCGCGCTTGCGCGGGCTGATGGGCGGAAGCCGGGTGCCGATCTTGGTTATGACAGGACTCGACGATATCGAATCCATTGCTAAGGCCTACGAACTGGGCGCAACGGATTTTATCACGAAACCTTTCAATCTGATGATCTTGAGTCATCGCGTGCGGTATATGCTGCGCGGCAGCTTCACCATGGATGCTCTGCTCAAGAGTGAAGTTCGGCTTGGGTTAGCGCAGCGGATCGCCAAAATCGGCACCTGGGAATGGCGTCCGGACACGAATCAGTTTACCGCGTCGGCTGAATTTTGCCGTCTGATGGGCATTCGATCACAGGACTTTGCTGGAACCTTCGACGCCTATATCCAGCAGGTGCATGCAGAAGATCGAAACCGTGTGGAGCAGGCGCTGAAGGGCATTTTGACGAAGCGAGTCCCGTGCGATATCGACCATCGTCTTATCTTGCCGAACGGAGCGGATTTTACGGTCAATCTCCAGGCAGAAGCGGTGTTCGACGACCAAATGAAGGCGCTCTCGATTGTCGGGACGGCGCAAGACATCACCGATAGAAAACAATCTGAACGAGAGATTCATCGCTTGGCCTATTTCGACAGTTTGACGGGGTTGCCGAACCGTGTCTTATTCAAAGATCGTGTCGAGCAGGCCCTCTTGCATGCCCGCCGCTATCGGACCACGCTGGCGATGCTTTTTCTGGACTTGGATCGTTTCAAGGTCATTAACGATACCTTGGGTCACAATATCGGTGATCTACTGCTGAAAAGCGTGGCAGACCGTCTGGCCGAATCTGTGCGGCACAGCGACTCTGTCAGCCGGTCGGTAGACAAGGAAGAGAACCATTCGCTCGCAAGATTGGGTGGCGATGAGTTTACCGTGCTCCTCACAAATCTGTGCGATGCCCAAGACGCCGGAAAGGTCGCGCGCCGCATTGTCGAAGCGTTGGTGAAGCCTTTTTCGATTGAAGGGCGGGAAATCTTCGTGACCGTCAGTATAGGGATTGCCATCTTTCCGGCTGACGGCGACTCGGTCGATGCGTTACTCAAAAATTCCGACTGTGCGATGTATCATGCCAAGGAAGAAGGTCGGAATAACTTTCAGTTCTATTCCAGTGCCTTGAATGCTGCTGCGAGTGAGCGGTTGGTATTGGAGGGAGAACTTCGCCACGCCGTCGAGCGGGAAGAGTTTGTGGTGTATTACCAGTCGAAGGTCGATCTGAGGACAGGCGGAATTATTGGAGCGGAGGCGTTGGTGCGTTGGCAACATCCTCAGAGAGGACTCATGCAACCCGCGGCATTTTTGCCGGCTGCCGTGGATACAGGATTGATCAGGGCAATTGATGAGTGGGTGCTGCGAACGGCCTGTCGCCACAATCAAGCATGGCAGCATCGCGGCAAGATGCCGGTGAGCATTTCCATCAATGTCTCCAACTCATTGTTCCACGGCAATACATTGCTGTCCGCCGTGGAGCAGGCCCTGAGTCAAACGGGGTTGACCCCGGCTTGCCTGGAGTTGGAACTGACGGAGTCGATTGCGATGCGCAACGTGGAGGCGTCGATCGTCATGCTGACGGCTCTGAAGTCGATGGGGGTACAGCTTTGCATCGACGATTTTGGGACCGGCTATTCGTCGCTTAGCTATCTGCAGCGGTTGCCGATCGACATGGTGAAGATCGATCAATCGTTTATCCGAGAAATTCTGACGCAGGCCCGGCCAGCCCCGATTGTGCGGGCGATCATCGCCATGGCCCATAGCCTCAATCTCTTGGTGCTTGCTGAAGGGGTCGAGCAGGAGGCGCAACGAACGCTACTGCTCGAACAGGGTTGCGATCAGGCTCAGGGGTATCTCTTCGGTCAGCCGATGCCGGAAGATGCATTTGCCCAGCTGCTCCAGCCGGTTCCTCTCCGCAAAGCCAGCTAGTCCGACCCTTCTCGCTCGTCCAGCCTGTGGCGCAGGTCTTGCGCTTCACGGTCCATGCACGGTGACTTTCCAACAGGCGAAAGTTATACTTCAAGCCTAGCCGGTTGAGGACAAACTCGGTTTGTCTGGTCTATCTGGTGTGTTTGGTTGAACGAAACTAACCAGATGAACCAGATAGACCAGACAGACTGAACAGACCAAATGAACTAGACAGGATGGAGGCGATGTCGATGAAGAATCGTGTTGGAAGGTTTTGGGCGATCGTGGGAATTGGATTGCTCACCATGTCTATTGTTGTAGCGGCTGAGGCGTCAGATAAGCCGATGACGGGTGACAGAGTTATCCGCGAAACGCAGGAGGCGGTGACGGCCACTAAGGACTATACGATTCAGCAGAGAGATGCGTTTCAACGAAAGGTTCAAGCAGAGCTGGATGAGATGCAAGCGCGCATCATGCAGCTCCGTGGACAAGTCAAACATGCGTCGGCAGAAGCCAGGGCGGATATCCAGAAGGCGATTGTGGAATTAGAAAAGAAAAAAGATTTGGCCCAAAAAAAAGTCGAGGACATTCATTCCGCCACCGCCTCTTCCTGGGAACAGGTGAAGTCGAAAACATCGGCTGCGATAGATGATCTCCGAGATTCACTTAACCGCACCCTATCGCATCTCCCGTGACGGTCGATCAATGAAATATGCTCTCTATCCCGGCTGTGCAGCCCAAGGGGCGACGCCGGAACTCTATCAATCGACGAGGGCGATCATCAGACGATTGGGAATCGAGGTTGTCGAACTCGCTGGCGCCGCCTGTTGCGGCGCCGGGGTTGTGACGGAAGCGCACCCCGATATGGCGCTGGCGCTCAACGCCAGGACCTTCGCGCAAGCCGAGGCGCTCAGACTGGATGTGATGACGATCTGCGGCACCTGCCAAGGGGTGATGAGCGCAGCCAACCGACGATTGAAGACAGAGTCACAGACCCTGGATCGCATTAACACTCTCCTAGCACCGGAAGGGCTGGCCTACCACGGCCAGGTTCAGGTCAAACATCTGTTGTGGATCGTCGTGCGAGACATCGGGCTGGCGCGCCTGGGCGCGCTGACCTCCGTGCCGATGAGTGACTTTCGCATCGCCCCCTTTTACGGGTGCTACATCCTGCGCCCATCGTGGGATCTGGGGTTCGACGATCCTGAGAATCCCCAATCCCTCGAACGCCTCATCACAGCTGTCGGTGGCGAGCCGGTGCCCTATGCCGGAAGAACCAAGTGCTGTGGGTTTCCCATCATCCTCGAAAAGGAAGCCATTGCCGTGGCCATGGCAGGGATGCACATGAGTGAGGCAAAGGAGCAGGGAGCCGACTTTATGGTGACGCCCTGTCCTCTCTGTCACATGAGTCTGGATATCTATCAGGATCGGGCCGGCCGGGCAGTGAACCAGGAACTCCACTTGCCGATCTTGCATGTGCCGCAACTACTCGGTCTGGCGATGGGGCTTCCGGCCAAGGACTTGGGGCTCTCGCATCATGTGATCTCAGTCGATTCTATTCTGGCCTCTCTAGAGCGTCGTCGAGCCAATCCTCAATCTTCCTGAAGGAGTTGCCGAGTGAATGTCGTGAACATTTCGGACTATCAGCAGTTCAGCAGTGAGAAGATGAAGAAGAACAATCTGTTTCAGACGCCACGATTCTTCTGCGACATCTACTGTTTCGAACCGGGGCAGGAACAGAAGGGCCATATCCATGGCGAACAGGATAAGGTCTATCTCGTGCTTGAGGGACAGGGCACGTTTCAGGTCGGTTCAGAGAAACAAGTGCTGGGTCCGGGGCAGGGGACCATGGCGCCGGCCGGTGCAGAGCACGGTGTGAAGAATCACACAGGCCAGCGTCTCAAAGTGCTGGTGTTCGTGTCGCCGAATCCGGCGTAAAAAGTAAACGTGAAACGTGAAACGTTAAAGGGTGAGGAAGGGAGCGGCCAGGTGCCCTTCGTGCTCGCAGAACAGAGGAGGGGAGGGGGGCTGATTGATCTTCCACTGCGCGCTTTTCCACCTGCCCACACACTGGCACGCCGAGACGTGCCATTAGCCCGAGCGAGGGCCTTCTGAGGCCGCGTGTTGAGCGAGTACGGAAAATCACAGGCCCCATCCCTTACCTGACCTTGTACCGCCATTGATGATGTTATGAGCAAGGCTCCGAAAGCTTTGGCGTGGGTTGTGATCGGCGAGGAACGGTCCGGCCTTTTCCAGGCCTTGGAGGTTAATTTAACTCGTGAGGTGAGTTTCGGAATGATTGTCTGTGTCAGGCGGTTAGGTCTTGAACCCGATTCGTTTGACCTTGGGCTCTGGCTCTGCCATGAGTTCCCGAATTGCTTCGAAAACGATCCGGAACTGACTGTCCTATTTCTTTTCCAATTCATTGAGTCGTCGGGCAAGTCCCTTGTTCGAGCCGACCATCTCTCGAAGCTGAACAAATGCTCGCATAATGGCAATATTTACTTGGATGGCTCGCTCGCTATGCAGCACGCTTGAGAGCATGGCCACGCCTTGCTCTGTGAAAGCGTAGGGTTGGTATTTTCTGTGCTGCTCACGGCCTGGCTTTAAGGTCGCAATTTGGACCTTAAACGTTCGACCTTTCAGGCGTCAGTTGGAACCTAAAATCTGAAGGAAATCGCTTCTTGTTGCGCAGAACTTGTTCGTTAAGCCTCTTTGTGGGAACGCCATAGAGTTTTGCCAGATCTGTATCCAGCATCACTCGGTGTCCACGGATCAGCAGAATGCTCCGTTCAACGTGCTCGTTCAGTATTGGCACGGACATGTGTTTTCGCTTGCGACTGGAAGGTCGGTTTTCTGGTGACAGAGAAATACCGCTTCTGAATTGGAAAATCAACGGACTGCACGTTGAAATGGAAGTATTTACAGGTAGTTGCGAAGGGTGAGCGATTTGAATGGCCGTGGTACGTGAAGCGCTAACGAGTCTGAGTCATTCGCTTGGGAACGGTCCGTCCTTCTTCCAAATCTTGGAGATCTGACCAGGTGGTGAGGTCGGTTCGGGAGGGATCGACGGCGTCGCGGAGCTTGTTGAAATACTTCTGCTTATCCGGCGTGCTTGGTCCACGCGTCAACATCATCTCATTCCACTCGTTTAATTCTACCTGAGGATGAGGCGTTGAGGCCTTCTTGAACCATTCGGTTACCCCCTTGTCAGTGGGATTGGCCTTCACGGTTGCGGTGAATTCCTTGTCCGTAATCCCGGAGAATTTCATGAGCCGATCGTCCATGGGACAGGGGTAGATGTATTCGCCCTCAGTGCCGGCCAGTATGGCACGGCACTTGTCGATCATGCGCGCGAGATGGACATAACCCTCCATCTTCACGCGCATGCTGCGAGGAAAATCTTTCCGCAAGTCCATCGTTAGATCAGTTTGTGATTCGTGAACGTCAAGTTCTTTACGACCACTCCGCCGTTTTCGTATGTAATGATCCGGCGGGTGGCCGGCAAATCCGATGATCCGATGCGTACATGGCTGTCGGTGAAGCTTTCGACGTTGTTCAGCTTCCCATCGGTCGGTGAATAGTAGTACACGCAATACTTCGTCGTCAGATTCTTCTGGTCCTGGGTGACGGAGCTTTCTTCGACGTTGATCGTAAAGGCGAAGGGGGTCATGCCGGGGTGCGCCATTGTGCGATTGATCTGGGTGATGCGATTGTCTTTGACGCGATAAAACGAGTTCGACCCATGGATGATCAGTTTCGTGCCGAACGGATGCCCGTCTTCTTCCATCGTCAATGAGTACTTGCCGTCCGATTCTTCGAAAGTTCTTGGGCCACGGTGCACCGCGATCATGCCGAGCTGTTCCTGTGCCCACTTCTGCACGTCGGCATCACCCAGTTGAACCGATACTTCACGAGGGCCTTTCACCATGACTGGTCCGCTGGTTTCTTTTCCGTTCACATTCACCGTCAGATCGGCGGTGAATCCCTTAAAGTCCTTCTGCCAGCGCGAGGTCTTTTCGAACGCTTGTCGAAGTATTTCGCGGGCCTTCGGATCGTCGGCGACGGTGGGCTGATTCGGCTTCTGATGTTCCATTGGGTAGTCTCCTTCGTGAATCGAGTTGTCGAGTTAGTGGTACATTATACGCTTGGGGCAAAACGTGCCACAAGCGTTCTCAAGTGCGAACGGCGGCTGGTTATTCTGGTTTCTTTGGTTTTTTTTCGTTTGTTTGGTTGGACTAGATAAACCAGAGAAACCAGATGAACCAGACAAACCGGGTTCATCCAGCCAGTCTCGCGCGCTATCCCGCGAAGGTGATAGAAACCATGAAATAATTCGGGTATACTGCGTCGCGCGAGGGCTCTATGCCCACGTAGAACGAAAGGACAGACATGGAACGACGGGCTGCTTCCCATACAGAAGAAGAAGAGATGAATCATCGCCGCCGGTTGCTGAATGCCGCAAAGAAAGGCGATCAGAAGGCCATTGCCAAGCTCTTAGAGCTCTATCAAGTGCGCATCCATAGTGGCGATATGGTTCAGAAGTTGAATAAAACATCCGCGACACACAAACTCCAGGCTCAACTTGCGGAAGGGAAGCCAGTGAAGGGTGGGTCGGGAG
>Ga0194035_1000004_pt1 | contig 150133 bp, 140 predicted proteins | sample JunL2320m_MetaG_FD_148680 | JGI IMG/M metagenome (GOLD analysis project Ga0194035, IMG submission 148680) | Anoxic zone freshwater microbial communities from boreal shield lake in IISD Experimental Lakes Area, Ontario, Canada - Jun2016-L239-20m | ecosystem: Environmental > Aquatic > Freshwater...
GTCACGTACCACGCGGGCACACGTCTCACGCTCCCGCTGGCCTGCTGTTCGGCTTTCTGGTTACTGAGCACGTTCCTGGTGCTGAAAAGTGGACCGGCCTATGCCGAGTGGGTGTCGGTTGCTGTAGTCGACCAAGCAGGAGTGACTGTGTACGTCGATCCAGCCACCATTCATCGCAAGGGGGATCGGGTGACGATGTGGGAATTAATCGACTATGTGACCATACAAACCGTGACGGGCACCTCATTTTTGTCGGCAAAGTTACAACGTGAATACGATTGCGCGGGAGACCGCCATCGGACGCTTGCGTTGACGAAGTTGTCTGGTAATATGGCAACCGGCAGAGTGATTGTTACGGCCTCAGAGGTAGAACAGTGGGAACCCGTTGCTCCAGGGAGTATTGGGAAACGTCTGCGGCGAATTGCGTGCGACCGGAAGTGATCGCGCAGCCGCAAGCAATCTTTGCTGTCGAGCTGCTGTCGCTGGCTGTGAAGCGAGGCGTCCTTCCGGCGAATCCCGTCGCGGCGATGGACCGGCCGCCGCATCGAATGGAACCACCGCGACAAGTACCAACCCCGGCCCTCATGGATGCGCTGATCGCAGCCGCCCAGCTACGCCAGCGGCCTCGTAATAGCGCAATGGGCAGGGCATTCATCTGCGGTTTTTCGTCACCAGTTCTGTGGTATATCCGTACACTGTGTTTCACGCAGAAGCCCTGCGAGTACTCCAGAAGGCGACGATCACCAGAAGGAAGAGCACGGCTGCCCGCTGCTGCGAATGAACGCGACCATGACCCCTCCGTTTGCCCGATTGACGCCATCGCATGCCGTGATCACCCTGATCATTTTTTCTTCTGTGGTTCGGGTCCTTTTCGCCGCCACCATAGGACTGGGTATCGATGAAAGCTACATGGTCGCGGCGGGCAGGGACATCCAGATCAGCTACTTCGACCATCCGCCGATTGCCTGGTGGCTGTCCTGGGGTGCGGCGCACCTAGCCGGGAGCGAAGCCCCCCTCGTGGTCCGTCTTCCGTTCATCGTCCTGTTCGCCTTTTCGACCTGGGTCATGTTTCGCTTGACGAGCTATTTGTTCAGCGAGCGAGCGGGGCTCTGGGCCGCCATCACTTTCAATCTTTCCCCGGTGATCGGCATAACCTCGGCGTCGATGGTGCTTCCGGATGGTCCACTCATCTGCGCGCTCCTGCTTGGCGCCTACGGTTTGGCACGAGGGGTGTTCGACCAGACCGGCTCGACCACTCGCTGGTGGGTCTTGTGCGGCGCGGGCGCGGGCATGGCGTTACTCACGAAGTATTCAGCCGCGCTTTCGCTCGCCGGCGCCGGTCTTTTTTTCATCACGGCGCCGGCAGGCAGGCGATGGCTCACGAAGCCGCAACCCTATATGGCCGCTGCCATTGCGCTGTTGCTATTCCTACCCGTCATTCTCTGGAACGCCGAGCATGATTGGGCCTCGTTTTCGTTCCAGGGAGAGCGGGCGACCGGCACCCGTTTCCGTCCGTGGAAACCGCTCACTGTCCTTGCCGGACAAGCGCTATTCCTGCTTCCCTGGATCTGGCTCCTTCTGTTCGCACAGTTTGTCAAAGGGGTGCGCGGCGGGCCGAAAGACGAGCGCCGCTGGCTCCTGTGCTGCCTCGCCGCGGGCGCTGTCGTGTTGTTCGCACTTATTTCCGCATGGTCGTCACGGAGTGTGCTCTTCCATTGGGCCACGCCAGGGTACCTGATGCTGTTCCCCCTCGCTGGAGTGTGGCTGGCGCAGCAGGACATCATCCGAGCCAGGTGGTTACGGGGTGGGCTGATCGCGACACTGACCGTTGTGCTCGCCGGTGTCTCGATCGTGGCGACAGAGGTCAACTTCCATTGGATCGCTTCGGTCGGTGGCGGCTTCAAGAAAATCACTGACCATGACAGCGATGCCATCGACTGGTGGAACTTGCGGACGCAACTTGTAGAGCGCGGCTTGCTTGAACGAGGCCATCGATTTGTCGGCGCAACGACTTGGCACGACGCAGGCAAGATTGACTATGCGCTCGGTGGCGCCGTGCCGGTGGTCTGCCTCGGCAACGATCCCAGGCAATACGGTCTGACGCATCCGCTTACCGCTCAACTGGGTCTGGATGCCGTGATCCTCGATGAACACATGACGCTGGAATCGGCCCAGCAGGCTTATGGCGCCAGGTTCGACTCCATCGAGGAGCTTCCACCGCTCCAGGTTATGCACGCGGGGCGGGTCTTCCTGAGGTTCAACCTTTTCCTGGCCCGCCGTCTTCATTGAGCGTGATTCCATTGGGTTGACGAATGGATTGCCAGCGCTGTCTCGTTGACCCTGTCTCGTTTACTTGATAGTGTAAATTTTACTTTCAGATTCTGGGTTCAGATGGAAAATGTTTAGGCCAGCTGACGGAAAGTCCAGTCAGAGAGAGATCTGCGTATGAAAACCGTGGTCGTCATCCCAACCTATAACGAGCGTGAGAACATCCCGTCGCTCGTCGAGCGCATCTTGAGCATCGCCATAGCCCGTCTCGACCTCTTCTTCATTGATGACGGGTCACCCGACGGCACGGGGCAACTTCTGAATACCTTGAGTGCCATGAACCCACGGGTGCGCGTCCTGCACCGCCCGTCCAAGTTGGGGCTGGGCACCGCCTACCGGCAGGCGTATCGCCTCTTGCTCAAGGAGGGGTATGCCCGGTTCATCCAGATGGATGCGGATCTCTCCCATCAACCTGAAGCGATCCCGGCGTTGCTTGACGCGGCAGAGGCAGCGGACCTCGTGATTGGCAGTCGCTGCTGTGTGGGCGGAAGTTCGAAGGACATGTCCGGGGTGCGCTGGGCACTGAGCCGCGGGGCTCAGCGCCTCACTCGTCTGATGCTGGACCTGAAGGTCGAGGACTCGACCGCCGGGTTCCGCTGTTACCGCCGCGAACTCCTTGAGGTCTTAGACCAGCTCGACATCTGCTCGACCGGCTACGCCTTTCAAGTTGAGCTGACCTACTACAGTCAGTTGCTGGGGTTCCGCGTGCGAGAAGTGCCGATCACATTTGAAAAGCGCGAGCATGCAAAGAGCAAGATGAGTTGTCGAGAAGTCAGCTCCGGCATGAAGACGCTGGCACGCCTGTGGCTCCATCGAGTCTCAAAGAGAGTCGTGACGCGCCCCGACCCCGCTCGCGATCAGGGCATGCTACCTCCCTTACTAGATCTGGAACCTAAACCAACGAAATCAAGCCAGTAAGTCTTTCTCTTCATCAAAGCTGTGCTCGGCCAACTGAGCTATGTCAGTACGTCAATCGTCCAGAATCGACCCGCAAGGGTGTGTCCACTGATCGACAACAGTGTGGTTGCCTGAGGTGAGTGTTGGTCGGTAGTGCTAGAAGGTCTGAGAACGGGTTGTTGATAGAGGCTTCGAATGTTTTTACGAACGCTGCTGGATCGCTACATCTTCACCGAACTCCTTTCCCCCTTCAGTATCAGCCTCGGGGCGCTGTTTTTTGTGATGCTGACGCGGGAACTCCTGCGCTTAGTGGAACTCCTCGTTTCCAAAGGCGTCGGGATCGTGGCAGTCCTGCAAGTCTTCGCCCATCTGATGCCGTCGTTCCTCGTGTTGACCCTCCCAATCGCTGGAATCATTGCTTCAATCACCGCCTTCGGACGACTCTCCTTCGATAAAGAATTAGTCGCCATGCAGACTGCGGGCCTGAGCCTCATGCGATTGGCTCGCCCCGTACTGCTCTTCGCGTTGCTGGTGTTCGGGTTGACCATGTGGTTGGCGCAGTGGGGGCAACCGTGGAGCTCACTCAACCTCAGGAAAGTAGCCCTCAATCTCCTTCGGGATCAGCTGGTACTGGCACTGGAGCAGGGAACATTTAACGAGCCCATTCCCAACGTCATGATCTATGTTCCAGAGGGGAATCCCGAACAGGCCACGACCGGTATCTTTATCTCCGACGAGCGGAATGCAGAGGATCCCCGCATCATCGTGGCGCAGCGATACGAAGTCATCATGGATGCCTCTACTGATCAAGTTGCCTTACGCTTGAAGCACGGAGTCATTCACAGCAGACCGGATCAGACCGATCAATACGAACAAGTATCCTTCGCCAGTTACGATCTGAAACTCCCACTCAACCAAAGCGGCTACTCAGCCACGGAGGAACGTCCGACGTACGACGCTATTATGGCCAAGCTCACCCAATCCCAATGGCGGGACGCGGGCGCGCTTCGACGATTGATGGAGTATTATAAAGATCTGGCCTTTCCGACTGCCTCACTGATCTTTTGCCTGTTAGGCGTCCCGGTCGGCATTGCGTCGAAACGATCCGGTCGAGTTGGCGGATTTGCGATCGGCGTATTGGTCGTCATCGTCTACTACGTGCTGAATATCGCGTGCGAATTCCTGGTCACGACGTCAACCCTGCCGCCCTTTGCCGGGGCCTGGATACCCAACGGCATGTTCGCTCTTGCCACCATCGTGTGGTTCTATATCATGAGTCGCCACTAGCCCCAGGTCCATTCTCTTCCGCTATCTTTTTCGCGAGTACGCCAAAGTCTTCATGATGTGCTTCAGCGGGCTGATGACGATTGATCTCGTCATCGACTTCTTCGGAAAAGTACGCCGGTTCTTGCGCTATTCGCAGGAATCATTTCTATCCCCGACCTGATGCTAGCGGGTGAGAATCGGGGTCATTCTGCATTTCCAACGAGTCGCTGCGGGTTTGGGGTGATGCTTGGAATGTAGGTGAACGCTCGGCAGTTCTCGTAGATACGTCTGAAATTTGCTCCGTGTTTCCGCGATCACGTCGATCGACGCGGTGCCTTCGATCCGAGGTTTCCTGCCCGCCTCGTCCTGGAAAATCCCGCCTCGTTACAGGGTGCGGGCGCAGAGCACTTCGTCTTGGCGGAGAACTTCGAGGGCGGAGGCGGGCACACTGGTGACAGCAATCGTCTCGCCCAGCGCGTTGAAGACTTCGATGGAATATCCCTCTGTGCCGTCAGGGGCTACGTGATGATCCACCAGTTTCACGATGTCGCCACGACGGAGACGATGCTCCGGCACATCGCACCTCAGCGCCACATCCGTGTAGAGATCAAACTTCATACAGTCTTCCGCTTGCCTGGAATCAGTGGGCGGTTTCAAGTTCCAAGTGCAACGGGTGAATGATGGCGCAGTTGCGCGTAGACTTCCAGGGGCGTGGCAAAGTCGAGACATTTCCTCGGGCGCGTGTTTAACCGATGGGCGATGGCGTTCAACTCACGTTGGGTGTAGCCCGACAGGTCCGTGCCCTTGGGCAGGTACTGGCGCAGCAGGCCATTCGTATTCTCGTTGGTGCCACGTTGCCAGGGGCTGTACGGATCGGCAAAGAAGATCTGGATCGCGAGCCGCTGGGCCAACTCCTCGTGTTCGGCCATCTCTTTTCCTCGATCGTACGTCAGGGTTTTCCGCAGCAGGGCGGGCACATGCCGGAGCTTTTTTGCAAAGCCCTCGCAGGCACTCGTCGCATCCGTCCCCTCCATCCGGGCTAGGATGACCAGGCGGGTGGTCCGTTCCACCAGGGTCCCGACGGCCGATCCATTGCGGGCGCCCTTGATGAGATCGCCTTCCCAGTGGCCGGGCACCGTGCGGGTGGCCACCTCGGCGGGGCGCTCGGCAATCGACGTCCTATTGGGGATCTGACCGCGTCGATCCGTCCCTCGCGACCGAGGCCGGCGCGCTTTGCGCGCCTGACGCAACGCCGCCAGCAGTTCGCTCCGCAGCGTGCCGCGAGGCAGCACATACAGCCCCACATAGATGGTCTCCGCCGACAGCTGTTTCTCCATGTCCTGAGGATACGCGCGTTTGAGCCGCCCGGCAATCTGCTCGGGCGAGCACCCCTCGGCCAGCTGTGTCCGCACGTACTGCCACAGCCAGGGACCCAGGAGTTTGCGCGGCCGCCGTGGCTGACAGGCTCGGGCTGCCGCCAGCGTCTGTGCCGTGCAGGCCCGATACGGTCCCCGCACCGCGTTGCGGGCGGGCTCACGGCTCACGGTGCTGGGCGCTCGCCTCAACACCGTGGCCATCGTCCGCAACGAATGGCCACGGGCCAGGCCCAGGCCCAGACTCAAGGTTTCACGGTCCTCAGCACTCAAGTGTGTGTAGCATCTTGTTGTCATGGCAACACCTTAGCCCTTCAGGGCCTGCAGTGTTGCACTTGGAGTTAGAACTCAAGCCTTGAAAGAACCCGTGAACCAAGGGGCACTGGCGAAGACTTTAGGTCGGAAAATGGCAAGGACCCTTGGGGGAGGGAAGATGCATGGGAAAGATCCCGAGGACCGCTCCTTGGCACAGGCACTTCACGTGCTCAAGGAGATGAAGACAGCCGGAAAGACCTGGCCGGAGATGGGAGAACGCATGGAACAGGAATTCGGCGCGAGCCTGGAGAAGGATCAACTGAAAGCGCTCGTTCGATAAACACTCAATGCCCTGCCCCCCACCACCTCCGGGGCAGGGATCAATCGGAGTCGCGGGGCGGGGCACCTCGCAGCGGGCGAGCCTGGAAGGTGGCAGGAAGGCTGGCCCGATGCTCTATTGCGCCGCGCTGCCACCACAGAGACGCTGGCGTGCCGACGCGAGCGCAGAAGGGCGTTCGGGGGGTCGTAAGACTCCCCCTGCTTCTTCAGAAGGTATAGGTATCCATGCTGCTCACAGTGAAAGATCTCTCGGCCTGGCTCAATATGAAGTCGTCTACGCTGTATCTGTGGGCGGGTCAGGGCAAGATTCCCTGTCGGAAGATTCACGGATTAATTCGGTTTGACCAGGAAGAGATTCATCAGTGGTTAGCGTCCTTCGCTCCCGCTCGCGGTAGGGATCTTTCACTTTCCTCACCACCTCAACCCCAAAGCGAGGTGGAGCGTCTCATTGCGGCTGCGAAACGAGATGTTTATACTCCGCCTCGGGAGACCAGACCCAGGGAAAAGAAAGGAGTAACCCCCGATGGGTCTGTATAAACGAGGCCCGGTCTGGTGGATGAGATTCACCTACAACGGGACGTTGACGCGGAAATCAACGGAAACTGTGGACCGGAAGTTAGCTGAACGGATCTACCATAGTGTCTTAGGGAAGATCGCGGAAGGCAAATGGTTTGATCGCTTACCCGGTGAGGACACGACGTTTCGTGACATGATGGAGCGGTATCTGACGGAACACACGGATAGAAATAAGGCGTTGAGCTCTCAACGTCGCGACCGTGGGATGAGGGACCGCCTGTCAGAGTTTTTTGGAGACATGATGCTGACCGACATCAGACCAAGGCTGATTGCTGATTACAAGTCTAAGCGACGTGTAGACGGCGTCTCTCCGAAAACCATCAATAACGAGCTGACCTTGATGAGCCATGCTTTTACCCTCTGTGTAAAAGAATGGGAGCTGGTCAGGGACAATCCTGTGAAACGAGTGTCCAGAGAAAAGGTGCGGAATCACATGGCACGGTGGCTGACACTGGAGGAAGAAGAAGGGTTACTTGCCGCTTCTCCTCCGTGGTTGCAGGAGCTAATTGTGTTTGCTGTCAGCACCGGCCTACGTCATCGGGAAGTGCTGTATCTCCAGTGGCCTGAGGTCGATTTTTCACGAAGGACCATCACGATCCTAGAGCAGAAAAATAAGAGCATCGATACGCTGCCGTTAAATGTTCGAGCGCTTGACGTGTTGAAGGAGAGGGCAAAGGTTCGGCATCTTACGTCCAAGTATGTCTTCTTCACCGCCACAGGGAATGCAATCCTCATCAATAACGTGCTGCGAGGATTGTCCAAGGCAATCGAGAAGGCGAATATTGGGCACCTGCGCTTTCATGACCTTCGGCACACTTTTGCGACTCGCTTAGTCCAAGCCGGGGTGGATCTGTACACCATGCAGAAGCTCGGTCGGTGGAAGACGCTTTCCATGGTCATGCGCTACGCGCATCATCACTCGGAAAGTCTAAGAGCGGGAGCAGAAGTGCTAGATAGAGTAACAAGACGCGAAAACACAGCGGCAGCACAGTTACAAACAGGGGAGTTAGCGGCGGTATGCTAAGTGCCTGATTTGGCAATAGTCATTTAGCAGAAGCGGGGCAGAAAATCCCCACTTCGAAACCCGTCACTCACCCCATATCCCTCGACCGACCAATCCTCAATAATGCGGGCTCAGGCAGCAATGACCGACGCTCTTGATCAGAGATTATTCTGGCCGCACGGGTGGCTGGAACGGAGTGGCTGGATCGCCTGTATTCGGAAGGGGGTGGGGAGTTGCATTCGGGCGTTCGAGTTTTTCTAAGACTTCTTGCTTGAGCTTCGTGGGTTCCTCTATCCGGCTTTCGCGCTGCAGTGTCCCCAATTCCGCTGATTTACGGGCATTCAGCTCCACCACGTCCGCCTCGTCACTAACTACGGTTGGGGTCAGGAATACGAGCAGGTTAAGCTTCACTGACGCTCGGCTCTGGGATTTGAAGAGCCAACCTATGAACGGGATATCCCCGAGGAAAGGGATTTTCTTTTCGTTGAGGACAATGTCATCCCGTACGAGCCCGCCGATGACGAGCGTCTGTTGATCTTTCGCAATGGTGGTCGTCTCCATCGACCGTTTGGTCGTGGTAGGGCCGACTGGGACGCTGGACGTCCCAGTCCCGATCGTTTGTGCGACATTCTCCGCAATCGCGGTGATCTCCTGCTTGATTTCCAGTCGTATCAGGCCGTTCTCCAGGACCTGGGGAGTAATTTCCAGTGTGACGCCGACATCTTTTCGCTCGATCGTAACGAGGGTGCCGCCCGTGATCCCTTGGGCCTGGCCGGTGGGGAACGGACGATTTTCACCCACGACGATCTTGGCCTTTTGGTTATCTGCAGCGAGCACTTGGGGAGTCGAGATGATATTCGTGTCCGTGAGACTCATCAACAGCTGCAAGAACGCACGCACGTTGACGGTATTGAGCACCGTCACCGCTCCTCCAGTTGCACCGCCCACAATGGCCGTCGCGATGGTTGACAAATTTTCAGGTGCGGTATTAAGCCCTGCAATGCCTTGAACTGAACCGCTCTTGCCCGCACCCACGACCGTAACCGGGTCGGTCCCGATCTGTCTGAGCCGATCGACCGCCACCTCCAAGATGACGGCTTCGACATAGACCTGCTTCCGGCGCGTATCCAAGTCTCGAATGACGGACTGCAACTTGGTGTAGGCGCTTTTAGTCGAACTGACGATGATCGAGTTCGTGGCCTTGTCCGCAAAGACCTGGACGGGGGCTTCGAATTCGCTTAAAGGTCTAAAGAGTGGCCTTGTACCCGGCGCTGTCTGCGCCACGGTCTGGGACCGAGCGACGAGATTGGTCAGGATGGCTGCAAGGTCGGTCGCATTAGCATGTTTGAGTTTGTAGACGAATGCGCCTCGCTCCGGAGGCAGATCCCCCATCGCCACGATTTGATGAACGCCCCCTTTCGTGATGACAGCCAGACGACTGACCTCGAGTGCCGCCACGAACATGCTGTAGGCTTGATCGTGCGTGACCTTGGTAGGGGAGTACACGCTGATTTTCCCCCCGGCCTTCTTGACGACATCGTCCAAGACAAAGTTCTTACCGGTCAACTCGCTGATGAAGCGAACAAAAACAGAGAGTTCGACATCATTGAAGTCGAGGGAGACGCGTCCGGAGGAGTTTCCGCCTGATTCAGCCCGCGGAGCGAGAGGGAGCAGTAATCCACTCAGCATTGCCAGCAGACAGATAAGAGAAGCCTGCCTGATCCACCGTAATTGTCCGAAAGAGAAAAAATCCATAATTTTCAACTGACATATACGGAGAGACCGATCATCTCCAAACCGCGTCGAGCGTGAAAATAGGAATAATGAACGGTACCATACGGCTTGTCATCGGCACAACCAGACGGCGCGTCGGAGGCATGAGCGACTGCTGCAACCACCGATGTCTAACTCAAGCGAGACGGGCGAGAAAAGCGCGACGAGTAAGGGTTGATCTGGTCTATTTAGTCTGTCTGGTTCAACCAAACAAACGAGATAGACCAGATAAACAAGAGAGACCGACCGGTCCTCGCGCTTGCCATTTCGAGAGAAGGCTCTCTTGACGGCGGTTCTTGACGGGCCTTGTTCATTTTTGAAAAATGATCGAGGAAATGAGAATGAGGGGCTCATCTAACACATTAACAACAAAGGATATTTACATCGACTTTCAAAATTATAATGGCACTAGGATTGCATGTGTCTGTCTGGTTTGCCTTCCTCTCAAGATTGTGAAAACAGACCGGAAGCGAATTCTGGTGCAGAGTGGCTAGCGGAGCCGCCTCGCATATCTCGATGATCTGCTAAGGTTATAACGTGCGGACCGATAAGAAACCCCATCAAAAAACTGACAAAAAGACTCCCCCTCGCGTACACAAGCAGGGGGTTGTCGGCTATAGCAAGAAAAGCGCGCTTCTCGAGGAAGCCATCACCAACATGAACACCGGCAAGTATGGCCGGTCGTCCACCGCGCTGAAAGAGCTGCTCGCACTCGATCCTCGCAACATGGAAGCGCGACGGCTCTTTGCCACGCTGCATCTACGACTCGGCAGTCTTGTCACAGCTCGGCAAGCGTTCGAGTCCCTCGCCAATGAGGCGATCGGGCGACAAGACCTCTGGCTGGCCGAATCCTTGTTGCGCGAATACTTGGCCGCTGGATCTCGTTGCGTCCCGTTCCTCGAACTCTTAGCCCATGTGTATGAGGAAAAGGGAGATGCCGTGGCAGCAGTGGACGAACTGGGCAAGGCCATCGACATTCTCATTGAGGACGCGGACTCTGAAAACCCCAAGAAGCCGTCTCAGCTCTATGCCAAGATAAGAGAGCTTGCGCCGGCCAGCGCTGTGGCCTGTCAGCTTGCCTCGCTCTTCGACATACAGACAGGTGAACTTCTTGCGCCCCATCCGTCGGCTCCTGACGCAGTGGCGTCACCGGAAATCCATACATCGCAACCCCAGGATGAAGCCGTTGTCACCTCTGAAAGATCTAGCCTCCCTGATGTGATGCCGTGGGAGCAATTTGACGGGGCTCCCACGAGTCAGGAGTCTTCCTCACCCACTTTGTCGAATCCCGTCTTCGAATCGCTGGATATTTCCGACGTTTTAATAGATCAGACGCCGGTCAGTTTGGCTCCACAGGAATTGAAGGTTCCGCCGTTCGAACCTACCGGGCCAACCCAAGAGGCCAATCTTCTCGATCAGGAAATATTGCCATCGGCAGTGGTCGAGCCGCAGTCTCCGTCGAGTGGAGACCGCGATGATGAGATGGGGGATGAGGAGGACATCGCAGAGGTTGAGGAAGCCATCACCTCTTCCGTCGAATCGACGGGATTGTCTGCTCCCATGCCCTGGGAGCAGGCAGGGAACTCCACGATCAGGATTGAGGAAGTAGCTCCATCGCCGGCTCCGTTGGCTCTATCGGAGGGAGTATCTCGGCCTGAATTTGTATCAAACCAGTTGCCGAATCCAGTTCCTGGACTAGATTTAACGGAGGCTAGTGAGTCGATCTTTGCGGCAGAGCCGTCAACGATTCCTGCAGCACCTCCAGAGCCAGAAGTCTCGACCCCGTCTCCCACTGACTCCTCGCCCACGGTTCCGTTTTCATGGAATACCGTCTTCGACGGCGCATGGAAGTCTGCCGGAGGAACCTTGTCGCCGAGTTCGCCTGCCGCACTTTCCAAGCCTGGTACGAGTTTACAGGATGCGAGAGAACTAGAATCAGTTGAACCAGAATCAGTGCCAGAACCAGAGTTCTCTTCCCCAACCCGTACATCAACTCCTGAACCGCTCGTCTCATTCAACGATCCCCAGCCGTCGCCATCGGCTCTTCTTTCAGAAGAACCCTCGCGGCCAGAGGAGCCACCGACTTTTTCGAGCGACGATTCAAGCTCCTTCAAGGTGGACCTATCGGTGCCGCCTCTGTCAGAGCCGGTCGAACCAGCTCGTGAATCTGAACCGGTTTCACTCCCATCTTTTATGGAGCCGCAGCCCGAAGCACCGGTACCGGAAATCTCTGTTCCGGAGCCTTCACTTTCAGTCGTAATTCCGGACGCACAGTCTGCGTCTGAACCGGTTTCCACAGAGTGCCATGAAAGACCCATTCCACTGTCGCCGGTCGCCGAGGCTCCTCCGCTCTCCGCAGCGCCGAGTGATACGTTATCTGCATCCGCTGCCGCGATGGACGCAACGTCGCATTGGAGCACTGGCGAAGTCGAGGTTCAGCCCCATCGCCCGTCTGAAAAGAAGCGAAATTGGGACAAGGAGAAGGGGGATGCCCCAGTCGTTCCGCCGGCACCGTTACCGCAGGTTGAGAAACCGTCTGATGCGGTCGCTGAGCTATCGCGTAGTGGTGGATGGGAATCGGTACCTTCGGAGGCGAATCGTGTCGTTGAAGCGGTCGCGCCTATCCTGGAAACAATTGCTCCTCAGGAAGATAGGAAGCCGGAGTGGGTTCGGGCGAGTGAAGCGATTACGTTTGTGAATGTTCCTCCGCCGCCTTCCGCGACGTGGCAGGATCCCGGCATCGAATCCGCTTACTCGAAGACAGAACCTGCGCTCTCGGTCGCCGCGTCGGCGGTTGATGTTCTTTTTGACTCAACGGGAGAAAAACCCCAGGTTCATACGCAGGATCATTTGGCGCTGCCCAGGTCGCGCCCTCGGTTTACTTCGCGAGTGGCGCGGGTCCGCATTGGTATCTCGTCGTTTATCGGATCCTGTTTTTCGACGACGCGATCGATTGTCCTGTTGTGTGCGTGGTTGGCCTTTTCCTGCGTTGTGCTCGTGGCGGTCGGTATCGGGGTGGTCGGATTGGCATGGAAAGTGATGGAAGCTCCTCCGTCGCCGGTCTATCGCGATCTGACAACGAGTCCTCCGCCAGCGGTCACGGATTCAAGAAAAAACGGGTATTTCTTGCTGCTCGGCTTCGACGCTTCTCAGGAGCAGGATCCGCTCCAAGCCGGTTACGAGCGCAAGGTGGAAGGGAGCGATCGCGAGGCCGCGAGCGCCTGCATGGCTGGTGATGTGGGGAAAGGGGCGACGACAGGGAGCTCCACCAACGTGGTCCGTGGATGGTTCACCAGCGTCAACCCGGTGGCACAGCTGAGGCTGCAGGCTGCAGCTGTGCGATCATGGGCGGGGCAAGAAGCGATTGCCCTCCGGCGCTACCAGCAGTGGCTGTCGATGCCGTTTGAAGATGCGGGATACGGACAAATCATGAGTCCGAACTGTGCCCATATTCTGTTGGCCCACCGGCTGTACCTGGCAGAAGGGTTTGCACAGGATCCCAGCACAGGCATCGAACGGCTGGAGACCGATATGGCAGCGTGGCGCGTTGGGCTGGGGCAGTCGAAGACCTTGATGGTGAAGATGTTGGCAGCAATGGCAGTTCAGGACGACGTTACGATCGCGTCAGGGCTCTTGTCCCATCAAGACCTCGATGGGGCAGCGCTCAGCCGACTTGGCAAGATCGTTCGTCCTCTCGATCAGGTTGAGCTATCCCTCCGATGGCCTATGCAGAGCCATCTCCTGTGGGCGACGAAGGCTGCAACGACGAATTTGAAGAACGACAAGACTGGCGATCGTCCCCTATACGTCGCCTTGGCGGCGGCGATGCCTCTTCCTCTACAGCAGCGAGCCAATGCCTATGCGGACTATTACGAGGAAGCGAGCAAAGCGGTGGCGGAAGGGCGCTATACCAGCTTACCGAAACCGTCCAGCTTTCTTCGGACTTCCGCTGTCAGCGTGGTGGACTACGTGGCGAACCCGATCGAGCACATTCTTGGAGTCGAGCCGCTTCCATCATGGGATCCCTATGTCGGGCGTATGGTGGAGACCGATGCGCGGCTTCGCCTGGCGAGCCTGCAAGTCTGGATCAGACGAGGGGCCCAAGAGGGCAATGTTCTCACGCGCCTCGCAAAGGCAGGACAGGCTCACTACGATCCCTTTACCGGTCTTCCTATGCTGGTCGATCAGCAAAAGGGTGTGATGTATAGTGTCGGGCAAGACGGCAAAGATCAAGAAGGTGACCCACTGCACGATGTTGTTGCAGCAATTCCAAAGACTCAATCGGTTGCGCTCGAGAGCAGCCGCACCCCGTCAGCATCCCAGCCCCAGTAATCCACCGGACCCTTCCGTAGTAAAAGACTTCTGACTACTTCGCCCGCTTTGCTTGCTTGACACTGTCGGCTGTATTCCACAGAATCACCGCACACCATTCACAAGAATAGGCACCATGGCGTCCTCACCCAGACCATTTCCACACCTTCCCTCGGCGAGGAAAGGAACCACATTTCAATCCGCCATTCCGACCCAGATCGTCTCGAACGAAGAGTTCGCTCCCTTCTGCCAGACTGCAGCACAGGCTCGTGCTGAACAGCTTGCCAACGCGATTGTGGAACGGACCTCAGCTCGTCGAGGTCTCACGCGTCGAGACTTTCTCAAGACGACCGGCGGGATGGCAGCTGCGTTACTGGCCATGAACTCGGTCTTTGGGAAGTTCTTCGACATTGGAGAGATCGAACTGTTTGAAACGGCAGCCTTTGCCGAGCAGCAGGGCGCGCCCTATATCATCTTCGATGTGCAGACGCACTATGTCGGTTCGCGCTTCGATCCGGCCGATGCGGAAAACAATCGAAAGGGAGCGGTGTCTAAACAGGGGTTGCTGTCGCTCCGGCGATGGATACGGGAATCAGGGCTCAACCCGAAGCTTGCGGGCGATCGAGGCACCATCGACGATCTTTCGTGGGAAAACTTTGTGAAAGAAGTGTTTCTCGACAGCGAAACCACCATTGGCCTTATCAGCACGCCGCCGGGCCCCTATCCGCAAGAAGCGGTCGTGCCGCCGAGCGAAATGGCGCACATCCGCGACGAAATCAACCGTCTTGCACAGTCCCAACGAATGCTCGCACATGGATTGGCCACGCCCCAGCTAGGGGTGGCTGATTTGGAGTTCATGGCGATGCAAGCGGAGACGCTCAAGGTCGATGCGTGGAAGTGTTACACCGGCTCTTGCCCAAAGGGATTCGATCGTGGCTGGTGGATGGACGATGAGAAGATCGCCTATCCGATGTTGGAGCAGGCGCGCAAGCTCAATGTGAAACGTGTCTGCGTCCACAAAGGACTTCCCCTTGGACCGGTGCCGGACTACAACCACCCCAAGGATTTGATCAAGGCCGCAAGAGACTTTCCGGACATCGATTTTCTGGTCTATCACTCGGGGCTCAAGAGCACCTCGGCTGTGGATACGGTGTTTGCGAAGACAGGGGAAATTCCTTGGACTACCGAGTTCTGCCGCATGAAGCAGGCACAGCCGGGAATCAAGAATATATACATGGAGCTCGGCTCAACCTTCGCGCAACTTGTCACGACCCATCCGGCGGTCTGCGCGCATCTGCTTGGGCAGATCATCGATGCCTTTGGCGTCGATCATGTGCTCTGGGGGACAGACTCGATTTGGTATGGTTCGCCGCAATGGCAGATCGAAGCCTTTCGGCGGTTCCAGATTCCGGATCGGCTGATCGAGCAGCACCGGTATCAGCCGCTCACACGCCAGGTCAAGGAACAGATCTTCGGACTGAACGCGGCGCGCGTGTTTGCGGTCGATACCAAGGCGAAGCGGAATGAATTGCGGAAAGACGTTCTGGGGCAACTGAGAATGAGCTATTTGGAAGAAGGGCCAGAGCCGAGCCGCAGAGTGTATGGATGGATAGCGTGGTAGATGAGGCGGGTCCTGACAACGAGCAGGTGCCCACCCGTCCTCGCCGCCCGGTGTAGGGACCCCGCTGCGGGCGGGTGGGCACCCTGCTCGCTGTCACCCGCGTCATCTGAACAAGTGAGGAAGGGAGGAAAGTAGTAAATGAAAAGCGAAATCTTATACCCAGGGGCCTTTCCGATGGTGCGGGTGGAATTGGCGGCTGGTGAGAACATCAAAGCCGAGTCGGGCGCGATGGTGGCTTGTTCACCGACCATCGATATTGAAAGCAAGATGGAAGGCGGCTTTCTCGGAGCCCTATCGCGAAAGTTCCTGACCGGGGAGAAGTTCTTTTTCCAAACGCTACGTGCCAGCCGCGGCCCCGGCGAAGCCTTGCTGGCACCGACTGTTCCAGGCGAAATTGTCATCTTGGAACTCGACGGCGTGAACGACTATATGGTGCAGAAAGATGGTTTCCTTGCCGGCGCCGAAGGGATCGTCATCGAAAACAAAATGCAGGGTCTGAGCCGTGGACTGCTGGGCGGAGAAGGGTTTTTCATTCTGAATATCAGCGGCAAGGGAATGCTCGTGCTGAATAGTTTCGGGGCCATTCACAAGATCGAGTTGAAGCCCAATCAGGAATACATCGTGGACAATAGCCATCTGGTGGCCTGGTCCTCCACAACCTCGTACAACATCGAAAAAGCCACTTCCGGCTGGGTGGCCAGCTTCACCTCAGGCGAGGGGTTTGTCTGCCGGTTCCGAGGGCCTGGACTCGTCTACATTCAAAGCCGAAACCCAGGAAGTTTTGGAGCGTGGATCAGGCAGTTTATTCCGGTGTCCGAGTGATGGTGAGTCAATGGTCATTTGTCATTGGTCACTGGATAGATCACAAATGTTGTGCTCAAGGGCAAGATCTTTCATTTCTAATGACCACTGACCGTTGATTCTCGCTACCATGGCTTCTCAACCCAATGCCCTCTGTTTCAGCGATGAGTTTCCCGCGGCCGGTGCGCCCTGTCTTGTTCAAGTCGAGGAGCAGGGGCTCGCCGTTACTTTTGCACCTGATACCGTCGATGCCCAGCCGGAATCAGTTCCTTTTTCAAGTCTCACCGTCTCGGCGGGCGGACTCGACCACGACCAGCTTGTTGTGAAATGGGCCGGGCAAAAAGGGGAGCGGACGCTCTACCTAAAGAACCCCGATGTGATTCGCACCTTCCGCCAAGCGGCGCCGGATCAGCTGAGTCATTCCTTTGAACAAGCGGCAGAACGCGTTAGGCAGGTGCGCCACCGGGGCCGGCTCGTCTGGAGCCTAGTTGGCGGGGTGCTCCTGGCCACGGTGTTGGGACTCTGGTTCCAGTCTGATCTGCTCGTTGAAATTGCCGTGAGCCGGATTCCGGTGGAGTGGGAACAAAAGTTGGGAGAATCGGCCTATCGGGATTTTCTCAGCCACCAGGAAGTGATGAAAGAGGGCCCCGCGGTCGCAGCGCTGGGAGAGATGACCCAACGTATGACTGCGCAGATCCCGGATAGTCCATACAAGTTTGAAGTGACCGTGGTGAAGAGCGATGTCGTCAACGCCTTTGCGCTGCCAGGCGGGTATGTGGTGGTGTTCACCGGGCTGATGAAAAAAGCAGAAAGCGGCGAAGAAGTGGCAGGCGTGCTGAGTCATGAGTTGAATCACGTGCTGCAGCGGCATGGACTTGAACGGATCGTGAAAAGTCTCGGCCTGATGACGGTGGCGGCCATTGTGTTCGGCAATCAACAGGGCCTCGTCGGGATGATGAAACAACTCGGCGTCGAGCTGTTCACCCTCAAGTTCGGCAGAGAGCAGGAGACCGAGGCCGACCTGAAGGGATTGCAGTTGCTTCAGCGAGCGAAGATCGATCCCTCCGGCATGATCACGTTTTTTGAACGGCTCTCGGAGAAGGATCAAGGCCGGATGGAGTGGCTCTCCACACATCCGATGAGCGCCGCCCGAGCCGAACGATTGAAAGCGGAGCTCGCCGCCTTGCCGAAGAGACCCCCCGAGCCGTTTACCTTCGACTGGAAACAGGTGCAGGCTTCACTCGGGTCCCTGCCGGTTGCCGCTCCATGAACCAGCCCAGAGCCATTCTGGTCGGAGTGATTGCCGATACCCATGGCCTGTTCGATCCGGCCATCCGGCGACACTTCCGAAACGTCGATCATATTCTTCACGCCGGGGACATTGGCGATCAATCCGTAATTGAACAGCTAGAGCAGATCGCTCCGGTCACCGCCGTCTCCGGCAACATCGATGATGATGAACCGTGCGGATTTCCGTCCGAGGTCGTGATCAAACTCGCAAGCCGCCGCATCGCCATCCGTCATATTCTGTATGAAGGTGGGAAGATCACAAAAGACGGACGAGCATTTTTGGATTGCGAGCGACCCGACATTTGCATCTTTGGCCACACGCACCAGCCGAAGAGGGAATGGTTCGGCGATACGTTGCTGTTTAATCCTGGATCAGCGGGGCCGAAGCGTTTCTCGCTCCCACGCGGGATCGGGCTTCTGGCCATTCTGAAGGAAAAGATTTTACCCAAGCTGATTCGCTTGGGCGATAATGCGAAATATCGAAACAGATCCATTGGTGTGAAGTTGCCCAAGAAACAAGGAGGAACGGCATGAAGGGAAAGACGCTGATAAATAGGATCATCGCGGCGATAGTGGTGGGAAGCTTCCTGACGGTCACGACGGCCTGTTATGGACCGTTCAATCTGACCAGAAATGTCTATCACTGGAACAGCAACATCAAAGGCAGCAGCGAAGTGAACGAGAAGTGGATGAAGGAGTTCGTCTTTTTCGGCATGATCATCATTCCGGTGTACATGTTCTCAGCGCTGCTCGACGCGTTCATCTTCAACTCCATTCAGTTCTGGAGCGGGGGTAATCCCGTCAAGGCTAACGATGCGGGAGGTGACGGAGCGACCCGCGTCGTCCGGGTGGGCGGGGTCACCGTGACGATGGTCGAGAGTGATCGAGGCATGACGGTGACCTATGAGCGCAACGGGATCGTCGAACGGCGCGCCACAATCGAAACGAGCGCGACGGGCTATCGTTTGATCGATGAGACCGGAGCCCTGCTCGCGGAGGCGGAAAAGGGACAGGATGGGAGCGTCACGCTCCTCGATCGCGACTGCCAGGTAGTCAGACACTGGACCAGCGATCAACTGTTGGCACTGGCGGGAGAGACCAAATACTGAGAAGAGCCTGGATGGAAGCAGACCTATCGTGATCGAGAGGACAGCCTGATTAGCAAATAAATATGGCAATGCATCGGCATTCGGGTAGCCCGTGATCTTGGTCGATACCTCCAGGAGGAAAGATCACTTGAGGATCGGAAACGAACGCCTGGGGTCTTTGCTTCAGGAATACCCTTATGGGAGTGTCTGTGAAAGTGGGGAAGTCTCATTGACTGATGCAAGGTTAGCCCGTGCGTATTGAGAAGTTCCAGGATGCCGTCGATGATCGTGTGCTCGGTCTCGGTGAGCAGCTATGGCTCAGGGAAGGCGGTCTCAGAAATGCTGGTACGGGGGTTCTTGCGGCGAAACCGTTTGTCATGTAAGTTCCTGTTCATCGTAATAACTTCTCAACTGAAGCTCTGGGAATTAAAATTGTTCCTACCCCAACAACTTCTGCCGTCTCTACCGCCACGCTTCTGACGTTCACTTCTATAGAATCCAGACCCATCTCCGCATACGTGCCCATAATGACCGCATCAACACCGAGAAGACCTCCAACTCTCTTTACGGATGCATCATCGAACATGGCCCTCAAAGATAAATGTTGTTCATCCATGACCCTTTGCAACTGTGAGCGTTCGATGACCTTCGCCGAGGAGGTTATGTAGACTTGGTTCGTAAGCTTGTCCGTCAGATAGTTACCAAGGGGTGTGTTCGCATTCTGGGCAGCGTCAGCCAGAGGCAAGATGGCAAGCCGAGAAATATGATGCTCCTTCATGCCAATTGAAAGCTGGTCTGCCAGGTCTTTGAACTGTGCCTGAATAGGTCCGAGATTAACTACCTGAGGTCTTGGCTCAGAAGGCCTCACCGGCATCTCTGGAGCAGTCTCATTGATTCCTGCCACACGTCCATCTACTCCATAGAAGATGGGGAGACGTTTCTTCTCACCAGTCATCAGTTCTGCCGGAGTGAAGATGACCTCAGCGATCCCAATCGTCAGCAAGTCATAGAGTAGATACACAGCAGCCCGAGTTGAACTGGGTTCATTATTGACTTCGTATTCATAAATATCAGTCCGCGCTCCATAGCTGGTCGGGTGTGACTCTTTCGGCTGACCCAATTCCAGTTCCACCTCTCCCTTGGTCGAGCCAACATGCAGGGTCTGCACGTTGGGATCCTTATGCCCACTGAGCGCCATGCCGATCGAACATCCGCTTAGAGTACTTGCCAGTACAAGACCGGCCATGAGCCTCACGACATACTTGTAGCGACGGTGCTCCATCATGTTCTCAAGTATGTTTTTCACGATGGGGTCTAACATGCATTGCACAGGGAAGCGGCGGAAGGGACGAACCGAGAAGGGCATAGGAGCCTCGCAGGGAGCCGTATTGTAGGAGGGCGTCAATTAAAAGCGCAAGGACCAAGAGGGGAATGGTGGTATCAAAAGGGGAGTGATGGTGTTCAAGATTATATACTTGACGCTGTTGTTCATGGAAGACTGGGGAGCATGAAGAACAGGATTCAGCGAGGCTCACAGTTGATGGGAGGACGTTGACAATTCGAGAACCTATACATAAGTTGTTGCCCGTATACAGGCATCCATTTTTGAATTTCCTTCAGAAGGAAGGAGGAAAATGATGAGAAGAATTAGAGGCGTATTGTGCCTGACTATAATGGGAATAGTCTTTACGGGTTGCACGAGCGCAGTCTCCATGGCTGGCAAAGAGGGACTGGACCAGAAAATCAGAATCACTTCAGATCCTCCAGGCGCAGAGGTGTTCCTCATGGGCTCCATTCCTCTCGGCGAGACCCCACTTCTGGATGTAAAAATCGAACGAACATTGAATACGTTCCTGACTTTTAAGAAGGAGGGATATGTAGACCACAATCTCCCCCTGAAGCATCACTTTCACGTCGTGCTGAGTCCGAGAAAAGCTTCCCGTGAGCAAAGAGAGCAGTACTCGCGAATGAAGACAGCCAGGAATCTCACGCTGATAGGTTATTCAGAGGTCCAACAAAATTTGGCCGTAGGGCATGGAGAATATCTCGCCAGTCTATTGGTAACGTTGAGGGTGCCAGAGTCTGAGCAAGGCAATGCGATACGTCAGCTACAGGAGCTTATAGTGGATTCAGCGGACCCGTTAGATTTTTCAGATAAGGTTCTCGATCGTTTTCATGTGCCACGATTCTGGTGAAACTGGCCGGGCTTAATTCCTTGAAATTTCGAGGTGGAAAATACGTTACACCGCTACTCGCCGCGTTATACCTTGTTTTCTATGTGCTGCCACATTTGAAAGAAACTAGAAAAATTCACTCAATTCATTTTCGAGAGGGGGATCATTGAAATGCGAATCAGGATGTTCCTGCTGCTGGGCATGGCATTTGTGTGTATCCATACAGGCGTTGTGTTCGCCGCAAAGAATTCAGATACAGGCCCTGGGTGCGGCTTAGGCACGCTCGCATGGGCAGATTACAAGCATCCCAAAAACATCGCGCCGCAAGTGATGATGGCCACCACCAACGGAACGTTATTTAATACTGTCGGCATCAGCTTCGGTCTTTCGGGGTGCACGAATGATGGAATTGTGATGGCCGAACACAAGGCCGAGATGTTTGTCGCCTCGACGTTTGAAAGTCTCTCTCAGGATATGGCGCGCGGGCAGGGCGAACATCTTGCGTCACTCGCGACGATGATGGGTGTCACCGTTGAACATCAGCCGCAATTTTTCTCTCTGGTACAGGATCGGTATCAAACCTTGATGGAGAGAGGTGAAAATTCTCCGCTCGCAGTTATCAAGGCAATCCAAGAGACGGTGGTCAGAGGTCCAGCGCTTGCAAGCATTGCGGAGAGACCATAAGTAACTTTTCTCAACAGAATGTTCAGTTTCAGCTATAATGCGTCCGTTGCGTTCATACGGAAGAGAGAGCTATCCACTCATAATCTAAGGAGGAGAATTTATGCCGAAAAAAGTGCTCATGTTATCGGTCGCAGTGCTGTTTGGCATGCAGGCAGGCCTCGCAATGGCAACCAATCCTGATACTGGCCCCGGTTGTGGATTAGGAAAGATATTATGGGCTGATAACACCCACCAAAAGAATATCGCGCCCCAAGCCTTGATGGCCACTACCAATGGGACGGGTATGAATACATTTGCCATCAGTTCCGGGACATCAGGTTGCACAAATGATGGGAAGATAATGGCTGAGCACAAAGCTACTGTTTTCACGGCGGCAAATTTCGAGAACTTATCCCAAGATATGGCACAGGGTCGAGGCGAGCATCTGGCCTCACTCGCTACTCTTATGGGCGTACCGGCCAATCACCAGGCGGAGTTCTTTGCCATGACCCAGAATCAGTACGCCGCCATTATCCGTAATGGTGAAGCTTCACCAGTCGCGATGGTCAAAGCGATCAATGACGCAATTGCCTCGCATCCAGTTCTTGCCCAAGTTTCAACTCGCTAACCACCAGCACAGGGCTTCGATCATGAGGTCGAAGCCCTGTGTCTTTATGGCCTGCCACTTGTACATCGTCCTACTGCTGTTCATTCTGTTTTTTGCTCCGTCCGTGCCGGTTGAGGCGGGTGAGCATTCCGATAGCGCCTATCTTGCCGAACTGATCGATAAGGGTCTGCAGAGTAAGCTCGCCGGGGAACGAGAGTGGCACCTTCTGCTCCACTACAGAGAAAATATTTTCGGGGGCCATACCAGTGAGCAGGACGATCCGGGGTTTTTCATGTCGCCCGATGGGAAGACTAATCCACGGGCAGAACTCGACGCGACGCTGACGCAATTCTTCTCCGAGGAACTCGTTGGGCGCTCGAAGCAGCCGGCTCAATGCGCTTTTATCGCCCGGTACCACTGGTTGCGGGAACGATTGCAGTTCGACGATTCCCGTTTGCCGAGGATGGCATGCGAACGGTTTGACCTCTGGTTCAATGACTTTGAGGCCCAATCGATCACGCTCATTTTCCCCTCTGCCTACTTGAACAATCCCGCATCTATGTTCGGTCATACGTTTCTTCGGGTCGATCAGAAAGGCCAGACCGAACAGACCAGAATTCTGGCCTATACGATCAACTATGCGGCGTACGTACCTCCCGATTCCGGAATAGCCTATCCGATCCTTGGCATTTTCGGCGGGTACAGCGGATACTTCTCGACCTATCCCTACTACTTGAAGGTACAGGAGTATCGAGACTTCGAAAATCGGGATATCTGGGAATATCGCCTCAATTTTACTGAGCATCAGATCAGGCGGTTGCTGATGCACTCGTGGGAGTTCGGGAATGCCGCCTTTGACTATTTTTTCTTCAAAGAGAACTGCTCCTACCATCTCCTGGCGCTTCTCGATTATGCCGATCCCACCCTACATCTCACCGACGAGTTTCTTTTGTGGACCGTTCCTGCCGACACAGTCCGGCTGATTGCATCGAAACCAGGGCTGGTTTCTGACATCGCCTATCGGCCCTCCAGGAGCAACGTGATCCGGCGGAAACGTGAATCGTTGCCGACAAGTGAACGAGAACTGGCGCATCGGATCACGCAAGATCTTGGCGCACTCACCACACCAACTTTTGCCCAATTGAGTCTTCCGAAGCAGGCATTTCTGCTCGATCTTGCGTCGGACTACCTCCGGTATCGGACCGAAACGACTGATTCCCCGCCGCCTGAATGGAAAGAGCGTAACCGGGCAGCCCTGACAGCCCGGAGCCAACTCAGGATTCCATCTGAAGAATTCAAGGTGGTGCCCTTTGCACAACGACCGGAGCTAGGGCACAAGACTTCCCGCGCCGCGGTGGGCGCCGGTTGGCGGAACAACGACACGTTTGAAGAGGTTACGGTGCGGGCCGGCTATCACGACCTGCTCGATCCGGAAGTCGGGTACACACCGGGTGCGCAGATTGAGCTCGCGTCGGTTAGCTTGCGTCACTACAACCGCGTTGATCAGACAAGAATTGAACGGGCGACACTGGCCAACGTCTTGTCCCTCTCACCGATTGACTCGGTCTTTCACTCACCATCGTGGAAGTTCAATGCCGGCATGAACACGATTCGCTTCGGCGACTGTCCACTCTGTAGTAACGGGGTGTTGAACGGCGGCATTGGAGGGGCGGTGGAATCTCGCTGGCTGAAACGGGAAGTGGTGTTCGCCTTCGCAGAGGCAGAGGCCAACTACAGCCGTGCCTATCAAGAAGACCATCGCGTTGGCGGCGGCGGAACGGTCGGCCTGTTGGCCGATCTCACCGACCGATGGAAGCTGATGGCATCCGGAACCTACCTGCGCTATGCCTTAGGGGATCAATCAGACGACTTTCGATGGTTCGTGGGCCAGCGCTATACGTTGAGTCAGAACTGGGCACTCAGGCTGGAGTATAACCATCGCGATCACGATAACGATGTCGGCTTCAGTATGCAGGCGTTCTTCTGAATGTCTCGACGCAGTCGTCTCAGAAGTCGTGATTTTATTATTGACAACCGATCAAGACTATATATACTCAAAATCATAGTACTACTACTTGCTAGTAGGGCTACGTAGATTCTCTGTAGTAAGTTCCGCACTATAACCATCACAAGGAGGACTCATGAAGCAGCTGAAATTTATTTTGACACTCGCAGGAATCTCAGTGGCGGCATTTAGCCTGGCGGCCTGCCAGATTGTCGCCTCGCCGATGGCCGGCACAACGTTCAACGAGACGAAGTACGGGAACATCGCGACGGCTGAAACCGCTACGACCAAAGAGGGGAAAGCCTGCGGTACGTCGATCTTGGGTGCGTTCGCCCAGGGTGATGCCAGTATCGTCGCTGCCAAAGCCAATGGTGGAATCACGAAAGTCACATCAGTGGACCATTCCGCCAAGAATATCTTGGGAATCTTCGGCGAATGGTGCACGATCGTCAAAGGCAACTGATTTTCGAACGTCCGCAATCGAAGGGGCCTTTGGGGTCGAAGCCCCAGAGGCCTTTTTATTTTTGGCGGCGCTGCTGACCAACGCGATGTAGGGTAGACTCGAGATGTGGCCATTCCCATTGGTGCTCCCGGTTTTCTTCCTATTATCGCTTGCCCTCATGATTATATTCACGCAAGCTGGGCCGGTTTTAGCAGCTGAGACCGCCGACGTAGATGTTGGCATATACGCACTGGGCGCATTTCCATCAGATCAAGGCCTCTTTGCCCAGGGGGGCAACCCCTCGGACACCAGGATTACCGATGGGGCTGGAGCCGGTATCAAGGCCGCAGTCTTCCCGCACGGTTTGGGAAACATCGTCGGGATCGGGCTGGAGTGGTCTGGTCATGGAAGTGAGATTTCATTTTCTTCGCCGGTAAACGCAGGGCCCGCAGTCAGTACAAACCTCTGGGTCTTCAGTTCGATGGTGAATCTGACTTTTCGTTACCCAGGGAAGGCGTTTGTCCCTTATATCGGTGTCGGGGGTGGTTATTCGAGCGGAGTGCTCACCCATGCCAACATCCCTGGTCGTTCGGACCGGGACTTCGAAGGTTCATGGGCATTCGGCTCTCAATTCTTTGGTGGGCTGCAGGGCAATCTGAGCGAAAAGGTGTTTCTGTTCAGCGAATACAAATACTTCTCGGCCAATTATCACTGGCAGCAGCTCGCGCTGGATTTTCGCTCTCACTATGCATTGTTTGGCATCGGGCTCCGCTTCTAAGTCGTCGCTCTTCGAAGTAAAACACGATGGGCATCCTCGATCAATTCTTCGTCTATCACCCAGAGCCCTGGAAGGATCAGGATTGGAAGGCTCGCAGCGGCTTGCCACTGGAAGAGGTTTGGTTTCAGGCTGCTGATGGGGCGCGGTTATTCGGGTGGTACGTTGAGGCGCAGGCAGATCGTCCGGTCATACTCTGGTGCCACGGCAACGCTGGGAACATTATCAATCGGTTGGAGAATCTGCGCGAACTCTACCGGGTCGGATTGTCTGTCTTCATTTTCGATTATCGTGGGTATGGGCGCAGCCAAGGGTCTCCTTCTGAGGAGGGGCTCTATCAGGATGCGTTGGGGGCGCACGATTATCTCACGCGAACTAGAATGATTCGCCCTGAACGGATCGTTCTATTCGGGCGCTCGCTCGGTGCGGCTGTTGCGGGAGAACTTGCCGCACAGAAGTCTGTTGCGGGACTGATCCTCGAATCATCGTTTCCGTCGATCGGCGCGGTGGCCAAGTTCCATTACGGGGGGTTGCCGGTCCATTGGCTGCTCGGAGCAGACTTCGCATTGATCGATCGCCTTCCGCAGCTTTCGCTCCCGAAGTTGATCATTCACGGGGACAAAGACGACATCATCCCCCTTGAGCTAGGCCGACAAGTCTTCGAGGCAGCCAAGCCACCCAAATCCTTCTATGTCATTGAAGGCGCTGACCATAACAATACCTACCAGGTCGGTGGCGCGGCCTACTTCCGACGATGGACGGAGTTTGTTCAAACCGCCATCCGATCCTAGCCGGATGCTGAAAAAGTCTGCCAGCCTGTCTTGTTCATTTGGTCTATTCGGTCTGTCTGGTCTGTCTCGTTTATTTGGTTGTTTGGTTTGTCTTGCTATTTGGTTGATCCAAACCAGCCAGATAGACCAGAGAAACCAGATGGACCAGACAGACAAGGCTTGTCTCGGACGTGCGGGCCACCAAATTGTTGGCGTGCCAGGCCATGCTGAAATCAGGCCCCTGTTCTGCTGTCCAACTTACCAGCCTAAGCCCGCCCGCTGGGGCATGGGCCCCTCCGCCCGTGATGTCTGGAACGGCTGATGGAGCCACGTCCACAGATCCCGCTGGGTAAACAGGCCAGGATCTTCTTAGTCACTCACATCAGCATGGCACCCTAGCAACATCTTTAAGGAATTGAGCAATAAAGAACAGAGTAAAAAGATGATAGGTGATAAAGATGACAGGTGCTATGGTCATCAGGAGTCCGCTGATGACGCCTTACAGCAGGGCATCAAGGTTCACCGCTGTAATTGGCTACGGCCTGTGACGGTGTCAGGGCGGGATGTCCGGAAATCGTCCGGATCGGACGTATGATGAAAGAGAGGCTTGTATGTCGGTGCCTTCGATGCTCCTCGTTCCGACGGTCAATGTGCGGGCATTCCGCCCGGCGAATGTCCGGCGCATCCTTTGCGTCTTTCCCGCCTACACGAAGGCCTTCGGCACCTTCGATCACGCTTTTCCCCTAATGGGGCCCGTCAAGGCCTTCATGCCGCCCCAGGGGATCCTCCTCATCGCGGCACTCGTGCCCCGGGAATGGCAGGTCCGGTTCGTTGACGAGAACATTCGCCCCGTGGCGGAGAGCGAGTTCGTCTGGGCCGACGCCGTCCTCGTGTCGGGCATGCACATCCAGCGCAGGCAGATTCTCGACCTCACGCGCCGCGCGCACCGCGCAGGCAAGGTGATCGCTCTCGGCGGGCCCTCGGTCTCCGCGGCGCCCGAGTACTATCCGGAGATTGACCTCCTCCACTGCGGAGAGGTGGGAGATGGGACGCTCGATTTGTTCCGCCGGCTCGATGAGACTGCGGCACGGCCCGAGCAGCAGATCCTGTACCGCACAGTCGACCGCCTTCCGATGACCCAGTTCCCGACGCCCGCCTATCGCCTGATCGACGTCCGCCAATACTTGCTTGGATGCGTCCAGTATTCCAGCGGCTGCCCCTTTACCTGCGAGTTCTGCGACATCCCCGCGCTCTACGGGAGAAACCCAAGGCTCAAGAGCCCGCAGCAGATTCTGGTCGAGCTCGATGAGCTCGCCGACGGCGGGACGCCGTCGATCTACTTCGTGGACGACAATTTCATCGGGAATCCCCGGGCCGCGATGGACCTCCTGCCGCACCTCGTCGAGTGGCAGCGGCGCCGCGACTATACGGTTCGCCTCTCCTGCGAGCTCACATTGAACGTTGCCGAGTACCCGGAGATCCTGAAGCTCATGAGCGAGGCGTTCATGACGAATGTCTTCTGCGGCATCGAGACGGTGGATCCGGACGCCCTGCGAGCCATGAGCAAGAGGCAGAACCTCCGCACGCCGATCCTCCAATCCGTGGACACGATCAACAGTTACGGGATCGAGGTCGCCGCCGGGATCATCATCGGGCTGGACACCGACACCCCGGAGACAACGGACGCGATCCTGGAATTCATTGAGGCTGCCCAGATCCCGATCGTGACGCCGAACCTGCTCGTCGCCCTGCCGCACACACCGCTCTATGAGCGGCTCCAGAAGGCGACCCGTTTGAACTCGGGCGAGGGGCGTGACTCGAACATCGAGTACCTACAGCCCTACGAGACCGTGGTGGCGAACTGGAAGCGGGTGATCCGCGAGACGTACGAGCCACGAAAGATCTACGCACGCTACGCCACGCAGGCGAAGAAGACGTACCTGCACCGCAAGCGGCCGGTGCGTCCGCTGGAGCAGCTCACCTGGGCCAACGTCCGGCGCGCAGTCGAGGTCTTCTCGCGCACCGCCTGGCGGGTCGGGATCTGTAGCGATTACCGGAGAGAATTCTGGAATATGACTTGGCGGGAACTGCGCCAGGGTAACGTCGAGTCGGTGTTTCAGATCGCGATGGTCGGGCACCATCTGATTACATTTGGCCGCGAGTGTCTCACCCGCGACGTGCAGGCCTCTGCTTATTCCGCCCGCGGATGCGAGGAACGCGCTCTGGCGGCCCGGTGACAGGATCGTGCCTTTGAGGAGGGCGGCTCGAACACCCTCAAGAATCCCTCATAGTTCATCGACCACTCACAGTAAAAGAATTGATTGGAGATTGCCTCAGTATTTGCTACAGTGCGCGTCGGCTGCTCCGAGAGCCTCTTCAGAGAAGTGGCTCTGATGGCGGGCGGAGAAGACATTTCCATGGACCCTATGGGGGAGGAAGGCCGGGGTGATGTTTCCTTTTCGTCTGCTGGCGTTCTGTCTGCTGGGTGTCTCGATGATCCTTGCCACTGGCTGTGCAGGGAAAACCGGCATGGCAAAGCCACAGGGGTTGAGCGACGAAAGGCCAGCCGCGGATCAGCCTCAGGCTCCTGTGTCGCGGCTAGAGATTCCACCGGGCGAACCGCTTGACCCCTTTGCCGGGGCCGAAGAGCGAAACGGTGAGGAGTATGATCCCTGGGAGCCAGTGAACTCCAACATCTTCGAGTTCAACCTCAAGGTCGACCGATATGTGCTGAAGCCCGTGGCAAAGGGATATAATTTCGTCATGCCCGACATGGTCCAGGTCGGCATTAGCAACATCTTTACCAATCTTCGGTTCGGTCCCCGCTTTTTGAACAATGTGTTTCAGGGCAAGGTCAAAGGTGCCGGCATCGAATTAGGGCGGTTCCTGATCAATAGCACGGTCGGATTGGCCGGGTTCTTCGATCCCGCAAAACATATCGACCTCGTGACTCCGGAAGAAGACTTGGGGCAGACGCTTGGATTCTATGGCGTAAAACCGGGCCCCTATCTCGTCCTGCCGTTCCTTCCGCCCTTCACCGTTCGTGATTTTGTCGGATATGTCGGCGACGTGTTTCTCAATCCGATCAACTGGTTGGTCGTACCGATCATTGAAGTCGACAACGTACCCTCCGTGATCGAACACAAGAACCGTATGACGACGAGCATCATCCAGACTGGGTCCCGCGTAGGAGAGATCATCAATGAACGGTCGCGGAATCTCGAAAAGTTCCAGGGAGTCGAGGAAGCGACGTTGGATCTCTATTCTGCCGTTCGCAACGCCTATCTTCAGAAACGCTCTCAGGCAGTCGGGGAATAACGAAACCCGGTTTGTTTAGTTCATCTTGTTGGTCTGGCTTGTTTGGTTGTGAATGAGAGAAACCAGATGAACCAAATAGACCAAATAAACTAAACAAACATTTTTACCGTATCACGCCTAGTTCTCGGCCGACTGTGGCGAAGGCGGCGCCGGCTCGCACCAGCTGTTCGCGGGTGTGGGCTGCCGACATCTGCACACGAATTCGTGCCTGACCTTCCGGCACAACCGGGTAGCTGAACCCCACGACATAGATCCCTCCCTCCAACAGCCGCTCTGCCATCTTGCTAGCAAGTGAGGCGTCGCCCAACATGATTGGGATAATGGGATGCTCGCCGGGGATGAGCCGGAATCCGAGATCGGCGAGTTGTGCGCGGAAGAACGCCGAATTCTCGCGCAGTCTGGCCCGTAACTGGTCGCCTTGGGCCACGAGGATCACGGCCCGTTTGGCCGCCGCAGCGATGACCGGGGGGAGCGAATTCGAAAACAGATAGGGTCGTGAACGTTGCCGCAACAGCTCGACGATTTCCTTTCGTCCGGACGTAAACCCACCTGTCGCGCCGCCCAAAGTCTTTCCCAGCGTGCTGGTGACGATCTCGATCCGGTCGGCGACGCCAAAATGGTCCGGCGTGCCACGTCCGTTGCGCCCGAGCACACCGGTCGCGTGACTGTCGTCCACGATCACCGCTGCATCGTATCGATCCGCCAGCTCAACGATCCGATCGAGTTTTGCGAGATCGCCATCCATGGAGAAGACTCCGTCCGTCGCGATCAGGCGAAGGCGATAGGATGTCGCGTCGCGCAGCTTGGCTTCCAGGTCTGCCATATCGGAGTGCGCATAGCGGAGCCTGGTGGCCTTGCAGAGCCGGATACCGTCGATCAGGCTGGCGTGGTTCAAGGCGTCGCTGATGACGGCGTCTTGTTCGCCGAGGAGCACCTCAAAGAGTCCGCCGTTGGCGTCGAAGCAGGAGCTATAGAGGATGGTGTCCTCGGTGCCGAGGAATGTGCTGATTGCCTGTTCGAGTTGTGGGTGGAGATCCTGCGTGCCGCAGATGAACCGGACGGAGGCCATGCCGTAGCCATGTTCTTGCAGCCCGGCGGCGGCGGCCTGTCTGATGTCAGGGTGGTTGGCGAGCCCCAGATAGTTGTTGGCACAGAGATTGAGGACTTCACCCTGGGCCACGCGAATTGTGGCCCCCTGAGGGCCTAGGATCTGCCGCTCAGATTTATAGAGGCCTGCCGTGCGGATTTCAGCGAGTCGCTCAGAAACAGTCTTTTTGAGTGAGTCGTAAGCCATAGATCGTAGTCGCGAGACTCGCGTGATGGGCGAGAGGTACGCGAAATGGAACGGATGCTAGTCGCGCGCTTCTCGCTTGTCCCGCCAATCGCGCGTGATCACGGGAACAGAACTACTTTTCCACATTGGCCGGAATTGATCAACTCGAACCCCTGTGCGAAGTCTTTCATGGGAAATGTATGGGTGATCACCGGCTTAATATTGAGTCCGGCCTGGAAGAGACCGGTCAAGCGATACCAGGTTTTGAAGAGTCGGCGGCCTGTCACTCCATACACGCGGATGCCCTTGAAAATAATTTCGTTTGGCAGATCAAAAGACACGGATCCGGTTGGAATGCCGAAGAGTGTCACGCGGCCGCCGTTCTTCACGGCACTGAAGGCTTGATGCAATGCCGTAGGGTTTCCTGACATTTCGAGCGAGGCATCGACGCCTTCGCCGGCGGTGATCTCGCGAATGGCGGCGGCGATCCGGTCCGCGGTATCGGTCTTGGCGTTGAGCAGATGATCGGCGCCGACTTGTTTGGCGAGGTCCAGTCGGTAGGCACTGACATCCATCGCGATGATCATGGCGGCGCCGGCCGTTCGTGCGACGGCGGCTGCGAAGAGTCCGGTCGGGCCGCAGCCGGTGATCAAGACCGTCTGTCCCGTGAGGTCTTCGACTAAGGCGGCATCAACGGCGTTGCCGAGCGGTTCTTGAAGGCAGGCAAGTTCTGGTGGAAGGGTGGGCAAGGTCTTCCAGAGCACAGTTTCAGGCAACGCGATGTATTCCGCGAACGACCCGTCGCGATCGACGCCGAGGATGCGGTAATTCTTGCACACATGCGCTTGTCCGGTGCGGCATTGGAAACAGGCCCCACAAGTCAAGTGCGACTCGGCGGCGACATAATCGCCCACTTTGACGAGCGTGACATCCGAACCGACCTCCACGACCTCGCCGCACATTTCATGGCCAATGATGCGTGGCGGGTGGATACGGCTGTGCGCCCAGGGATCCCAATTGTAAATATGGGCATCCGTTCCGCAGAGAGAGGTGGCGGTGACGCGGATGATGGCATCCGTGGAGCCCGGTTTTGGATCAGGCCTGTCGGTGGCGGTCAACCCTGGCTGTGCCGATATCTTGACGAGCGCTCGCATGGGTTCATTGTATACCACGGGCTCCTAGCCCGGTCTATCTGGTTGATTTGGTTTGTCTTGTTTATTTGGTTGAATGAATCTAACCAGAATAAACCAAACAAACCAGATCAACCAGACGGGTTGCGCCAGGGTTCGTGAGATCGGTAGGATGCGAGCAATGAAGGCTCTGTACCACCGAGGACTAGCCCGCATGATTCATGAACATTTCTGCTGCAATCGCCGATCCCTGACTCAGGCGAGACGGGCGGGACTGGCGGGAAAAGCGCGACTCGAAGTTCCCGCCCATCTTGTCCGTCCCGCTTTTCGCGCAAGTCTCGCGAATCTCGCGCGAGTAACGAGGAACGCGCTGTCGACAGGAATGTGCTGTGTGGCACTTTTCTGTTTCGGCCTCATCGCACCAGTGCTCGCCGCGTCATCACCACAAACGGCTTCCTCGTCCAGCCTCGCGAAGCGGTGGGTGGAATTTGAGTTGAGCCAAGCGGAGTCGACGAGGGATCCGCAAACCGGCAAGCCAGTCACGCTGACGATTTTTCTTGGAGGCGAGATAGCAGATATGACGTCGGTGGTGGCGACCTGTGAGTCGATTGCGTTTCAAACCCAAACGGTTACGCTTGAGCCGAATGCAGAGGCAAGGGCGTTGAAGGGGACGGTCACGCTCGAACCGATTTTGATGAGTCGGACTTCTGTGCCACTCAGGGCAGCGCGGGTCCAAGTGACATTTTTTTCTCAATCTCGCCAGGGCAAACCCGAACGGTTCATGCGGCGGGTTGTGTATGTGACGATGGATCGTTTGGAGCCGGCCAATGAGACTAGTGAATTGCCGCCCGTTCGTCCCGAGAAACCACTGAGCGAGGATATTATCCTGGATGAGGCGAAACCGGACGTGGAGCCGGTTTCGACCGGCGCCTTAGCCGAGGAAGACCTGGTCCCGACGGCCTCCCAGGGGGAGGAGAAGGCGTACTGGCAGAATGTGAGTTATCTCATCAGCCAGAGTTGGGCCCGACTGATCCGTGGAATCCGGCGTGAGCCAAGCGGCGAAGCGGTGAAGATACGATTCAAAATGTTTCCCAACGGCCGCGCCCAGCTGATCAGAATTGAAAAAGGTTCCGGCGCTCGCGAAATCGACGAAGCCGGAATTCATGCGATCGTCAACGCCCAACCGTTCCCGTCTGTTCCCAGTGAGTTGGGGGGAGATGTTGTGGACGTGCATATCCGGATGCGAACTGGTGGTCGGGAACGGTCTCACGAGGCGCAGCCAGGCGGGAATCTGTCAATCGACAAGTCTGGTGCATTGGGCCAGCCTTCGAAGAAGTAGCAGCACGGCCTGTGGCCGCTAACCCAGGAGGAATGATTTATGCTGAAGAAAAGAGGGCAGAATTGGCTCGCGCTCTTCCTGTTTGGAGTCACGGCCTGGTTTCCGTTGGTGGTTCACGCAGAACCTGCTCGTTGGAACCTGGATCCCGACCATTCAACGATCGAGTTTCGCGTGGCGCATATGATCGTTTCCAAGACCACAGGCCGGTTCACGGATTATGCAGGCTATGTCGACATGGATGCCGAAGCCGGCACCGTGAAGGCCATTGAGACCACGATCAAGGCCGGGTCGGTGAATACGAATCATGAAAAACGGGATGCGCACATACGGAATGTCGATTTCCTCGACGTGGAACACTATCCGGCAATCACCTTCAAGATGAAGAGCTACAAGAAAACCACAGAAAACTTTACAGCGGTGGGAGACCTCACACTGCACGGGGTAACTAAGGAAATCACCTTGACGGGGCAGTATAACGGGGCGACGAAGGATCCCTGGGGCAATACCAGGGCCGGCTTCAGCGCAGAGGGGAAATTCAACCGCAAAGACTTCGGGATGGTCTGGAACAAGACGTTGGATAGCGGCGGGCTCGTCGTCGGTGACGAGGTTCAGATACGACTTGAGATAGAATGTATCAAGGCGAAGTTATAGCAAGCTGTTGAAAAAGTCCGCCAGCGTAGAAGACGGTAATTTGGTCTATCTGGTTTGTCTGGTTTTTTTGGTTGAACGGAATTAACCATCTGAAACAGATCAAGCAGACAAACCGGGCTTGTCCAGGACGGGAGAGGATTTGAGGTCTGAAGTTCGAAGTTTTCTGAGCTTCGAACCCAGAACCTCCAATTTCACATCGCGCCTTTCTCGCCTGTCCCGCGCGTCACGCATATTCTGTTCGTCATCGACTAATTTTTGGAAGCGATACATGATGAAGGCCATGGTCTTGGCTCGCACAGCGGACGTAGGAACTGCGCCGTTACAGCTTCGTGAGTTTCCAACGCCGGAACCAGGCCCTGGGGAGGTCTTGGTTCGCCTCACTGTCTGCGGGATCTGTCGGACGGATCTTCACGTCATCGAAGGTGAGTTGGCCGACCCAACCCTTCCGCTCATTCCCGGCCACCAGGCCGTCGGGGTTGTGAGTCAGCTTGGCGTCGGCGTAAGCGAGCGGACAGTCGGTGAGCGAGTCGGGATCGCCTGGCTACAGCACACGTGCGGCGGCTGCGAATTTTGCACGAGCGGGCGTGAAAACCTGTGCGAGCTCGCGAGGTTTACCGGCTACCAGGTCGATGGCGGGTATGCAGAGTATGCACTCGTTCCGGCAGCCTTTGCCTATCCGATTCCATCGGTTTTCAGTGATGAAGAAGCGGCCCCCCTACTCTGTGCCGGGATCATCGGCTATCGCGCATTGCGTCTGAGTGGAATCCAGCCTGGCCAGCGGCTCGGTCTCTATGGGTTTGGAGCGTCCGCTCACATTGCCATCCAGATTGCTCGTCATTGGGGCTGTCAGGTCTATGTCAGTTCGTTGAAACCGGAGCATCGACGTCTCGCACGTGAATTGGGCGCTGCATGGGTCGGCGGGGCGACCGACAGGCCGCCGGATAAGCTCCACGGTTCGATCATCTTTGCACCGGCTGGAGAGTTAGTCCCGCTGGCCCTGCGTGCATTGAAACGAGGCGGCACGCTCGCCCTCGCAGGTATTCACATGACCCCGATTCCCTCGCTCGACTACGATCGCGAGGTCTTTGGAGAGAAGGTCATTCGGAGCGTCACGGCCAACACAAGACAGGACGGGCTCGATCTCTTGCGCGAGGCGGCTGCGATTCCCATCAAACCCCGCACCCTGTCGTTCCCTCTCGCCGATGCCAACCGTGCGCTGCAAGAATTGAAAGCCGGGCGCTATTCAGGAGCCGGGGTGCTCGTTCTGTCGTAACCGATCCGGCAGGATGCTGAAAAAGTCCGCCAGCAGGGGGAGGGGATGGAGCCTGATGATCTTTCTGTGCTCGCGCAACGCGCGGCCTCAGAAGGATGGGGCGGGAGCGGCCAGGTGCCCTTCTTACTTGCAGAACGCGCACGGTGAAACGGTGCTCGTTCGATGCGCGCAGTAAAGGGCAGCCTGGGCCACTCCCTTGAATTGAGGTTTGGCGAATTGGAAGGCCCTCGCCCGGGTTCATGGCACGTCTCGGCGTGCCAGTGGGTGGGCGGGTGAGAAGTCTGGCCTTTTTGAGCATCCTGCTAGTACACAGCCTTACTAAGTTTTGATTGAAGAAGTGAGTGGACCTGCTCGCTAGTCTCTTTGACAAGCACCCCCATCTTCGGATGTGACGGCTCGAGGTCGATGGGGAGATCGAAATGGCGGAGGCGTTCGCTGGCGGTGGGGCCGATGGAGGCGACGACCATCTGCTTGAGCGTTTCACGAAAGCGGTCAACCTTTCCGTCTTTCTCCAGTACCTGCATGACATGATCCACTTGGGCCGCATTGGTGATGAGAAGCACGGGCACCTTCTCCGCAATGATCTCGTCGAGCGCCTGCCTGAGCGGCCTCAGATCTTCCGGGAGCGCCCAGCGATAGATGGGAACCTGAAAGACTTCGGCTCCACGTTGGTTCAAGGCTTTCAGCAAATCAGGATTTGACGCCCCATACTCCTGCACGGCGATACGCAATCCCTTCACTGGCCTGTACTCATCCAGCATAGAGATCAGATCGACCCAGGTGTTCGGTTCGGGTACCGTTAGTGTTGGTTGGAGACCGAAGGCCTTGAGGGCAGCAACCGGCTTGGGCCCTCGGGCCACAAGGGCCGTCTGTTTGAGGGCTTCCAGAATCGACGACCAGGGATAGCGTGTCTTGAGGAGGTCGAACAGCGCGGTAGTCCCGACACCGGTCAGAAGGATGAACATATCGACCCGCTCGGTCGTGAGCTGAGTCCCAAATTTCAACGCTGCAGAGTTGTCATCGAGCGGAATCTCGCGAAGGGCAGGGGTGACGAGGGGATTTCCCCCGTTTCGCTCTATGATCCGGGCGATCTCTGCCGCCATGCGAGACTCAAACGAGGCGACGGTCAGGCCATTGAATCCAGCGGTAGCCATTTATAGGTTCGAAGCTAAAAGCAAAAAGGCACAGTGGACTGTTTCTTCAAGATTCGAAGCGTGGACATCGTACCATACTGGTGAATGGGTTGATTTGGTTCATCCGGTCTATTTGGTTTATTTCGTTGATCTGGTTCAACCAAATAAGCAAGACAAACCAAATAAACCAAATGAACAAGAGAGACCGGCGGACATTTTCAGCATCCTGCTAGGGGTTTTCAATTGACGGAGCCACGATGCCTCCCTACTATACGGATCGGATTGAGGATGACTATGAGTGCTCCGCTCCATCGAGGATTGCGCCATGTGGCGCTGCGCGTCACGAATCTCGCGCGTTCTCGCATATTCTACGAACAACTGTTGGGGATGAAGGTGGTGTGGGAGCCGGACCCAGATAATGTGTATTTCAGCTCCGGACCGGATAATTTCGCCTTACATCAGATTCCGGCGTCCGAGGTCGCATCGTATCAACCCTTGAAGGGGCAATCGTTGGATCACATTGGCGTGATCCTTGAGAGTCCAGAAGCAGTCGATCGGATGTATCGGGAAGTCGAACCACGGCTGCCTGAATTGGGCGGACAGGTCGTGACACCGCCGAAGCAGCATCGCGACGGCAGCTATTCCTTTTACTTTTCCGATTCTGACGGGATTGTCGTTCAAGCTCTGTACGAACCTTTGATCAGCAAGCTGGAGTGGGTGAAAGGAAAAATGTGAACGGCACGATGGTCGCCCACGTTTCACGTCTCACGTTTCACCTTTCACGAGTATGAAGATCTGGGACTGTCTGCCCAAAAAACAGTATCTTAGCCTGGCGCCCTGGGCCTGGGTTCAATTGGAGAGTGCGGAGCCTCTGGGGCCCTTTCCATTTATTGTAGGGGTGGCGCCTGAAGTCGTCGCCAGTCTCCATGAAGCCCACGGACTTCTCTCCAGCGCGATCGATACGGCCATCAGCGATGTCTTTTCCAAGCGGGCTCCGCTTGATGATCCCGATCGTCAGCGGCGCTTGGAAGATGCCTATGCGGAGGTGATCGGCGCCCGCCCTTATCTGCAACAGCACATTCGTTGCGGACGGAAGCCGGACGGCACGTTTCAATGGGAGTTTCCGACCGACCCCACAAAGTCTTCCACCGTCACCAACGGCGGGCTACGGATCTTCCATTCCGTGAAGCGGCAGGCTATTCCAATCGGGTTCGACCAGCGACAGTTGGGACCGGCGGTGGGGAAGGTACTGGGGTTTTTGGACGGCACGCATCAGACCGACGAGATTAGAACAGTGGTGATGACCTCGGGGCGAGATGGAGAGCGAGTGCTGACACGGTTGATGGAATCTCTGCACCAGCATGAGTGCTTGGTCAGCTCGAGCACTTCTTCCGTCAGGTCACGCTGGTTTGAGACGGTGCAAGATAGAGACACCGTCCATCTCGGCCATGCAGCGTTGCTGTATCGGCAACGAGATCAGGCGCTGTTGTTCGATCCCTGGCTGCTCCCCTGGTTTGCGGAATCCTCCGTCCCGTCGCTCTGGGGATCGCTGCTACCTAACCCGGCTGCCGTCTTCTTGACCCATGATCACGACGATCATGTGGATCCTCGCACGCTCTTGCACCTGCCTAAAGATACGCCGATCATCGTGCCGAGCCGAAGGAATCGGCGTACGCTGTCCTACGATTATCTGTCGCTCTTGCGGGAACTGGGATTTGGGCAGGTGATTGAATTAGCACATGGCGAAAGTTGGACCTTCGAAGGAGGAGCTGTATACGCTGTGCCGTTCTACGGCGAAGACCCCTGCGACCTGGAGATGCCGCGCAACTGCTATCTCATCGCCGATCGCGGCTATAACGTGCTCGTGCATGCGGACAGCGGGCCGACGAATAGCGGCAGATCCGCCATCAAGGACGGAGTGATTCAGGCTCTCGTCCAGAAGCATGGGCCGATCCCGCTGGTCTTTGCCTCACAACAACAACTGCTCGAAGTTCGTGGCCATGCAGCCCATGCGCCCTTGTCTCACCCCGGGAAATGGCTCGACGTGGGAGAAAACGGCTATCTCACGAATGCGTACCTTGCCGATGTCTGCGCTGCGGCGCAGGCCAAGCTGTTCGTATCCTATGCCACCGGTGGCGCAGAGTGGTATCCGGACCATCTCTCGTTCATGTTCAGCCGACGGAATCCTGCCCGCACCGCGATGCTGACGGCCCACTGGGAATTGCCTGAAACTCTCAAAGATCTTCTCGCCAAGAGCGGATGCGGGTATCATTACGGTCATGCTTTGGATCTGTTTCGTCGCACAACCGACGGGCTCGTGGAATCGATGAAGACGGGAGAGGCCCTCACGCCTCTGTCGCTCTACCGGCTTGACCACGGGGATCCTCCGTTCATGAAAGCCGGAAGCCGCACCACACCATCTCGCTGAATCGAAAAGGACCGACTATGACTCTGCGAAAAAATCAGCAAGACCCGATCCTCGTCACCGGTGTTGCAGGATTTATCGGCTTTCATACTGCAACTAGGTTGCTGGAGCGAGGAGAGCGGGTGATCGGACTCGATATCGTCAACGACTACTACGACGTGCGACTGAAGAAGGCGAGGCTGGCAAAGCTCAAGCCGTTCAAGTCATTTTCATTCACGAAGCTCGATCTGGCCAATCGGGTTGGGATGAAGAAGCTGTTCGCGAAGCAACCGATCCGGCGCGTAGTCCATCTGGCGGCGCAAGCCGGCGTGCGCTATTCGCTCGTGAATCCGCATGCCTATACGGACAGCAATATTGAAGGGTTTCTGAACATATTGGAAGGCTGCAGGCAGGCGAAGGTCGAGCATCTGGTCTATGCCTCATCGAGTTCCGTCTACGGCGGCAATACCCAGATGCCGTTTTCGATTCATGACAACGTCGATCATCCGGTCTCGCTCTATGCGGCCAGCAAGAAGGCCAATGAACTCATGGCCCATTGTTATGCGCATCTCTATCGGATTCCCTGCACGGGGCTGCGGTTTTTCACGGTTTATGGGCCCTGGGGGAGGCCCGATATGGCCCTCTTCATTTTCACGAAGGCAATTCTGGAGGGAAAGCCGATTGAGGTCTACAACCAGGGAAAGATGCGCCGCGACTTTACCTATGTCGATGACATTGTCGAAGGAGTGATCCGGACCCTCGATCATCCCGCCACGCCGAACCAAGCCTGGTCCGGTGACAAACCGGATCCCGGGACCAGTTCGGCGCCGGCTCGGATCTACAATATCGGCAACCATCAGCCGGTGGAACTACTGCGCTTTATCGAGGTGTTGGAGAATGAGCTGGGGAAGAAAGCGATAAAGAAGCTGCTGCCGATTCAGCCGGGCGACGTGCCGGCGACGTACGCGGACATCGAGGATCTTACGCGAGATGTCGGATTTGCCCCGGCGACGCCGATCGAAGAAGGTATCGCACGTTTTGTGAAGTGGTATCGGGAGTTTTACAAAAAGTAAGGGGACGGCACGCCATCAGCGGCTTGCCGTCCCCTCTCGAATGAATTGAATGTCGGTTAGGGACAGCCGATCGGTATAAATCCCCGCCCGAAAATTCCGGACAGTGCGCCATAGCGAGCTCTGTCCTCAAACGAATAGCTTGCCCCGCGTTGATTTCTCCCCGACAAGTCTCCACCATACGAGGGATCTGTCCCGGAAAAGAACCCGCCACGGGTTTTCTGGTTGATGTGGAGCCACTCTCCATACATGGAGCAGACTTCAGCTTGAACGGATCCCGACGAGGCGATGCTGGCATGCCAATCTTTGGCCCAATCCGGGATGGTTTGTCCGCCGCCGGCCATACCGGTCTGATTGTGGTCGGGGGTCGGAGGAGTACTGTAGCGAGGAGCCGCGGCCACGGTGGGGCGATAGGTCGGCATATCGTCCAGCGAGGGCACGATCGACAGTTCTTTCAGCTTCATCAGTTTGCAGCCAGGCACATCTTTGTTGGTATAGAGAATGCTCCCATCGGCTTGAGTGCATTCCCGCATCATGAACGGATCGAAGCTGACCGTCGTATCGGAGAATGCCGACGTTGAGAACAGGGTGAGGATCGTTGCTGCAAACATGAGCACACGGGTGGGCTGCATAGAGCACCTCCCTTGAGATGGTGGAACAGGCAGGGATTGCATCGTCGTTCACCCCTTTTTAAATTATACTCACCAAGTGTATTGACACGCTATTCTACCAGGGAGAACGCTGTCTATTCGTCTTCCGAGGGGGGTCTGGCTACCAACGGATGGCCTGTTAGATGGCTCAGTTGGCCGTTTCCCGAGACCAGTGCCTGAGTCAAACGAGATGGGAGAGGCAAGCGCGACGGGCACAACGCAAAGTTCGAAGTTCCAGGTTCGAAGTTCCGAACACTTCAGCCTTCAGACTGCTCACACGTCTCATGAAGCGGCCGTTTCGAAACGGCCGCTGTCGAACAACTAGCTTTGCCTTGTTCCCTCCTCGTCGCTGCGGTATTCTCCGCTCTGTGTACGTGAAATGTGAGGCGTGAAACGTGAAATGTTCGACGAGTTGCTCTCGCCAGCCTCTCCCGCTCCTTACGCCTAGCTGGTTTCTGTCATGACTGACTACAGCGTGCTTGCAAATCTGCTCGTGATCTTCACGGCGTCGATTGCCGTCGTCTTCGTATTCCACCAGTTTCGGCTTCCGTCGATTGCCGGATTCTTGGTTGCCGGCGCACTCATCGGCCCCAATGGGTTGAACCTCATCTCGGACATCGGCACGGTCCAAGTGCTGGCCGAGATCGGGATCGTCCTGCTCCTTTTCACCATCGGCATCGAATTCTCGTTAGTGCAGGTGGCTTCCATGCGCCGTCTCATGTTTCTGGCCGCACCGATCCAGGTCGGCGTCGTGCTGTTGATCGCGTGGCTCGGGGCGATGCTCTTTGGACTGTCCTGGCAGCAGGGGATCTTCTGGGGATTCCTCTTTTCCCTGAGCAGCACGGCGATCGTGTTGAAGACTTTGGCTGAACGGGGGGAGAGCGATTCGATTCATGGACGAGCCACGATCGGCATTCTCGTCTTTCAGGATTTAGCCGTCGTCCCTATGATGCTGTTGACGCCGATTCTTGCCGGCTCATCGGATGAAGGCGGGCTCGGAATTCTTCTTGCCTTGGGAAAATCCGTTCTCGTTGGGGTGCTTGTCATTGCCGCTGCCTGGTATCTCATCCCGAAGGTGTTGGGACATATCGTCCGGAGCCGCAGCCGCGAACTATTCCTGTTGACGATCATCGTCTCCTGTCTCGGCATTGCGTGGCTCACTTCGCTCGGTGGCCTCTCGTTGGCATTGGGCGCGTTCATTGCCGGGTTGGTTATTTCAGAATCGGAGTACAGCCATCAGGCCATGGCGGAAGTGCTGCCGTTCCGTGACAGTTTCAATAGTCTCTTCTTTGTATCAATCGGCATCCTCTTGGACTGGCGGGTGCTCTTCGATCATCCGCTGCCGGTGGCCGGACTGCTGGTGACGATTTTATTGGTGAAGTTTATCGCCGGGGCTGGAGCGGCCTTGACGGCGGCTATTCCTCCGCGTGAGGCGGTCTTGGTGGGCATCGCCTTGGCTCAGGTCGGAGAGTTTAGCTTTTTGTTGGCGCAGCAAGGGCAGGAGACCGGTTTCTTTCGAGGCGATCCCTATCAGGTCTTTCTCGCTGTTTCAGTGCTTTCCATGATCGTGACGCCATTTTTCATGAAGTGGTCACCGCACCTGGCCCGCCGCGTGGAGGCGTGGCAACGGCTTCGTCATTGGCTGCCCGGTCGTACGACCGCCCATGTCCTACAGACCGAAGGAAAACAGATTCGAATGAGTGGACACGTGATTATTGCGGGGTATGGATTGAACGGGAGAAATCTCGCCCGTGTTCTCGGTGATACGAATATCCCGTATCTCGCCTTGGACCTCGACGGTGATATCGTTGCCCGCGAAGCGAAACACGGGGTGCCCATCTACTATGGCGATGCCACGAATCCGAATGTGCTGCGGCACATGAAGGTTGAGGACGCGAAGGTGTTGGTTGTCGCCATGTCGGATCCGTTTATCACCAGGCGCGCCGTGCAGATCGCCAAGGGGCTCAACCCCAAGCTTCATGTTGTCGTGCGGACTCGCTATTTGCGAGAATTGGATGAGCTGCACCAACTTGGCGCGGATGATGTGGTGCCGGAGGAGTTTGAAACCTCCATCGAGATTTTTGCGTTGGTGCTCCGCACGTACAACCTGCCGCAGGACGTTGTATTGCAAAAAGTTGAACAGGTTCGCCGCGAAGGGTACGCGCTGCTTCGTCGCAGCGAGTCGCTGGAATTTTCGCATCATCTTCGTGACGGAACTTTGAACGATGCGGAAGTCGAAACCTGCCGCATCGATGACGATTCTCCTGTGCGGGAAAAAACGTTGGAAGAGATTGCTCTCCCATCGCGCACGGGCGTTTCGGTGATTGCTTGGACGCGCGCCGGGGTGACGCAAACAAGTCCGTCTGAGAAGACTCAGCTGATGGCTGGTGATATCGTGGTCTTACTCGGTTCGCGGGCCCAGATTCAGCAGGCGATGGAGCTCTTAGTGCCGACGGGTACGAACTGAGCCGCTAGCCGGCTGCGGAAAAATTATTGTGGCACGGTAGAAACCTGGTTTATTTGGTTCATCTGGTTAGTTTCTTTCAACCAAACAAACGAGACAAACCAACTAACCCCAATAACGGTCTTCTTCTGCTAACGCCCGGACGTTGTCATGAGCTGGTAGGCCTCCTCCAGCGTTACCACTTCAATGACTTTGATGTTCCATCTGGTTGCCAGTTGGGAGAGATCCCAGTCGGCCGTGTCTAGTTGTCCGCGAGGCACCAGTATGGTTTTAAACTGTGCTCGGGCCGCCGTCTCGATTTTGACGAGCAGTGCGCCTACGGGCTCGATCTGACCGTCCGGCATGATTTTTCCGGTTAGGGCGACGTCGGATTTGATGTTGTCGCCTCGCCAGGCTGCCACGATGCCGACCGCGACGGCGCTGCTGGCGCTCATTCCCTCGGTCAATGCACTGTATGACCGGTTCTTGATCGTGATCGCCCATTCTCGCCCGTCCCCTCCTACCGCCCTCGTGGCGGCAACGACGGCTTGCTTGACACCTTCTTTCCAATCCTCGCTGACGATTGAGCCGCCGCCCAGATTTATTTCATTGAATTGGACTGTCGGGCCCCCTCGCCGGGGGTCATTGTCGATTTGGAGGACGATGTAATGGACGATGCCGGTCTGCCCACCGGCAAGCACACCCAGCGCCGGCACCGTTGCAAAATGACGGCTGTCGGCGGAAAAGGCTGGGAAGGCTTGCGAGCAGAGAATGATTGCCGAGAGGAAGAGAACAAGGTGAGGTATGTTCCGAGTCTCGCCGTTGTTGTCCATCATGGTCCTAGCCTGCATGATTCTGACAATTCGTCGCGACACCGCCAGAAAGCGCGTTCCTCGTGAAGCGTATCTCGTTATTCGCGCGAGACTCGTGAGACTTGTGAGAAAAGCGGGACGGGTTGGAAGTTTCATCTTCGCGAGTCGCGCCTGTCGCGCACGTCTTGCCAGTCTTGCTGTTAACTCTTCCAGCGCAGCGTGACTCGTTCTTTGAGCGGATGGTCGAGAGGCTGTCCGGTTTGCACTGATGCGAGATGTGCGGCTTTCAACTTGTAGTACCACTTCGCGGGCGTATCGGCATCGTCGATGAGCATTAAAGAGGGCTTGTAGCGTAATCCCACCGCTTGGCGTTCCATCGCTTCTCGATCCTGCGTCATGAAAATGTTAGCGAAGTAGCGAAAGATGGTCTTGGAAAATGGAACCCAGCTGAGGCAGTTCCATGCTGCGGCAAAGTCGATGCGGCATTGCTGTTCCGAGATCGGTGTGACTGTTGCTCTGCTAGACACGAAAAGCGATCCGGACTGGACGAATTCAAACCGCTGGTTGGGCAGCACAAAGTCGATGGTCGTCGTGAGTGGCCCGCCGTAAATCAGGTTCAGGAGCTTATAGGGCCCACTGTTCTTTGAGGGCGCGTGCGGCACCATGCGGAAACCGTTGGGAATCGGCTCAAAGGTCTTGGCCTTTTCGTGCATGCTCGCCTGGGTGCGCCACCAGGAGCTTTGGTGCACGAAGGGGCCGTGGGCCGGGTCCATCAAGCCGACGATGCCGTCGTCGATGGTGCAATCCAACAGCGTCGAGATGTGAATCATTCGATAGGAGGATGAGGGGAGCGGCAGCGGCGGCACGTCCGAGATGGTCTGGTTTGGTCGTTGAGGGTCGGGAACGAACACCCACACATAGCCGTCCTGTTCACGGCAGACATAGGTGGTGACGCCGATTTTGTCGGGTTTAATGGGGGAGTTTTCGACTAGCGCAGGAATTCCCCGGCAACGGCCAGCCTGATCGAACTGCCAACCATGGTAGGCACATTCCACACAGTCGCCTTTCATTTTGCCGAAGGACAGTGGCATCCCGCGATGGGGACAAATGTCGCGCATGGCTGCAACGGCTCCCTGTGATGTTTTGCAAACGAGGATCGGGAGACCCAACAGGATGGTCCCTTTGAGGCTGTTGGGAGGGAGTTCGCTGCTCAGACAAGCGGGATACCAAAAGCCAAACAGTGGTGAGGTTTTAGATGGCTTGATCTCGGTGATGAGGTCGCTATTCATGGAAAGAGGGAGGAAGTACGTGAGAGGACCAGCCTGGACTGCTGCTGCAGCTTGATCGTGAATATAGCGAGTGGGTCATGGAACGTCAAGCCAGCTGCGTTGTCTTGGTTCATCTCCTAACTTTCCTTGCTCGCGGGAAGGGGCCTGCCTGGTCTCCCACTGCGCGCAACGTTTCCCCTTTACACCTCCCTTCAAAAGGAGTGGCCAAGGCTGCCCTTTCCTGCGCGCATCGAACGAGCACATTCTTATCGTGCGCGTTCTGCGAGCAGGAAGGGCACCTGGTCGCTCCTTCCCTCTTCCTTGACAAGAAAAAGAAGCGGAGACTATAGTCAAATTCCCATTGAAATCGCCAAATTCATGTGGGCCTGACAGGAAAGAGGGTGTCATGACAATCGCGCAGATGGACCCAGCAGTGACGCTGGCTAACCTACAGACCGCTAAGGCTGATAAGGTGACGATTGTGCTACTGAGCGGCGACATGGATCGCGCGATGGCTGCGTTCATCATTGCCACTGGGGCCGCGGCTATGGGGATGCAGGTCACCGTCTTTTTCACCTTCTGGGGCCTCAATGCCATTCGCCGGAAAGGCGCGGCCAGCTCTGCGAAGGACTGGCTTCGTCAGATGTTCGGCTTGTTGAATAAAGGAGGCGCAGACAGCCTCCCCCTCTCGCGGTTCCATTTCTGGGGGTTGGGCACGAAGATGATGCAAAAGGTCATGAAGCAGAACCGGATGCCGGGCGTGCCGGAACTCATGGAAACAGCGCTGGATCTCGGGGTGCACTTTATTGCCTGCACGACCACCATGGGGCTGATGGGGATTACGAAGGATACGCTGATCGAGGGTATCGATCAGTTTGCGGGGGTGACAACCTATCTCGCAGAAGCCAAGCAAGGCAGCGTAAATTTGTTTATTTGAATGAGCGAGACAAGCGCGAAGGGCGCGAAGGGCGTGAAAGGCGAGACAATCCAGAAACACGTCCCGCACGTCGCGCATTTCTCGCGTTTCTCGCGTCTTTTTGCGGAGTAAAGAAATGCCACATGCCGATGTGAAGCTCGATACGCTCGGGTACTTTTGTCCGATGCCGATTATTATGACCATGAAGAAGGTCAAGGAGCTGACGTTGGGCCAGATTCTTGAAGTTGTCTCAGACGACGAAGGCATCAAAAAGGACATGCCGGCCTGGTGCGACACGACCGGCCATCAGATGGTCGGTCTCGAGGAAGAACAGACGAAATCTGGAACGATCTATAAAGCGTTTGTGAGAAAGACAAAGTAACCGCACAGACAGAGAGCGAGAGAAGCCGGAGGGATGACGATCAGACCTCCGGCTTCTCTGTTTTAATTCTTAATGGGGCAGCACGTGGATCGAATTGTCGAGTGTGTGCCGAATTTCAGTGAGGGACGAAACCAGACGACGGTGCGCGCGCTGGTGAACGCTGTGGAGTCGGTGTCGGGGGTCTGGCTGTTGGACCACACGATGGATCGGGATCACCACCGCGCTGTCCTGAGTTTTGCCGGTGAACCGGATGCCGTCGCTGAAGCGGCCTTTCGCGCCATTCGCGTGGCGACCGACCTTATCGATCTTCGGAAGCACAAGGGCGTCCATCCGCGGGTGGGGGCGACGGATGTCGTGCCTTTCGTGCCGGTGCGCGGTGCGACGATGCAGGACTGTATTCATCTGGCGAAGCGGTTGGGCCAACGGGTAGCGACAGAACTGGAGATCCCGGTATTCCTCTACGAACAGGCAGCTTTGCATCGCGATCATGCCCTGCTCGAATCGGTTCGCCGGGGAGGACTGCGGGGCCTTGCCTTCCGCATGGCCTCCGATCCGGACTGGGCACCGGATTTTGGTCCCCCCAATCTCCATAAGACTGCCGGCGCCATGGTGATTGGCGCGCGACCTCCCTTGATTGCATTTAATGTGAATCTCCGCTCGACGGATCTGGCATTGGCCCGATCCATTGCGAAAGATATTCGCCAATCGAACGGAGGGCTGCCCCATCTCAAAGCGATCGGCGTGGAGTTGGCCAGTCGAAAGCTGGTTCAGGTCGCTATGAATCTGACCGATTACATCATCACGCCGATCCATGTCGCATTTGAAGCAGTCCAAGCACGCGCAGCTGAGCGAGGTGTCGCGGTAGCGGGGAGCGAAGTGATCGGGCTTGTGCCCCAAGCGGCGCTGGTTCAGACCGCTACGCATAGCCTGGCGCTCGAACAGTTCAGTGCAACGCAGGTACTGGAGACGAGATTGGAGACTCGGCTGTTCGGTGAGTCGGCGCGGCATGTTTCGTTTCGCGAACAGGGGCCAGTTGATTCGCAGGCACAATCGCTCTCGGATTTTTTGACCGCGGTGGCAGCGGCGACCCCGATTCCGGCCGGCGGCACGGTCGCGGCCCTGGTGGGCGCCCTCGCAGCCTCGTTGGGGATTATGGCAGCGCGCCTTAGCCGGCAACGAGGAGTGGAGCATCGATTGAGCGAGATTGGCCGACGGCTCCGCGAGCTGATGCAAATAGATGGTGATGCCTATCAGCGATTTGTCCAGGCGACGAAGCTGGCGAAGACAGACCGGACTCGTTCCGCCGTCTTGTCGTCCGCACTCCATCTGGCAACAGAGACTCCCCTTGAAATCGCCGAACAGGCGACGGAGGCCGGAGCCCTGCTTCATGCTTGCTCGGCAGGGGTGAAGCCACGGGTTCGATCCGATCTCACGGTTGGACTGGTGCTGGCGATCGCCGCCGCCGATGCGGGGCGTCATACGGCCGAAGAGAATATAAAAATTCAGCATAATCAAATACTTAAGTCGTCTCTCCTCGATCGGATTGAGCAAATGACAATCCGTCTTGAGGAACTCAGGGGGCTATGTTACATTACGCCCCTTAGTCGGGAGCCGGTTGCCACGAGAAAAAAACCTGTACAGGCATTGCCTGGGAAAGTACGTAGACGAGCAGAATGGAAATCAAAGTCTTCAATAATAACGTCGAAAAAGCCCTCAAAGTTGCCAAAAAGAAACTTGCGGGGGAAGGACTCTTCCGAGAACTGAAGCGCCGGCGGTTTTACGAGAAGCCGAGCGTCAGAAAAAAAGCCAAGGAGCGCGAGGCGCAGCGCCGGCGTCAAAAGTGGTTGTCGAAGCGTAAGCCAGAGTAAGCGTTTTCCCACGGGCTTACCCGTTCGGTCGATCGCATTCTTCCCACGACCTTCATATTTCTTCCTTGTCCATGCGCCAGGATCAGATCACTGCCGCGCTTCGAATTGTGAAGCGTAAGATTCTGCAGTGGGAGGAGCCGGTTCTTGGCGTGGTGGCGCGCGAGTCGAACCGAGATCCCTTCCGCATCCTCATATCGTGTCTCCTCAGCCTCCGGACCAAAGACAAGACGACCAATGAAGCCAGTGTCAGGCTATATGCCCTGGCACATCAACCTGCCACAATGTTGGCACTGCCGCTCCGGAAAATCGAACGCGCGATCTATCCGGTCGGATTCTACCGGACGAAAGCCAAATCCATTCATGCCATTTGCCGTCGCCTGCTGGACGTCTATGGAGGCACAGTCCCCGAATCCATCGATGAACTGGTCACTCTGTCTGGAGTCGGCAGGAAAACAGCAAACTTGGTGGTGACGGTCGCCTATGGCAAGCCCGGCATCTGTGTGGATATTCATGTGCATCGGATCAGCAATCGCTGGGGCTACGTGAGGACGAAGACACCGGAGGAAACCGAGCAGGCGCTACGCCGGAAATTGCCGGCACAACATTGGATTACCTTCAACGATTTGCTTGTCCCCTACGGGCAGCATCTCTGCCAACCGGTCTCGCCCTTTTGCAGCCAGTGCAAACTCACCGAGTATTGCGATCGGGTAGGAGTGACGCGCTCGCGCTGAGCGAGCGCACGCGAGACGGGCGGGACGGGCGCGAAAAGTGGGACAAGCAGAATCAGGGCTTGCGCGTCGCGCCTGTCTCGCTTTTCGCGCGAGTCTCGCGCTAGCGTCATCGCTAGATGAAGAGCTTTGTTTCTGCGTCGGAAATCAGCGCAATAATGGCAGGGAGTCCCATAACTTCATCGACGTTCCTCTCGACGGCGGCACTGTCGACACCCATGTATTCCAGGCCGGCGCTGCAGGCAATCAGGCGAAATTTCCCGACGTGTTTGGCGTCCTGAAACATTTCAGAAATCTTCGGCACTTTCTTTTCCTTCAAGAGCCGCGTCACTTCATCGGCTGAGGCGGCATACTCGGGGGGGAAGTCCACCTGGTCGATCTTTCCCTCTGCCAGCTTCTTGATCGTCCAGAACAGCAAGATGACGATCACGTCCTTCCCCATCGCTGCGGCGGTGAGGCCAAGGGTTGCAACCTGATGCAACGTATCGTAGGTGGCGTGATGGGCAAAGATGACGAATTTGGGTTGAGCCGGCATGGTCGGTAGCTACTCCTTCTTGGCGCGCGTCTTGACGCTGTTCACATAATCGGTAATGGCCGCATCGACTTCGCCTGTGGTCATGGGACGGTCATGCGTTTCACTTTCGTCCACGAGATAGGTGCCGTGCTTTTTTTCCTGCCGCAGGACCACGGAATTCTCCGACGTCACCTCGATCAGCATGAACCATTCGCGTACCCCCTGCGTGATGACGACTTCCTTGCCCAGGCCTTTCTTCGTAATCTCGATATGTAGATCATCCGATGCGCAGACGGAGGAGGAAACCGTAAGGAGTCCCACGCCAAGGACTGCGATCCCCAGCAAGTTGCTGATCTGAGGTGTGAAGGACGAACGACGCGACATAATTCAGAGATTATAGCCCGTCGGGAAAGGCGCCGTAAACATTCGTTGCGGCGTATCCGTTGGCTTGGAGTGCCCCCAGGTCGCATGCTAGGATACGGCGCGCATGGATGACTTACTTGCAATAGTTCAGCAATGGGTTCCCGTCGATGTACTCATCGGTCTCACCGTGGCCTCAGCCGTCGGATTTGTCGGTTCCCTGATTGCCATCCCGCTGATTTTGGTCCGTTTGCCGGCCGACTATTTTGACACGCGTACCCCCCGCCATTGGATGAAAGACCATCATCCAGTGCTGCGCTTGTTGGGCTTAGTCGCCAAGAACGTCGTCGGCGTCGTGTTCCTCGTGGCAGGCTTTGCCATGCTTTTTTTGCCAGGACAGGGCCTGTTGACGATGCTAATAGGGGTCTCGCTCATGGACTTCCCACGAAAGCGCGAGATCGAGGCAAAAATGGTCGGCCAGCCGACCCTGCTGGGTGTCATTAACGGCATGCGCCGTAAGTTCGATAAACCACCTTTGACCCTGGCCCCCGGCCCCTAGCAGGATGCTGAAAAAGTCCGCCAGCAAGGGAAGGATGGCTCGGTGAGTCCCCTGTGCTCGCGCAACGCGCGGACTCAGAAGGATGGGGCGGGAGCGGCCAGGTGCCCTTTTTGCTCGCAGAACGCGCACGGTGAAACGGTGCTCGTTCGATGCGCGCAGTAAAGGGCAGCCTGGGCCACTCCCTTGAATTGAGGTTTGGCGAATTGGAAGGCCCTCGCCCGGGTTCATGGCACGTCTCGGCGTGCCAGTGGGTGGGCGGGTGAGAAGTCTGGCCTTTTTGAGCATCCTGTGGCTATTTTGAGATCAGTGCCATATGGAATATTCCAGTGGTGGTTTATGAATAAACCGAGTTTTTCCGCAGCCTGCTAGCCCGCATCATGCCGACCACAGAGTCCAGCCGCAAGACGCTCTATTTAATCGATGGGAGCGCCTATATCTATCGTGCCTTCTTTGCCCTGCCGGCTTTGAATAATTCCAAAGGTCTCCAGACCAACGCCATCCTCGGCTTTACGACGACGTTGCTGAAGATTATTCGGGAAAAGAAGCCGGATGGTATCGTCGTGGCATTCGACGAAAAGGGCCCGACGTTGCGCCACGCAGAGTTCGCAGCCTACAAAGCGCAGCGGCCGCCGATGCCGGAAGGCATGAGCGCCCAGATTCCCTACATCCACCGCGTGGTGGATGCGCTCAACATTCCTGCCGTCCGCCAAGCTGGATATGAGGCGGACGACTTGATCGGCACGCTGGCGCACCAGGCCGAACAGGCCGGGTTCGACGTTGTCATCGTCACCGGCGACAAGGACATGCTCCAGCTCCTGACGCCCCACGTCCGTATCTACGATCCGGTGAAAGACAAGTGGCTCGGCGAAGCTGAATGCCGCGAACGTTTCGGCGTGGAGCCGGCGCGCGTCGTGGAGATCATGGGGCTCATGGGCGACGCGGCGGACAATATTCCCGGCGTGAAGGGCATTGGCGAGAAAACCGCGATGAAGCTGATTGCCCAGTTCGGCACGATAGAAGAGCTCTTGCGCCGTGTCGAAGAGGTCACGCCGCCTCGGATCAAGGCCCTGCTGATCGACCAAGCTGAGAACGCTCGTCTCAGCCGGCGGCTGGCGACCATCCAATTGGATAGCCCTGTGACATTCGATTCCGAAACGTATCAGGTGAAGCCGCCTCATCAGGACCAGCTCGTCGATTTGTTACGCGAGCTGGGATTCACCACACTTCTCAAATCGTTTCAGTCGGCCGCCCCACCGGCCGAGACGAATGAGATGAAAACAGAACTCCTTCAGGATGAACCATCCGCACAGCGATTTGTTGAGGAATTGCCGAAGGGCGTTAGTCTCGGCTTGCAATGCCTGCTTTCTCCTGGAACTGGTACACAGACTGATGTGCGGGGAATTGCGCTGTCCTCGGGAGACAAGACCGCGTTCATTCCGCTCGATGTCCATGCCTACATGCGGCCCATCATTGCATTGCTGCATGACCACACGAGAACCAAAGTCGTCCACAACCTGAAATTGACCTTGCTGCTGTTTCACAGAATTGGAATCACCCTCGCGGGCCCCTATCTGGATACGATGGTGGCGGACTATCTGCTCAATCCCAATCGCCGGGATCATCAGCTTGAGACCATCGCGCTGGAAATACTGGATCATCGGCTGGGATCAGGGCAGAAGGAAAAGGCTGCTCCAAAATCCCTGTTCGACGAGGAGGACACAGGATCACGAGAAGAGGCGACGGAGGCCGCATCCGTGCTGGCCAAGCTTGCCCAGCCTTTGACGGAACGGTTGTCGGAACAGGGAAGCCTCACGCTCTTCACTGACGTGGAAATGCCGCTGGTGCCGGTATTGGCCGAGATTGAGCGGAACGGGTTCTTATTGGATGTCGTGGGCCTGCGCATACTCAGCAAAGAGTTGGAGCGGGATCTCGACAAGATCATGGAGACTATTGCCGTGGCGGCCGGCGGCGAGTTCAACATCAACTCGCCGAAGCAGCTTGCTACGGTGCTGTTCGAAAAATTGGGACTCAAACCGATCAGGAAAACCAAGACCGGCTACTCGACCGATGAAGATACCCTGACGCATCTGGCTACGCAGCATGAATTGCCCGCGCAGATCGTGAACTATCGAAGCCTCAGTAAACTCAAGTCCACCTATGTGGATGCACTACCGGAGTTAGTGAATCCGGAAACCAAGCGGCTTCATACATCGCTGAATCAGACTGTCGCGGCGACCGGACGGCTCTCTTCTACTGACCCGAACTTGCAGAATATACCGGTGAAGGGCGAGTACGGATTACGGATCAGAGAAGCCTTTATTGCGCCGGCAGGCCACACACTGCTCTGCGCCGACTACAGCCAGATCGAGCCGCGCATCCTCGCGCACCTGTCGCAGGATCCGCGCTTGCTCGCCGTGTTTGCCAAGGGGGAGGACATCCACATGGCGACGGCCATGGAGATTTTCGGCCTGCATTCCAGTCAAATCACGCGGGACATGCGCCGCGTGGCCAAGACGGTGGTCTTCGGCATCGTGTATGGGATCAGCCCGTTTGGACTCTCACAGAACATCGGCGTGTCGCAGGCGGACGCGAAGAAATACATCGAGACGTTTTTTGAGAAATTTTCAGCCGTGCGCGCCTTGATGGATCGGAATATCGAAGAAGGCAAAACGAAGGGCTACACGACCACGATCCTCGGCAGGCGGCGCCCGATTCCCGAGTTGCAGAGCGGCGATCCGGTGCAACGTGGGTTCGGCGAACGCATAGCGGTGAACAGTCCAATCCAGGGCTCAGCTGCGGATCTCATCAAAGTGGCGATGATCAACGTGAACAACCTGCTGCATCACGAGATGCCACATACGAAGATGATCCTGCAAGTTCACGACGAATTGATCTTCGAAGTGCCGGAGAAGGACTTAGAAGAGGCGAAGCATCTGGTAAAGACAGAGATGGAAGCGACGGGGAAGAAGCTGGGATTGTCGGTGCCCTTAAAAGTTGATCTAGGGACAGGCCACAACTGGCGAGTGGCGCATCCATAATACATACAACCAACGCGAGGTGAGATATGCAGAACATACGTTTTTCATGGGCGTGGTTGATAGCAGGGGTCAGTGTATGTGCGTTGGGGATTTTGCTTGTGACGGGGCTGCCGTTTGCAGCGAAGGCGCAAGAGGCGAAACGATTCCAGTACAAAATCATCGAGGTGCTTCCTGACACCCAGAATATGCAAACCAAGCTGAACAAGTTTGGCGCAGGCGGGTGGGAGTTGGTGGCGGTCTCGATGGGAAATATGACGGAGCCGAGGTTAATCTTTAAGAAGTGAGAGAAGGGATGGAGGCTGATGATCTTCTGTGCTCGCGCAATGCGCGGCCTGAGAAGGATTGGGAGGGGGCGGCCAGGTGCCCTTCTTGCTCGCAGAACGCGCACGATCAGAATGTGCTCGTTCGATGCGCGCAGTAAAGGGCAGCCTTGGCCGCTCCCTTAACAAGAGGTAGAGAGGGTTGGAAGGCCCTCGCCTGGGCTCATGGCACGTCTCGGCGTGCCAGTGGATGGGCGGGTGAGAAAGCTGCGCGCAGTGGAAGATTAATCAGCCCCCATCCCTGAAGAGATCACGAGCGAGCTTTGAGGGAGCATCTGTAATCTCGCTCTACGGCCGCAGTTGAGATCATCTGTGTTCTAAGAGTACCGAGACATATGAAACGACTCGTTGTCTCTCAAAGCTTAGTTGAGGTTGAGTCGCTAAAGGAGCTTCTGGGCACCGATGGTATCCTCTGCACGATAAGAAATCAGCAAGGATCCAGTTTGGCGGGTGAAGTTCCGTTCGTTGAGGTGTTCCCGGAATTGTGGGTGATAAACAATGCTGATTTTGATCGAGCCAAGGAGCTTCTGGAAGAACAGGGAAGCGGAGATGAAGTCGAGCAACCCATGTGGGTTTGCGCTGGATGTGGGGAGAAGCATGTTGGTCTGTTTACTGCCTGTTGGAAATGTGGGCGTGAAAATGACGCAAAGTCAGAGGCACGCACTGGAGAAAACAAAGGGGTCTGACCCCGTAGAGTTGTCACTGCCGCAGTCGGGGATGTGAGTCACGGGAGCGGGTTGCGATAGCATGCGCAGCGCGCCGAAGAGAGCGACCATGAGCTGGCCGATATCGCCACTCAGGCCCTGACTTCCAATTATAGATCTATACAGACCTACTCATTCAGAATTACGAAAGGAGGAACGCATGTCGATCATTGAGAAGTCCATTGAAGTCAACGTGCCTGAGTATACTGCTTACGCTCAATGGATGAAATTTGAGGAATTTCCTCAATTCATGGAAGGTGTGAAAGAAGTCAAACGGCTGGATGTCAAACGGTTTCATTGGAAAGCAGAGATCGCGGGTCAGGTCAAAGAGTGGGATACGGAGATCACAGAGCAAGCGGCAGACCAGCGTCTCGCGTGGACGAGTCGAGGCGATGTCATCAAGGGATGGGTCGTGACATTTCACCGGCTCTCGGATGCCAAGTCAAAGGTCATGCTGCAAGTAGAACATGACCCTCAGGGTTTGGCGGAAAATGCAGGAGAGGCATTGGGAGTGATGACTCAGCGTGTCCAGGGAGATCTGGAGCGATTCAAGGAGCTCATCGAAAAACGTTGGCGCCCGCCCGGTCGCGAGACAATCTTCGATAATTTCCCCATGTAGGGTACACAAAGGGATTTGACTCCTTAGACTGGCGCTGGTCCCGTGCTCTCGGAGCAGAGGAGGGATGGAGGCTGATGATCTTCTGTGCTCGCGCAACGCGCGCCCTGAGAAGGGCCTCGTTGGACGCGCGCAGTGGAAGATCAATCAGCCCCCATCCCTGAAGAGATAGCGAGCGAGCTTGGAGGGATCATCCCAGCCATCTTGAACGTCCGACCTGCGGGTTAGGAAACTGTTCTCACCACCCTACTCGAGCCTCCTCAGCCTCACTCAGGCCCACTCCAGCCAAGGTTTTCGCAAATCACGAACTTTGGCTGGAGTGGACTGGAATGAGTTGGAGTGAGGTGGAGTTGAACACAAGATGCGCACAGCTCCCTTGTTTTGCTATCCATATCAGGACCGCTGGGCCTCACCAGACCAAAAGAAACCCCATTGCCAGAGCTTGACGGGATGTCCTTGTCTGCGTAGCATTCTGCCGGACGCGTTGCACGGTTCTGAGTTTTCGTTGTGCGTGAGGATTCTCTTCACGCGAATGATCCTTAAGTCTTTGCTCTCGCCCTAAGATCACTCGCTAGTAACGCTTATGGGTTTATCTGTCTGATGGTTCAGACAGAACTGCATTCCTCGTGAGCTAAAGCCAATAGCTATGCATATTCGGCTCAGACACATCTCTCTTGTGGGAATGCTCTTTTTCTCTGCCATCCTGATGCAGGGCTGCTCAGTCCTGGCTTGGATGGACATCGTTTGCGCTGATGTGGCTCGCTGCAGTGACGTTGAGTTTGAGTCCTTTGAACACGCGTGGGTGGCATCGCCAGAGGCGCGACAGCAGGTTCCTCTTAAGCACATTGCCGTGGCTCCCTTTGTCGGGGATCTACGCATGGCTGACTGGTGGGCAACCGTGCTTGGACAAGCAACCGACCGTCACGTGATCAGTCCGGCTGAGGTAGCCAGCCATCTCCCCGCGAATGTGCTCGCGCAGATGACGCAGAGCACCACCGACCAGGATGACATCGCACTGGCGCCGCAGGTTATCCGGGATATTCAGGCGGATGGTATGCTCTTCGGAAGAGTGGTGAGCAAACCGCCGCAGAGAGCATTTTGGGGATGGAAGGAGCGATATCCTAAGAGATTGTACCTGCATCTGGTCAGTGCGGAAGGGACACTCTTGTGGAAGGCTGAGCTCCCTTTCGCAGTAGTGAAGGGAACGAATGATGTTGATGAAGAAATAGTCAAACAATTCCTCCTGATCCATATCACGACACACGCGAAGGAAATGGGGTGGACCGAACTGGGACTGGTAGCCGTGCACAGGGGGTCATAACTCTGACCGAGAGGCCTACGTCTTAAAGGCTCCATTCATCAAAGGCTGTCGAACCACTGTGATGATCCGCTGGGCTTGTCAAAACATTCGGCAGAGTCTCCCAAGGAAGTCGAGTACAATCAAAGCCCCCGAGGCTGTTAGTACCTTCGTCAAAACCAACTGATTTTGAGTGTGCTATGGACTCAATTTCTGTCACGTGAGGTCTCTTAAAATACCTAAGAACCGGTCATCGGACATCTTGGTTGCACTGATTTCAACCGAAATGACCGTTCCATCTTTTCGCTGGAGTAATCGGGTATAACGCAAGTCCTTTTCAGAGCGAAGTTGTTCGAGGCGTTGCTGAGCTATGGGTCTTTCTGAGAGAACATAGGTGTCCTTCACATGAAGCTGGAGTAACTCCTCTCTCGTGCGCCCCAGCATTGCACAGGCCTTCGAATTCGCCATCCGAAAATATCCGTCTCGATCTAACACGACAATCCCGTCCGACGCCTCCTCCATCAGGAGTCGATATTGATGTTCACTTTCTTGCAGCGCCGCTTCCGTGTGCTTGCGCTCGGTAATATCTTGAGCAAAAACTAGCACCCCCATCACGTTCCCCTGGGAATCACGATAGGGCACCTTGTCCGTCTGTACCCAGCGTTTCTCACCGGAAGCCGTTTGGTACAGTTCCACGATGCCGAGTGTTGGCAGGCCCGAAGCGATGACCTGGAGGTCATCCCGGTAGTATTGTTCCGCTTCTTCCGGATATAGGGCAGAGGTGGACTGTCCTTCCACTTCTGCCACAGTCTTGTTGATGGATTCAGCCGCACGCCGGTTCGTTCGCACGATGCGATTGTGGGTGTCCTTGTACCAGACCATGGCCGGAATGAGATCCAATAGGACCTGCTGCTCGATCTGCTGCTGCAGAAGCTTTGCTTCAGCCTGCTTCCGCAGGGTGATGTCGCGGACAATGCCACAGCTATACATCTTATCGCCGAATCTCCATGTGCCGAGCGAGACCTCAATGGGAAATTCGCTCCCGTCTTTTCGTAAGCCATGCAGTTCGATCGTTCTCCCAGTCAAGGGTGATATGCCAGTGGCCTTGGTGTGCTCAAGCCCGCGCTGATGGTCCTCGCGAAACCGAGTGGGCATGATGGCAGCCAGCGGTTGCCCCAGTATCTCTCCCGCTGTATACCCAAAGAGCCGTTCGGCGGCCGTATTCCATGAGACAATCTTGCCGTCGTCATCAGCCAGCACGATCCCGTCCGGTGCAGCGCTGACAACCTGTCGAAACTGTTCTTCACTCATATTCAGCGCATGCTCGGCATGATGCATCTTGAGCACCAATCTCCGTACATTGACGGCCTGACGGAGAACGATCGTGAGCTCATCCCGGTTGTACGGCTTAGTAATGTAGGCAAAGGCGCCCCGGCGGAGGGACTCCACTGTGTGGCTATCTTGTGTGGATGCGGTGAGGACAATGACTGGCAGTCCGGGATCGAGGTCCTCTAACCCCCGAAGGACCTCGAACCCGCTCAGATCCGGCAGCCCCAGATCCAAGATCACTGCTCCAAACTGGCGCTGTTCGGCTGCCTGCAGCGCCTCCCTTCCCGTCATTACGCTACGCACCGTATAGCCCACATGTCGAAGGAGATCTTCGAGCGCCAGGCAGATATCCGGCTCATCGTCCACAATGAGTATGGAGGAAAGATGGGAGGGAAGTTCTTCGGCGGCCATCATCTCACCGAAACAGGGTTAAATCGGTAACCATATTGATGCGTAGCCCGCTGGAACGCAACGCCTGGCAGTTCTCGCCAAAACATTTGTTTTTGAACCGGTCCTAGGATAAGTCAAAATCCTTGAGAAATCGACCGTGCGTTTGGAAAGTTTGGACAAGGATTTTGATATCGAGAAAACAGTGTCCGTCCGGGCTCAAGAAAGAAACAAGTCTCCCAGAGCTTGAGGAATGTTACGCAGTAGGCAGGCTCAGACGCCTGCAGGCGTCTGAGCCTGCCTTATCTTTCATCGCTGTTCAAACTGAATCATCTGGCTCGCTGATTTTCCGCTTGTCTTCGTTCGGAGGCTCCGTTCAAACCTGTGCTTCCAGTCGCTTCTTGCCTTCAGCTAGTCTTTTTTCAGGGCCAGTTTACGCGGGGTTAGGAGGGTATCCCTCTTGCTGATCTCTCCCTGGTTTCCATGTGTGGTAGAGAGGGCGTTCCATGAGCATGAAAAGGGGGATCCGATGGCACCAGTATTGGAACTCGATCGGCAGACAGACTCGTTTGTGCGGCAACTCGAAGACCAACGGAAACTTGAAAAGACCCTGTTGGTCGAACGGGTTCGCGGAACGAAAGAAGGGCTGGAGTCGGTTTTCAACGACATCAAGAGCCGTGTGGCGGTGCTGGAAAAGCTGAATGGGTCAGCAAGCGCCAGCTGCATTGCGCCGATCGGCTGGAGCAAGCTGATCTTTACCGGAGCGGATAGTGTTTCGGCGCCGAATACCATTGGATTCGGCGATCGGGATGAAACGTTGTGCCGGCTCGATCAGATCAAGTACCTTGAAGACACACAATATCTCCGTCTTGCCGCAAATCCCCACTACGTGGAGCATGTGCTGCCGAACAAATCAGTCCAGGCGCGCGTCGGGGCGAATCCTTCGCTCTGGGATACGCTCGGCTATGTCCACGCAGGCTACACGACCCTGCTGCAGATTCCCGCCTCGCTGGAACCGACGACGGTGTCGATCATGTCGCGGGTGAACACCCTGTTCAATTGGGTCGAAACGAATGCGATCGGGGACGAGTGGTACGCCCATGTGTCGGCTACCGTGCGGCTATGGGTCACCTATGATGGCGAGTTTCGTCAGGCGCCGCCCGCCCAGTTCGTGAATCTTTTCGCCTCACCGAAACAATTGCGGACGCATCAGGACATTGCGTCACCTGCCCCGAGCGCAGCTCTCACGATGCAAGTCTCTGCCTCAGCCGGCAGTGGCACAACGATCAGTGTCTACGAATCCATCGAACTTGTCGCCACTACCCCGAACGGCCATGCCTACCTCGACGGCATATTTTCCTGGGAGCCCTTAGCGGTGCAGTTGCGCGAAGGGTAGCGGATGTTGAAAAGGGCTTCCAGCTGCGTTCTCGCATCGTTCAGATCCTCAACGTACCCCAGAGGGTACGCCTCCGGTCTTCACTCGCTGCGGCCTTGCCGGACAGCCATTTTGAACATCCTTGGGGAGATTGGTGGTCGAGATGGTCCTCTATGAATAGAGGGTGCGAACGATCTCGGTCGTGTTGAAGAGCATCGCGTTGAGACGAGTATAGGCCGCGTGGCCGAAGTAGTGGTCGCGCACATTCGATGACCCCGTGGAATCCTTGTAGTCGGCGAGCATTCCCAGCCCCTCACTCGGGATACGGACGGCGCGGCGGGCACATTCCAGCCATCGTTCGAATCCATCAAACGGTTCGACTATTTCCCATACGGCTTTGTTTGCTGCTTTCGCCTCATCGGTCGCAGGCACAGCATCGCTGCCGGCCACAGCTAACTCCTGGACATAATCTCCGCCCCACGCGATCGGCATTTCCATTGTGATCTGAGGCAACTCCATCTTCGAGAGCCAGGTCTTTCCATCGGTCCGCATGCTTCGGTGGTTCACGAAGTGCAGCAGTTTTCCCAATCCGGAAGGATCCCACCCATAGCGTACCGGCATGCCAAACGTGATGACATCCAGCATCGCTCCATTGAGGAGGCTGCCGTTCGCCAGCAGCGGAGCGACACGTTGGATCGTCGAGGTGCTGTCTGGCCGATTGCTCTGCGAGGCAAAATCCGACAAGATGTCAAGCAGCCGCTTCCGGCTACTATTTGCGGTCGCACATAAGAGGTTTGAAGCAAGAGCGAGCACTAACCCGGCCTGCCCATGAGCCTGTATGAGAATCCGATCTCCTTGGCCCAGCTTGTGGGCCTCAACCCAGTCGCGAACACATCCGAGCATCGAAACAGCCGCCATGGCCCGGCCTAGATGATGGTGCTCACAGGACCAGAGTTCGCGGGCGCAATGGATCGGCTGATCCAGGCCTCGGCTGAGCGACTGTCTCATCAGTTCCAGGTAAGCATTCGTGAAATTGCCGGCATCCCCAAGCTGCTCATCAAGCAGCCGCTTGGTCGTGTCATCGTTGGCAAGGGGCGGCTTCAATCCGCCGGGCAGCGGTGAGATACCGTTACTGCTCTCGCGCATCAGGGCCAGTAAGGCATCGAGTCCCGCCACGCCGCGCGAGTAGCCACGTTTGAGCCCGCCCAGTTCATCTAACCGCTGCACTCCAAAGACATCGGTACCCATGATGGAGCCATGCAGCAAGACGATCACGCGGACGCCTGTTTGCGACAGGCGCTTGCCGAGTGCGGCCATCGCGTCTTGCCCGGGAGGCGATTCTGGGAGAGAGGTCAGGGCGGCCTCACGAACGGTGAGTCGCTCGCCGGGATTCTTTCGGGACATCTCGTCGTGTTGAAAACTGTTTTCGATCGGCATGGGGGAGTTACATACCTGACTGTTGGGAGTGACTGCAACGAAGGATTAGTCGGATGCTGAAAAAGTCGCTTCTAGGAACCGTGAAACGTAGGACAGCCGAGTACTCTCTTTCTCCGAAACGTTTCACGTCTAACGGGTGGGCTCAGGGCGGTCTGGAGCTGGGTTGGGCTGGATCTGACTCTTGGGCATGACGGCGGTGGCGCTACATGATTTGCTGTCTTCGTCGATCCGGCGATCCACGATCTTCACGCCTTGGAGATATTCCTGGACGATTTCTTCCCTGGTGAGTTCGATGTCCTGTTCCGCCTCCCTGCCGGTCCGCTCGCGAACTCGGTCGACCATGTGTTCTTTCACCAGAATCCGAATCTGCTTGGCCAAGTCGGTGCGGGCAGAGAGTTCCGATACCCGCTGGCAGATAATCTGTCCTTTCGCCATGTCCCCCTGGCCGTTGCCGATCAAATAGTGATCGCCTGAATAGCTGTTGCGATCCTCAACTGTGTGGCGCATCCCGGGCGACGCTTTCGAAGAGTCTTTTGGTTCGGTGTGCTGCTTGAGTTGATCGAAGGATTGCTCCGCATGGATTCGGACATCGCCTGAATCCGCAGCAAACGAATGCAGCGGCAGCAAGGCTGAACAGCCAACAGCAATCAACACAACAATGAGCTGACGACTTTTCCCTCTCACGCGTTACCTCCTGTGTCCGCCGCTCCCACCATGGCCGCTGCCCCCTCCTCCACCTCCTCGACCATCCCCACCGCTGTGTCTGCCGTCCCCAAACCCTCTAGGCGCGATCTGATGAGGTATGTGTGGTGTCTGCTGGAAGGGAGACGGAGGGATCTGATTCATCGCCGGGGGTAAATGCCTTGGCATAGGTGATTGCATAGCCGGTGGAGTGCCGGCCGCTGCCGCCGGCGACTGCAAGAACTGCTGAAGAGATCGAGCTGACCGTGAGCCGGGCATCAGAGTCTGTTCCGATTGGGGAGGAGCAGCACTCGGTGGCTGCATGAAGGGATTCATCTGGCGGACGTCGGTGAACGTCCTCGATTCCGCTGAAGGAGGCGCGTGATGTATGCCACCTGGTTGATTGTCGATGTGATGTGGCGCCGTCGGTGTGCGGTATGTGAATTCGTTCAAGGTTCGCGGAACGACGGTTGCCGATCCCGGGGCCGGGGTGATCAGATGGCGTGGCATAGTCGGGTGTCTCATTCCCGGTACAGGAGGAAAGGGCGGTTGTGGCGGCGCCGGCGGCTGTCTTGTGCTAATCACTTGTTGTGCCACTAGGACATGTTGGCTCGTGGGGTATAAGCCCTGTGCGACGTTCAGGAGAGCCTGGATCTGGGCCAACCCCACCAAGGAGGAAGAATAGACAGCCGGAGAGACGAGCGCCCAATCCGTCCAGGCTTGCGAGACCATGGCGTTCGATTGCACCCGATTCAAGATATCTTGGCGTTGCCGGGCTGCCAGCTGTGTCTGCTCTGTGGTCGTGGCTTGCGCCAAGGCCTGATTCGCCGCATCGAGGTCCTGTTGGAGTTGGTCATTTTCCTGTTGTAGCGCGACGAGTTGATGCCGGGCGTCCTCGTCTTCCCGCAAAGCCGCGATGGCCCGGCGGACTTCTTCTGTATCGATTTGGGCTACCAGATCCGTTCTGATAACGATGGTATCTCCATCGAGCGTCGTGTTGGTCTCTTGTTTCAGGACAAGCACCAAACCGGCGGTATAGGTTCGAATTTCGTCTTTCGTCACATCTAGACCATCCACGATGGTGATGCTTTCGAGGTAGACGGCGACCTGTTCGAGGGCATTCCGTTTGGCCGCCTCGGTGGCCAAACGAATGGCTTCTTCTCTGGTGTCACGGTCTCCCATCCGGTGTTCACCCAAAGCGGTCACAACCCGGACTTCTGCCAGAGTCAGTGCTGGCCAGATTGATAGGATGGCCAATAGGATGAAGAGGCTTAGGCTCGGCGGTGGAATTCGAAAGACTGTCGGTTGGGCGATCGTATGTTGAGGCAGGATCTGTAGCATCGCCTTCACCTTCTGGGGTACGCCAGGGGCCGATTTTCTGACAGCCAGGAAGTCGTGAATCAGCATAACACCGCCACCGCCGTTGTGCCAGGAACCGTTCAATCCGCATGAATCCCGATGAGTCTTGTAGGCGAGGCCTTGACTCGCTTGCCTTGGCGGAAAACGCCATGATAGCGTAGAAGCCCCCTTGGAACAGAATAGAAAGAACTGATCTGTGCACACGTTATTTAGCCTTGATCGTAGGTGGTCGATTCGGATACTGGCCCTATCCCTTTTCTTCCTCTGTCTCGTCCTTCCGAGAGACGCGGAGGTTGCTGCAGGATCGGCACCGGCTCCTGCCTTAATGGCTCCGACCGAGTACGTCATTCTCTTTGTCCTCGAAGGGTTCGGCCAAGGCTCCTTGAAAGGCGGCACGATGCCGACCCTCAACCGGTTGATCAAGGAAGGGGCGGTCACCTGGTCTGCCACCGCGGTGAAGCCTGCATTGAGGCTGCCAACGATGGCGTCATTGATTACGGGAGTGCCGGTCGAGAAACACGGCATTACCTGGAACACCTTTGAGTTCAACCGGGGCTATCCACGCGCTCCGAGCCTGTTCGACTACCTCGATCTCAGCGGGGGGCGCGACAGCGCGATTTTTCTCATGGATGAGTCGCTCTATCAGTTGGCGCGACCTGAACCCTACACGGACTACCAGATGTGTGGGCCCTTGAAGCCTGAGTGCAGTACGGAACGAATCGTGTCTTATATCCGCCAATACTTCAAGAAAGCGACCAGCGGCCATGGCTACGGGCATGCCATCTTTTCGCTGCCACACTTCCTGGTCGTACATCTTCCTGAGGCGGGCCGGGTGGGCGCGTCGAAAGGCTGGGCCTCGAAGGAGTATCGCGAAGCCCTTCACAGGGTGGATGGGGCCATGCATTCTGTGTTGGATATCTACCAAGAGCATGGGTTGATCAAGCGAACGACCCTGTTCGTGACGTCGCTCAGCGCCGAAGGAAGGGATGCGAATCAGGAACAGACTGACGCGGCTGTTCCAATGGTTCCATGGATAGCCTCGGGGGTGGGGATTAAGCCTGGCCACGCAATTCACCAGCCGGTGTCCATCTTAGATACCGGGGCGACGGTGATGCGGACATTGGGATTACAGACCCATACTGAATGGGAGAGTCATGCCGTGGAGGAAATTTTTCAGGCGGCTTTTACTGCGGCCCCGCGGGGATCTTCGGAGTAGGTCAGCGATGGAAAATATGAAACGGTATATGGGCTGGTGTCTGGTCGGAGGGCTGCTAGGCTCCGCAACGATCATCCAGCCGGCCACAGCCGGTCAACCGGCTGCCTACAAGCAGGAGCATGCAATCACCGTCGACGCGACCACCATTACGCCTCAGTCCTGGTGGCATGTGCCCGGCGTCACCCCGTCGATTTATGCCTCGGACCCCGAGTCCCTGGATGCCTATAAGACGACTGAGTCCCCCGCCCTTAAACTGAAGCCGGGGAAGTATAAATTTGGAAGCTTCACGTTCGATTTTCCCTTCGCGGTGAACTTAGAGGGGAAGTTGGAGTTTGCCCAGTCGCTCGACCAATGTGTGGAGGGGCGAGGGACCCAGACCTTAACCGTCCGCTGCAGCCGGACCTCTCCGTATAGCGGCCAGCGCGATTACTAGGCGCCTGTCCGACATTACCTTCGTGACGAGGCGAAGGAGATGCGGCCAGATGTGAGGCCGCAGGCCAGGGAAAACCGGAGGTGTATTCGCTGGAATACATTGAGGGTTTTTTCGGGCCGAGAACGACGCAGATGGTCGCGGATCGTTCGCCGCAGTAGAACGGTCAATGGCGGACAGGCGCCTAATATCAGTAGAGGAGCGGTACCAATGGCCCAGACACTCGGCGATCTGTTAGAAGCACTCGAGGATGTCGACGACGCAACCCGCGAAGAAGCGTCAAAGGCTCTCGCCGAACTCGCCGACTCCACCACGTTGGATGCGCTTGTCGGTGCCTGTGGAGACGAATATTGGGCTGTCCGAGGCCATGCAGGACGGGGCGTGGCTAGAATCGGGGGGGCTAAAGCGGTGGAAGCACTCATCGTCCTATTGAACGATTCCATCATGGAAGTGCGAAATGATGTCGTGGCGGCTATGGCCTCGATGGGAGCCGTAGTCGTTGACCGTTTGATCGCGGCATTAAAGGATGAGCGCTGGCGTGTCCGCGAATATGCCGCAAAAACATGTGGGGAAATAAAGGACCGGAGAGCCGTCGAGGCGCTCATGCTCGTCTGTCGAGACCGTGATGGCGCTGTGAAGAGTGCGGCGGCGGAGGCGCTGGGCAAGATCTGCGATCCGAGAGCGATCCCGGTTCTGAGCAAACTCTTCCGCGATCCTTCGAAAACGGTTCGAGAAACGGCCGGAACTGCACTCATCTCTATCGGCCAGCCTTCCGTCGATCCGCTGATCGAATGTCTCAAGGATAAGGATTATGTAGTCCGGTGCCACGCTGCCCGGGCACTCGGTGGAATGACGACCGACTATCAAATCGGCCGAACCTGGGTGCGGGACGCAAAAGTCGTCGACGTCTTGATTGCCGCGTTGAAAGATCCGGATCGGGCTGTGCGCGAAGATGCCACGATCGCTCTGGGCCAGATTGGCGACCCACGGGCCATTGATGCCTTGATCGAGGCGATGAAGGATGGCGTCGTGAAGCGACATGCCATTGCGTCGCTCGGTATGATCGGCGATCCTCGCGCCTTGGCTCCGGTGCTGGACGCGTTGAAGGGCAAGGGTATTCGACAGGACGGAACCCCGACCCCGGGCTGTATCGTCAGCGAAGATGCCTTTATCAAGGAAGCGGCGGCGACGGCGCTCGGTCAGTTCCGTGACCCGCGCGTCATTCCAGACTTGATCATGTTGTTGAAGGACGGCGTGTTGCGCGAGAAGGCCAGTGCCGCCCTGGCCACCATCGGTGATACGGCGATCGAGCCGTTGATTGCCTTTCTCTATGACCCGAAGGCGTCCGAAGTCATTGCCGAAGGGGAGCGGGTGCTCTCCTATGCGTCGGTTCGACTCACGGCGAAAGATGCTTTGCGGCAATTGGCGCTTGAAACGCTCGAAAAATTGGGCTGGATGCCAGCGCCGGAAGACATCATCGTCAATTCAAGCGTGGCCGACAATGCCAGAGTGGACATGCCTCTCGGCGATACAGGCAGATTTGGCCCGTCGGGAGATTTTGCCCAACGGGGCTAGCAGGCTGCGAATCGCTCGTGAAATGTAAAACGTGAGACGTGAAACGTTCGAATTCTGAAACGAACGACGCTTCACGAGATACGTTTCACCTTTCACGTCGTACTTTTCACGGTTCTTGAGTGCGAGGTCGGACATGGCAGACACCGTAGCCGAACAGATTGCGGCTCTCAAGGACGAGGATTGGGCGATTCGTGAAGAGGCCGCTGCCGTGCTGGGCACGCTCCGGGATCCGAGGGCTGTGGCACCCTTGGTGTCCGTACTTCGTGACGGCGATCGCGCTGTTCGCGATGCGGCTATCGGTGCCCTTTTGGCTATTGGAGAGCCGGCTGTAACGCCGCTGGGTGCCTGTCTTTCCGATCCGGAGCTCACGGTTCAGGAATTGGCCTCGTCGGTATTGGCCAACATTGCCGATGCGCGAGTGCTCGCTCCGCTCGTCAAGGCGCTCAAGAGCCCCGACTGGATTGTGCGGATGCACGCCGCCAAGGCCTTAGGCCGGATTCAAGACTCTGGAACGGTGGCGTCGCTGGTGCCGCTGCTGCAAGACAAAGTAAAGGCTGTGCGCGAGGAGACGTCGACAGCCCTTGCAGCTATCGGGGAGGCGTCGTTGTCATCGCTGCTCGCCGCCCTGACCCATGCTGAATGGCTGGTACGGCTGCATGCGGTAGAGGCCTTGGGGAAAACGAAGTTGCTTGAGGCGGTGGATCCATTATTGTCGGTGCTCTTCAACGATCGGGATAGGGCGGTTCGCGAGGATGCAGTCCGCGCATTGGGCCAGATCGGCGATGTGCGCGCGGTGGAGTTTCTCATCACAGCGATGAAAGAGCCGGGGCTGCGGCCGTTGGCGGTTGAGGCATTGGGCCGGATCTGCGATCGCCGTGCGGTACCGGTGCTGATCGACGTGCTCAAGGGCATGGAGCGGCCTGAGATCTCGCAGCCGATCGACGGCTGTGGCGATCAGTGGGATGAAGAGAGACTTACGTTAGGCGAGGCAGTCCGGGCCTTGGGCGCGATCCGTGACGAGGCGGCCATCCCGTCGCTGATGAAGGCGCTTCGTTATACAGTGACGCGAGCGGAGGCCGCCGATGCGCTGACTCGATTCGGCTCCGCCGTGATTGCGCCGTTGCTGGCTGTGCTGGCACGCGAGTCGGATGACAACATCCGTTACCATGTCAAAAACACGCTGGCGAAGGTGGGTTGGCGGGCGGGACGAGTGTAGCAGGCTGCGCAAGAACTATGGCGAAAGAAACGATTGAAACACTGGTTTCCGAGCTTGTCCATGAAGAGGACTGGCGACGGATGCGGGCGACCGCGGCCTGCCTATCAGGCGGGCCGCGCGCAGTCCAAGCACTCATTTACGCACTGCAGACCGGTTCGCCGGCGTTGAAAGCCGAAACAGCAGCCATGCTGGCGCGCGTGAATGATCCTCAAGCCGGGGTGCCCTTGGTCGGCTTACTCCGCGACGAGGATGAGGCCGTCCGCAAGGCCGGCGCGTCAGCGTTGGAGCATATGGCGGGGGTGTTGGACGAGACGACCGCAGCAGCATTGACCTCGCTACTCTATGCGTCAAAGGATGAGGGGATTCGCCTGGTGGCTTCGCAGTTGTTGGGGATCATTCCGAATGCGATCGCACCATTGAGCGAGATGCTGACCCATCAGGACCCGGAAGCGCAGGTCATGGCGGCGACGATGTTGGAGCATCTGCTCGATCCCCGCTCGGCGGATTCGTTCATCAATGCCATGGGGCAGCCGGCCATACGCGACATTGCCGTGCGGACGCTCAAAAAGTTGAGCGCGATTCGCGAGCGCATCGACGAGGTGTTTGACGCGCTGCGCGCGATTGAAGAGCTGAGTGAGCGAGAAGAGGCTCGTATGAGCACGGTGGTCAATCTCCTGGCCATCGGGCGTCCGAGCGTGGAGATTTTGATCGAGTATCTTGAGGATGACGATTGGGTGATCCGTGAAGCCGCCGCCGACTTGCTGGGAAAGATTGGTGACGTGCGAGCCGTCGAGCCCTTGATGCAGCGGTTGCGGGTCGATAAGGATACGGGAGTCAAGGAGCTGGCGATGAAATCGTTGGGCTTGATCGGCGATGCCAGGCCTGCCCAACTCTATATCGAGGCTATTCCCATTCGGCCCCTGCGGGTCTATGCCATGGAAGCCTTGGCGAAAGTGAAAGATGTGGAGGTGTTGCGGCCGTATAAGGAACTGTTCGATCGGTTGAGGACGGACCGGGACGGCCTGGTCGCCTACAATTCCGGGTTGATCGCCGACAAACTGGAAGCGCTCGATGGGACACCTGTCGGGAGTCAGGGAGGGCAGGACGACGATGAGTGACGATGTGCAGGCGGAACGGATTGAGCAATTGATCGGAGCCCTTCGGGACGACAATGAGGCGCTCCGCGATCATGCGATTGCCAGTTTGAGTCAAGTGGGCGAAGACGCGGTGGGGCCGCTAATCGGGCTCATGGCGGACGAAGATGTTTTGATTCGGGAAGCGGCGACCAGCGCCATTGTGCGAATTGGTCCATCCGTCGTCGATCCGTTGATCGAGGCGTTGGAGGATGATGAATGGGCGATTCGCGAGCAGGCTGCGTCGGGATTGGGGAAGCTGAAGGACCCTCGGGGTGTCGATCCTCTCGTGAAGGCACTCAAGGACAAAGATGGCGCAGTGCGGACCGCCGCCGTGTGGGCGCTGGAGCGTGTCGGCGATGCGCGCGCCGTGCCTGGATTGGTTGAGGCGCTGACCGATCATACAGTCTATGAGGATGTGGCGCGCGTGCTGAAGAAGATCGGCGATGCGCGCGCTGTGGACGCCTTGATCGATGGGTTGCTGGGCAGCAATTGGATGGTGCGGCGTCATGCGGCCGAAGCCTTGGGCAAGATCGGCGATGCGCGCGGAATTGACCCGTTGATCGAATCGCTCAAGGATGAAGACTGGCTCGTACGGCGGAATGCGGCGGAGTCGCTCGCGCGGCTCGGGGCGAAGCAGGCCATCGATCACCTGCTTCCGTTGCTCGAAGATGAGAATACGATGGTGCAGGAAACGGTCGAAGGGGTGTTGGCAAGTCTCGGATGGACAGCGAAGCCGTAATGTAACGGCTTCAGGTAGATAGGCTGAAGGTATTCAGGGGTTTAGCATACGTGGGTTGATTCGTGCTTTGCGAGATAATGTATAACCTTCAGCCTTCAGCCTGAACCCCTGAGTAGTTACACCGTAATCTTATTTTCGATGTAAAGGACACATATCATGGCGGATGAAGTTCCTCCAAAACTTATTCAGATCGGTCCGAAAGGCGGCGCGAAGAAAGACGGGTTCAATCTCGTTACGGAACGAGTCGTCGCGGTAAACCCTGAGGCAAAACAGCTCGAAGTCGAACTGCTGGCCTACGATGGGAAGACCGTCGTACTGGACGTCGACGACGAGGCGCTCGAAGATCTGAAGAAGCTCAAGGTGGGAGACGGCGCCACCATCCGTGTTGTGGAAGAAGGCGGGCGGCGTATTGCCAAGAGCTTTCGGATTCGTGCGAAGGATCCCAATGCGGCGCGAGCTGACGCGATGCTCCTGGACCTTAAAGATAGCCATTGGCTCAACCGGAAATATGCGGCTGAAGTGCTGGGTGAGCTCAAAGAAACCCGCGCCGTGCAGCCGTTGGTCGATGCGTTGGCGGATGAAGTCGGGGATGTCCGGCAGCGCGCTTATGATTCGTTAATCAAGATCGGCGGGCCAGCTGTGTCGGTGCTGGTGCCTTTGCTGGTGTCGGAGGAAGATGAGATCAGGCAATCCGTAACGGAGATCATCCGTAAAATCGGAAAGCCCGCCGTCGAGCCGCTGGCCACAGCGCTTGCCGAGGCCGATGACCGTCTGAAGACGAAGGTGATGAAGGTGTTGGACCGGATGGGCTACAAGCCGAAAGTCAATGATGCGGCCAAGGCCGTTGAGGTGCCGCGACTGACGTAACGCGCTGTTATGTGGCAGGAGACGGAGCTTTGCTGGGCCTCCCGACCGAAATGTGACGAAAGCCAAAGGCGGCTACCCGGTCCGGGTCATAGACATTGCGCAAGTCGAAGAAGATGGGCTGGCGCAAGAGCGTTTTCAGTCTGTCGAAATCGAGGGTGCGGAACTGGTTCCATTCGGTCATGAGGATCAGCGCGTCCGCTCCCTGCGCTGCATCATAGGCGTCCTTGCAGGGGACGAGACCCGACAGAGTCTGACAGGCTTCCTCAAGCGCGGCGGGGTCGCAGGCGCGCACCGTGGCGCCCTGCTTGATGAGTGCTTGCGCAATGGCCAGGGCCGGCGCATCCCGCAAGTCATTCGTATTGGGTTTGAAGGACAGGCCCAACATCGCAAACGTCTTTCCTTTGAGTTCCCCCACCTCTTTAGTGATCTTTTCTATCATCCGGACGCGTTGCTGTTCGTTAATGAGGGCGGCGGCGCTGGCGATCTGCATGGGGTACCCCACGCGCTCTCCGGTCTGGACGAGCGCGGCCAGATCTTTCGGGAAGCACGAGCCCCCGAACCCCGGTCCCGCATGGAGAAATTTCGATCCGATCCGGTTGTCGAGCCCCATCCCTTTCGCCACCATCTGCACATTGGCGCCCACCCGCTCGCAGACGGTCGCGATTTCGTTGATGAACGAAATTTTGGTGGCGAGGAAAGCATTGGAGGCGTATTTGATCATCTCGGCCGTCGGGATATCGGTCACGACGAATGGTGTTTCGATGAGGTACAACGGACGATAGAGGTCTTTCATGATCGCAACTGCCTGTTCGCTGTCCGCGCCGATGACGACCCGGTTCGGTCGCAAGAAGTCTTCAATGGCGGACCCCTCACGCAGGAACTCCGGGTTGGAGACAATGTCGAACCGGAATTTCCCTGATTGATTGGCGCTGATCACTTCCCGCAACTTTTCTCCTGTGCCCACCGGGACGGTCGACTTGGTGACGATGACCTTATACCCCGTCATGTTTTTGGCGATGCCGCGACCGACTTCTTCGACATATGACAGATCGGCCGATCCGTCCGGTCGCGGGGGGGTGCCCACCGCGATGAAAATCACGAGGGCTTTGTCGACGGCTTTGGCGATGTCGGTGGTAAAGCTGATCCGATTCTCTCGAATGCCTTTGGCCACAAGCTCCGTGATCCCCGGCTCGTAGAAGGGCACATCGCCTTTCTCAAGCCTGGCGATTCGTTTAGCATCGGTATCCATGCAGGTCACACTGACCCCGAATTCCGAAAAACAGGCTCCGGTTACCAGCCCGACATAGCCGGTTCCAATCACACTGATATGCATGGGTGGCTGTCCTCTCCTATAATCAAGAGCAATCTGGGCCGAGTATAGCAACGGTACCGGGGGCGAGCAATGAAGTTTTGAAAAGCCAAAGGAGTTAATTTTCACTGGGAGGGGCCGTTCGTTGACAGGTGCATGAAGCCTGAGTACTATTTGCTCCCTCCATCGGACGGATCCTGTTATATGGCGACTCAGAGCAGACCTCTTCAGCGACCTCTCGCCGTGATGATGCGCCGGACTTTGCGCGCGATCAGTCCAGACACTACGCTGTTGGAGGCGGCGACGCTGATGCGTGACACGAAGGTCGGCGCATTGTTGGTGCAAGAGGCCGGTCACTATAGTGGTATCGTCAGCGAGGCGGACTTGGTTCGCAAGGGGATGGCCGAGTCCTGTCCGGCACAAGAGACGTTGGTACGTGCCGTCATGAGCAGCCCGCTGCTGTCCATCGAGATAACGAGATCGGCCCACGAGGCGAGTGAGAAGATGGCGGAACATGGGATTCGGCATTTGGCAATCTCCGAGGAGGGGCAGATCGTCGGGATGATTTCCGTCCGCGATCTCCTGCGCTACTTCAAAAACTGGGGCGGTCTGTGATTGTGCTGGCTCGCAGGCTGGCGCCGGATCGCCTCCCTACCCTCTGCAATGTTTCTGCATGAGTGATGTGAATCGGTCGGCTCATCCCCCTCAATGGTTTCTTCTGTTCACGGCGTTGGCGACCGGTGCGGTGGTAATGGCGCTCGAAATTTTGGGAAGCCGACTGTTAGCTCCTGTCTTCGGAAACTCCCTGTTTGTCTGGGGCGCATTGATCGGAGTGATTCTTGCTGCCATGAGCAGCGGGTATGCATTTGGAGGCTGGGTCTCTGACCGATACCCCGGTGCTCAGGTGCTGGCGGGGCTACTGTTGTTCTCAGGAGGCTGGACCTTTCTGATCGCGTGGCTTGGCCAGCTGGTGCTCTTTAAGGTCGCGGGTGTCATTGAGGATCCTCGGTGGGGGCCTTGTGCCGCCGCGGCGCTGCTTTTGGGCCCGCCGGCCTTCGGCCTGAGCGGCGTGCTGCCGGCCTTGTTGCGATTGGCTGTGTTGGATCTTGAATATTTCGGTCGGCATACCGGCCGAATGATTGCGCTCTCGACCATGGGGAGCTTGGCGGGAACGTGGGGGACGGCGTTTTTCTTTCTGTCCTGGATCGGCAGCCAGGCGCTTGTCGCGTGGCTCGGCGCCATTCAAGTGGGGCTCGGTCTCTGGTGGCTGATCAGCGCGACCCTGCGGCCCTTGATGATCGGCCTACTCGTCTTATGCGTTGGTGGCCTGGGGGTCGGTGCTTGGTTTCCAATCCAGATGTTGAAGGCGCCGGTTTACCAGGAAGACAGTCCGTATCAACAAGTACGAATTCGCGACGACGATCTTTTTCGCTACCTCGTCCTGGACCGGACTTTCCATGCGGTCATGTGGAAGGCCGATCCCATCGCCCTGTTTCTCCCCTACAGTCAACTGATGGTCGCGTCGCTGGCTTTGGTGCCGGAACCGAAACGGGGTTTAATTCTCGGTCATGGAGGCGGGTCGTTAGCGAAATGGCTCGCCCACCGATGGCCGGAGCTCGATCTGGATGTGGTTGAGTTTGATCCCGCAGTCGTCCGTATGGCCGAGGAATATTTTTCCTATCGGCCGCCTCCCCGGCATCATGTGCATGTTCGGGACGCCCGGGTATTTCTGAACTCCACGGACCAGAGGTACGATCTCATTTGGGTCGATGCATTCGCCCGGCACATGATACCGTTTCACCTGACTACGATGGAGTTTTTCGCGGAGTTGCGCGCCCATCTTGCGCCGAACGGTATCCTGGCCGTGAATCTCGCCTCATCGGGCGAGGGTGGAGACCTGTTGCGGGCCAATGCGATTGTGCAGACAATGAGACGATCGTTTCCCAACGTCGAGTCCTTTGCCGTCAAGGGGCCGTGGAATTCTTCTCAGGCGCGATCGGAGAATCTGATCTTTTTTGCCGGAGCGCCGCTTGAAGAAAACAGGCCTTCCATCATTGCGGCCAATGTGAACAGATTGGTCGAGCAGCAGCGTCTTCCATTCGAGACCATTGCATTGCTGGAAACCCATCGCACGCAACCATGGGAGGTCGGTCTTGTGTTAACCGACGACTATGCGCCGTACGATCTCTTGATCGGGTCCACGGTTCAAGAGGTGCAGCCTGAGGCAGATAAACTACTCAAATAATTGAGGCGATCCTGTTGATGCGAATGCCGCCTTGAAAGTGTCCAGGAATTGGCATGAAATAACGTTCTTGCATCCGATTTCATCGAGGTGCTATTTATAGGGTCAGATTCAAAGCTGGTATATGTTGTCAGGGTATCGATGGCGGAGTAATGAAGTCGTGCTCGGCAAAAGATCAGAGCTAAGCGGGCTTGGCAGAGGTATTCATCAAACCTAATCACATCTCTTCTTCTTTATATTAAGGAGGTAGGTCATGGGCAAGACGGTATTAGGGGTCTTCTTAGGCCTCATGGTGGTCGTGACTGGGACATCTACTGCATTGGCGCTCCAGGCCGGTGGAGTTGAAATCGGAGATTTAGAAACTGGGTCGGTTGTGGGCCAGACGTTCAAGGAATTGGATGTCGATGCTTCGCTGTTCGCGATTGAGATCGGGGATCTCAAAGTATGGTATCCGCCTGTCACAGTCATCGATTTTAAAGTTCGGCCTGGTCGTCCCGTCCTGCTCAAGGTGACGAACAAAGCTACTGCCGATCATGGATTTGAGATGACCGACGCAACAAACTCCGGGGCTCCGACCGTCATGAAGGCCCAAGTGGTGTTGAAGCCGGGTGAAACCAAGTACATTGGGATTCCGACCAGCGACATGTTCTACGCCACTCAGGGGAATACGCTGACCTACCGCTGCCACCTGCATCCGGGACATGTCGGCGGTAAGATTCTGATGATCAAGTAATCATTGTCATAGATGTGAGTGATCACCGCTCTCTTCGCTATACCGCGGAGGGGGCGGTGATTTTTTTTAGCAGGAAGCTGAAAAAGTCCGCCAGCACGAAGAAGGTTGAGGGTCAGACTAAGGTTGAGAAAAAGAGAGTCTGATCTTCGCTAAACCTTGACCTCAGCCTATCTCAGAAACTGCGGCCTTGCTGGACGGCCTTTTCGAGCATCCTGCTAGAGGCAGGAAAGCCCTGCTTCTCGCGAGAAAAGCAGGGCCTTCGTAGTTGAATGATGAGTGATAACTAATTGCGCACGCCGCTCCAGACTTTCGCCGCATCGATGGCCTTATCCGGATTGAGTGTCTTTGCCCTTTCGAGCAGGACTTCCGTCGCTTCCGGATACAGCGGGTCAGAAATGCAGCAGTTATCGACCGGACAGACGGCAGCACACTGCGGCTCGTCGAAGTGTCCGACACACTCGGTACAACGATCGTGCGCGATCACATAAATACTATCGCCGACTCCCTGGCCATCACCCACATGATTGCCCTTCGTTTCCGCATCGCTGCGAGTTTCAAAAATCGCCTCGTTCGGACATTCGGGCAGGCAGGCTCCACAGGAGATACATTCATCGGTAATCAGCAACGCCATGACCCTCGCCTCCTTCTCACTACAATAGAGACACACACGGTTGACAAGTCTACCCCGTCGCGACCATTATGCGTGCCGCGATATGACCGCCATTCTAGTCCGCCGCTCTTTTCCAAGTCAACAGAACGGCACTTGTCCAGAAGGCCCAGATTCCCTGTATTAATGGGCCTTTGGGCCCAGATAATCGTGATGAGTTGTGATGAGGAATGTTTATGGCCTCCTTGCCTGCAAGCGATCGAGGGCAGAAAAAGAAGCGTATCGTCACGCTCGCCCTCATGGCGATTTTTCTGATGAGCGCTTCGTACTTTCTCATCGAGCGAAAAGAGGAGACCATCATTATCGTCTCCTTTCCGAACGGACGTGAGATCGAGACAGAAGTGGCGGATACGCCGGAGAAGCTGCTCGTCGGTCTAGCCTTTCGGGAGGCATTGCCTGCAAATAGTGGAATGCTTTATATCTTCGAGTCGACCGGCCAGAACCATATCTGGACGAAGGAGTACCGGTTCCCGGTGGACATGATATGGGTTGATGAAAGTCATCATATTGTTGGGTTGAAGGAAAATGTTGCTCCTTGCCTGGAAGATGACTGCCCTAAGTATAGTTCTTCTCCTGAAGCGGTGCGCTACGTGATTCAAACAGAAGCGGGTTTCATCAAGCAGGAAGGAATTACGATAGGGTTGGAGTTGAAGTATACGCTTCGGATGTAATGCACGAGAGCGATTTGGCAAACAGCATGAAGAGAGGAGTCGGTACCGCATGCGAGAGGGGTTTCAATCCGTCGGTCTAGTCGACGAGCTGCCGCCTGGAAATTCAAAAATCGTCATGGTGAACAATCGGGAGATTGCGCTCTTCAATATCGGGGGAACGTATTTCGCGATTCATAATCTTTGTCCTCATGAAGGCGGTCCTTTGGGTGAAGGGCGCGTGAAGGGTTTTGTCGTAGCCTGTCCGTGGCACGATCTGGCATTCGACGTTCGGAACGGGCAGGGGACAGACGGCGGTGGCTATTGCGTGGGGAGTTATGATGTGCTGGTGGAAGGAGCGGAGATTTTTGTCGGGCCTCGGCGAAAACCCTAGCATGATCAGGCCAAGTAAGGACGATGAGTATGATATCTGGCCACGACCATAATGATGCGACACGCTCGGATGGGGCTAAGGTCATTGAGGCAACCCTCGAGCACCCCATCCAGATTCATCTCTGGGAAGACAGGACACGAGGGGAACTCTGGGTTCCGACGTATGATCCCACAGGGCTTCAGTTGCTGGCCGACGACTATCTTCGCATCGCCGGGAATAATGCGGTGGATAATGGGCAGCGGACGTTCGAGTTTAAAGCGGTTAGGCCGGGAACCCATCGGGTGCTGTTTGAAAAACGCATGGGGTGGAAATTCACGGCCGAAGATCGGCGAGTTTTTGACGTGGTAGCCTCGGATTCCTCGCCTCGGAGCAGTGCATAATCATGCCGAATGTGGCCTTCATCAATGGAACGTTCGTACCGATGGCCGAGGCGAAAGTCTCGATCGAAGATCGAGGCTTTCAGTTTGGCGACGGCGTCTACGAAGTGATCCGCACGTACAAAGGGCGCCCGTTCGAGCTCGAAGCCCATCTGGCTCGACTGGATCGTAGCGCTACGGCGCTTGACCTGAAGCAGCCCTATTCCCACGATGACTGGACTCACCATATTCTGGAAGGAATCAGGCGGGCTGCCTATCCTGAAACAAAAATCTATGTTCAGATCACCAGGGGGGTCGCTCCCCGTGATCACGCCTACTCGGATGACGTGACGCCCACGGTCGTCATGACGGTTCGTGAGTTTCACCCGCTCGACCGGTCGGTACAGGCGGCTGGTGTGGAAGCCATAACGACCGAGGATATCCGGTGGGGGCGCTGCGACATTAAGAGCGTGAATCTGTTGGCCAACGTGCTGGCACGACAACAAGTAAAGCAGGCCCAGGTCTTCGAGGCCATTTTCGTCAATGAAGGATTGGTCACTGAAGGGGCGGTCAGCAACGTGATGGTGGTCCAAGGGGGAATAGTGGTGACAGCCCCCCAAGGGCCGCGCATTCTATCCGGGATCACGCGGACTGTGGTGCTGGATTTGGCCCGGAGCGAGGGCCTGCCGGTTCAGGAACGCTTTGTCTCTCAGGCGGACATCTATGAGGCTGATGAAGTGTTTCTCACAGGGACCACGGTCGAGGTCTTGGCCGTCATTCGTGTAGATGGGAAAGTCATTGGAGATGGACACCCTGGCCCGATCGCTCAACGACTCGCCGCACGCTTTACGAGTCGGGTCGGATAGCCCCCTTGCTTTGGCGTAGGTAGCGTGCTATTGTCCCCGGCTGGAAGTGGGCTCAGGCCCACTTTTTTGTTTGATCTCTTGAATGGGCTATCCAAAGAATGGGGTGAGGGGCGTCGGTGAAGGACTCCCGACCAGTCGTTGATCGCATCAGCGAGGTGGTGTCGCCCATCCTGTGGGCATTGGGCTTGGAATTGGTCGATATCGTGTCTGTGGGGCAAGGTGCGCGATCAGTCGTTCGTGTGTATATCGATAAGGCGGGCGGTGTCACGGTAGAAGATTGCGGGCGTGCACATCTCGCGATCGGTCCAGCCTTGGATGTGGCTGACCCCTTTCCCCATACCTATACGCTGGAAGTCTCCTCGCCGGGTCTGGATCGGGCCTTCAAACGGATTCAGGATTATCGCCGGGCAGTGGGGAAGCAAGTGAGCGTGAAGCTCAGGCAGCCGATCGACGGACAGTGGCGTCTGGCCGGGCGGTTGACAGACGTGAGTGAACAGGGAGTTACGATCGAGGTGAATGATCGGCGTGTTGAGCGGGATGTCGTCCTTGAGTTTGACTCGATTGCTGAAGCGCGTCGCGTCGTCACATTTTAGCCTGTACGGAGTCGATCACCGCAGTATATAAGCGTACCGCTGCATTTTGGAATGTGCCTGCAAGGCAGTCACCGGAGAGTGAGCCATGAATCGAGAGTTGATTTCAGTCATCGATGAACTTGGTCGTCAAAAGGGCATCGACAAGAGCCGCGTGATCGGGGCGATCGAAGCCGCCCTTCAAATGGCTGCCAAGAAACGTTTCGGGCAGGCTGAGAATATTCAAGTCGAGATCGACTCCAAGACCGGTGAGATCTCTGTCGTGTCGAAGAAAATTATCGTCGATGCGGTCATCAATCCAAAAACCGAAGTCTCTCTTCAGGAGGCTCGTCAGTTCGACGACGAAGCAGAGGTCGGCGATGAGATCGGGTCCGTCATCGAGATGAGCGATTTGGGGCGGATCGCTGCGCAAACCGCGAAGCAGGTCATCTTCCAGAAGGTTCGGGAGGCTGAATGGGAGGCGGTGCAAAAAGAATACTCCACGCGGCAAGGGGATCTGGTCAACGGCATCATTCTCGGGGTAGAGCGCCGGAATTACCTGGTGGATCTCGGCAAGACCGAGGCGGTACTGCCGATTCAGGAGCAGATTCCGCGGGAAACCTATCGCGGTGGCGATCGGGTGAAGGCCATGCTTTTGGAAGTGCGCAGGACTCCGAAGGATGTCCAGGTCATTTTGACGCGGAGCCATCCGCAATTTGTGGCGAAACTCTTCGAGTTGGAAGTGCCTGAGGTGCTTGAAAAGATCGTTGAGATCAAGTCCATCGTGCGGGAGCCTGGTGATCGGACCAAAATTGCTGTGACCTCTCGCGAGAAGGCGGTAGATCCGGTCGGAGCCTGTGTGGGGATCAAGGGATCGCGGGTTCAAGCGGTGGTCCGCGAGCTGCGTGGAGAGAAAATCGACATCATTGCCTGGACCTCCGACCCGCGCGTCTTCATCGCCGAGGCGTTGAATCCCGCAAGTATCGAGAAGGTCGGCGTCGATGAGGAAAAGAAGTCGGCGTTGGTTGTCGTCGCAGATTCCCAGTTGTCGCTAGCGATTGGAAAGAATGGACAGAATGTGCGGTTGGCCGCTCGTCTGACCGGCTGGAAGATCGACATCATCAGCGCGACGGAATACGAAAAGGAAAAGGCCGAACGGGATAAAGAAATCAAGGCGGCGTTGGCGGAAGAAACCGAAGCGCTGCATCAGCAAGAGGAAGCCCGAGAGCAGGAATTAAAGGCTCGGGCAGAATCGGAGTCGGATGCTCAATAAACCGGATCAAGCGGAGCAGGTGTTATATCCTCATGCGCGTGTATGAATTGGCTAAGCAACTCGGGATGGAAAACCGTGATCTCATTCCGGAATTGAAGCGGATGGGCATCGCAGTCTCATCGCATAGCAGCGCGTTGGAAGATGACGTGGTGCAGAAGGCGGTGGAGAAGCTCGGCCCGAAACTCAAAGGTTCTACCACAACGACCGGCAAGGCGGCAGAGGCTGATGCAGGTTCTACCGAGCGGGGTAAGGCCAGTATGGTTTCCGGTCATGCAACGGGAGCCAAGGCCGGGTCGGCCCAGGCGACTCCGGTAGCGGACGCGTCTCCCAAGTCCGATAAGCGCCGTATTCTGATCAAGCGTAAGAGAGCCGATGACGTTCCGGCGGAAGAGGCCGTATCTCTGCCCGCAGTTGAATCGGCAAACGTAAGCGGAGCGCTCATCGATACCCTCGTGAGCAGCCCTCCACCGGCGGCGTTTCTGCAAGCCGAGACTGCAACCGTTGCGCCTGGTGATCGGACGGCGACGCCCGGTCAGCCCAATCTGATAATAGGAGCTGTGACCGCTCCGGTTCCCGCGACTCCCGTCAAGCCTGCCGTTGTGTCAAGTATCGATGTGATCACAGGAAAAAAGAAGACCCTTTCTCTTGAAGAGATGCAAGCCGAGGGTCTGAAAGAGAAGGGGAAGAAAGCTCGTAAGCCGGGCCGTACAAGGGAAGAAGAAGAGCTTCGGCTCCGTGAAGATGCGGCTCGCTGGCAGGATCTTCGTGCCATCCCGGCGCAGCAACGCCGCGACGATCGCAGCAAGCATGTGCATCATAGCGCACCGGGGGAAGTGACCAAGCCTCGGAGGAAGAGTTTCAAGCTGACGCCCGGCATGACGGTAAAGGAATTTGCCGAGCTGATCGGACAGCGCCCGGCCGACATCATGCGCAAGCTGATGGATATGGGCCAGATGCTCACGTTCAATCAGACCATGAATATTGATGCAGCTGTGATCATTGCGGAAGAGAACGGGATCAAGATCGATCTCTCGACGGAGAAGGTCGGAGATGAGTTGTTGGAGTCCGTCGTGCAGACGGAGGAAGATCTTCAGCTTGAGCCGCGGCCGCCGGTGGTCACGATCATGGGCCATGTCGATCACGGCAAGACCTCGCTGCTCGATGCCATCAGGCAAACGAAGGTGGCGGAAGGCGAGGCCGGTGGGATTACGCAGCATATCGGCGCCTACACGGTCGCGGTCCGCGGGAAACAGGTGACGTTCCTGGACACGCCGGGCCACGAAGCCTTCACCGCCATGCGGGGCCGTGGCGCCAAGATTACCGACATCGTCATTCTGGTTGTAGCCGCAGACGATGGAGTGATGCCGCAAACGATCGAAGCGATCAATCACGCCAGAGCCGCGTCCGTTCCGATGATTGTGGCTATCAACAAGATCGACAAGCCCGGCGCCAATTCCGATCGTGTGAAGAATGCATTGTCTGAACATGGACTCATCTCCGAGTCCTGGGGTGGCGACACGATCATGGTGGAGGTCTCGGCCAAAGAGAAGATCGGCCTGGATACCTTGCTGGAAATGATTCTCCTGCAATCTGAAGTGCTGGAGCTCAAGGCCGATCCGCATCGATTGGCAAAAGGCGTTGTGGTGGAAGCCAAGCTGGAGCGTGGGCGTGGCCCGGTGGCGACGGTGCTGGTTCAGAGCGGGACGCTCCGACTCGGCGACGTGTTCGTCGTGGGGATTTTCAGTGGGAAAGTACGCGCACTGATTACGCATACAGGAGCTAAAGTGCAAGAGGCCGGTCCGTCTATCCCGGTAGAAGTGGCTGGGCTCCCTGGTGTGCCGTCCGCCGGCGATGTATTTCAGGTTGTCAAAGATGAGCGGGTCGCGCGGGAGATTGCAGAAGATCGAGCGCATAAGCAGCGAACGGCTGATTTGTCCGGGTCCGCGAAGGTCACGCTCGACGACCTGTTTGCCAAAATTAAGGAAGGATCGGTCAAGGAGCTGGCGCTGGTCATCAAGTCTGACGTCCAAGGGTCGGCTGAAGCGCTGACCGCAGGCGTCGAAAAACTTGCGACCGCCGCGGTCAAGCTGCGCGTCATTCACAGCGGTGTCGGTGGGATCACCGAGTCAGACGTGCTGCTGGCCGCTGCATCGAACGCCATTGTTGTCGGGTTCAATGTCAGGCCGGAGCCGAAAGCTTCCGCCCTGGCTGAACAGCAAGGCGTCGACGTCCGTCTGTACACCATTATTTACGACGCGATGGCCGAAATTAAGGCCGCGATGGAAGGGCTGCTCGAACCGACGCTCAAGGAGCGGACGTTGGGGCGCGCCGAGGTACGACAGGTCTTTACAGTGTCCAAGGCCGGTGTCATTGCGGGGGCCTATGTGGTGGATGGCACGATCACCCGTGCGGCTGTGGGCGTTCGAGTGCTTCGCGACAACGTGGTGGTCTATGCAGGAAAGCTCGGGTCTTTGCGTCGTTTCAAGGATGACGTCCGTGAAGTGCAGCAGGGATATGAATGTGGAATCAGCGTCGAGAATTTCAACGATGTCAAAGCCGGAGACATCATCGAAGCCTATGCCATCGACAAGATTGCCGCAAAGCTCTGAGGCGTGAGTCTGCCCCGTGGGTATCATCGTCGGACTCTGTACGGTCGAGTTATTCATCCCCGAGAGTCAGTCGTTGAAGGATAAGCGGCGGGTGCTGTTGAGTCTTAAAGATCGATTGCGGGAGAGGTTCAATCTCTCCGTTGCCGAGGTCGATGGACAAGATTTGTGGCAGAAGGCCGTGTTGGGGCTTGCCTGCGTGGCCAATGAAGGGCGACATGTCAACCAAGTATGTGACCAGGCGCTGAACCTGATTCGGGGCATCCCCACGGTGGAAATCGTCCAATCGCGAGTGGAATTGTTGTGACGGCGGCTTGTCCAGGTGGAGTGTGCGGTGGCCAAAACAGGATATCATCGGGCCGATCGTGTCGCCGATCAAATCCGCATGGAAGTGGCCGATATCCTCATGCGGAAAATCAAAGACCCGCGGGTGCAGGCCGTGACCGTGACCGATGTAAAACTGACAAGTGATCTGCGGCTTGCACGTGTGTTCGTGACGACTATGGGGACGAAAGAGGAAGAGCGGAACGTGTTCGCCGGGCTAGCTCAAGCCAGCGGGTACGTGCGTGGAGAACTGGGACGTCGGCTCTCACTCCGGTATCTGCCGGAGATTGTCTTTGCCGAGGATGTCAGTGGGCCAAGAGGCGATCATGTGTTGAAGTTATTGGATGACCTCCATGTCAATACGGAGGCCGAGGGCGGGCCGTCCGAAGAGCAGGCGAGTTCGGAGCAGTAGGGGCATGATGATGGATCTCGCACAGAGTTGCGCCGCCGTCAATGGCGTGCTGACAATGAAGAAAGAATCCGGGTGGACCTCCCATGATGTCGTAGCGAAAATTCGACATCTTCTGGGCGGAGTCAAGGTCGGGCATGCCGGCACGCTCGATCCTGCCGCGACGGGAGTCTTGCCTCTGCTGATCGGGCGGGGAACCCGCATTGCTGAATATCTTGTTGAGTGGGATAAAGAGTATCGCGCTGTATTGCGCCTTGGCGAAACAACGGATACGCAGGATGCGACGGGAACAGTCTTGGTGCGCCGCACGACGGACTCCGTGACGCCGGAGGCGATCCATGCGGCGGTCGATCAATTTCGCGGGCCGATCGAGCAAATGCCTCCGATGTATTCGGCGGTGAAGGTCGGGGGCGTGCCTCTGTATAAGTCCGCTCGGGCGGGCAAAACGATTGTGCGGGCCGCGCGAACGATCGTCATCCATACCCTTGAGGTGGAGGGGATTCAGGGGCGGGAAGTAACCTTGCGCATCGTTTGTTCAAAGGGAACCTATGTGCGGACGCTCTGTGCCGATATTGGAGCAGTGTTGGGTGTCGGCGGCCATATGTTGGCACTGGAGCGAAGGCGGGTGGGTCCCTTGACGATTGATCAAGCGTTGACGGTTGATGAGGTGGTCTCCCGTCATGCCCTCGGTCGATTGGGAGATGATCTGTTGTCGCTGGATCGTGCGTTGGATCAATTGGGGATTGCGGTAGTGGATGAACAGACCGCCAACCACGTGCGACACGGAGCTCCGGTGCCTGCGGCCAAGATCCTTCGTTGGGAGGGAGCAGCCGATGTCAAGCTCGGGTCACAGGCACCGGTTCGTATTCACGACACAGAGGGGTGTCTAGTGGCGATCGGGAAGTGTCCGGACAATTCGGGAGATGTACTCAAGGTTGAGAAGGTGTTGGTCGATCAAGACGTATGAGACTTTGTTGCGGATGAAGGAAAGGAAGAGGAAGGAAGAAGCCCATGGCATTACTCAAGGAAGCAAAGACCGAGTTGATTAAGCAGTACCGGCAGCATGAGACGGATTCCGGCTCACCGGAAGTCCAGATTGCGGTGCTGACCAACCGGATCACGTATTTGACGGAACATTTCAAGCTCCACAAGAAAGATCACCACTCGCGGCGTGGCCTGCTGCTCTTGGTCGGGCGGCGGCGGCGTTTACTTGATTATCTTCGTGGCGTCAGCGATGCACGCTATCGTGCCGTGATCGAGCGATTGGGCATCAGAAAGTAGGAGCCCATCTCGCTGTTGCGCCAGGGGGCACAACAGCAGGCAGTAGTCAGTCGCACAGGTGAACACTGAGATGCGCTCTGCCAGTGCGATGTTCGGTGGTCAATGATGAATGTTCAATGCGAGAATTGTCTCAAATTCATCATTAAACATTGAGCATTCGTTTTAGATCGCATCTCTGTGGGCATCTGTGGGGCCTAACCAGAGGAGACTCAGATGGTACACACAGTTGAAATAGAGGTTGCAGGGCGCACCTTGCGGCTCGAGACAGGCCGTGTCGCACGGCAAGCGGACGGCTCGATTTGGGCCTCGTACGGCGACACCGTCGTGTTGGCGACGGCCGTCGCGTCGCAGGTCGCCAAGCCGGGTATCGATTTTCTTCCCCTCACGGTCGATTATCAGGAAAAATCCTTTGCAGCCGGGAAAATCCCCGGCGGGTATTTCAAGCGGGAAGCGCGTCCATCGGAAAAGGCCGTGCTGACCAGCCGGCAGATCGATCGAGGACTCCGTCCGCTCTTTCCCGAGGGTTATTACTTCGAGACTCAGGTCATCGCCTCCGTCCTCTCGGCCGATCAGACAGGCTCGTCTGACATCCTCGGCATTATCGCCTCCTCTGCTGCCCTGACCGTTTCGAATATTCCCTTCGACAATCCTATCGCAGGCGTGAGGATCGGTCGACTGGATGGCAAGTTCGTTGTGAATCCTGATCTTGAAACGGTAGCGAAGAGCGAGTTGCAACTCGTGGTGGCTGGGACGGCTGATGCGGTTATGATGGTCGAAGCAGGGGCGAACGAACTGTCCGAAGCCATCATGCTTGAGGCGATCGAACTCGCCCATGCTGAGATCAAGAAGATTGTGGCGAAGATTCGCGAACTGCAAGCCGTTGCCGGCAAGCCCAAGCGGAAGGTGGCGAAGGAGCAGATCGACAACGCGCTCTCCGCTCAAGTGAAGTCTCTGGTGGCGCAAGGGATCCGCGAAGCCATCATGATCCCGAACAAAGCGGCTAGGCAGGAGCGGTTGGATGAGGTCAAGAACGACGCTGTCCAAAAACTCAAGAGCGTGGATGATCCGAATCGGGAACGGCACGTCAAGTTGGTGTTCCACGAGTTGGAATATACGGAAGTTCGGAACATGATTCTGGAGAAGGGGTCGCGGGCGGATGGACGTGGCCCGGCCGATATTCGTCCGATCACCTGCGAAGTCAGTGCACTGCCACGGACACACGGTTCTGCGATTTTCACCAGAGGCGAGACTCAAAGCTTGGCCGTGGTTACGTTAGGGACCACGGACGACGAGCAGCGGATCGATGCGTTGGAAGGGGAGTACATGAGGACGTTCATGCTCCATTATAATTTTCCGCCGTTCAGCGTCGGCGAGGCGCGACCGCTTCGCTCACCGGGACGCCGGGAAGTCGGCCATGGCGCATTGGCGGAACGGGCGTTGGCCCCGGTGGTGCCCAGCAAGGAAGCCTTCCCCTACACGCTCCGCATCGTGTCCGACATCCTTGAATCCAACGGATCCTCTTCAATGGCGACTGTCTGTGGTGGAAGCCTTGCCATGATGGACGCCGGCGTGCCGATCAGGGAAGCCGTGGCTGGGATCGCGATGGGTCTGATCAAGGAAGGCGATCGGGTCATGATCCTTTCGGATATCCTTGGGCTGGAGGATCACCTGGGCGACATGGACTTTAAAGTCTGCGGCACCAAGCAGGGTGTGACCGCGCTACAGATGGACATCAAGATCGGCGGTATTACGTCGGCCTTGATGCAGAAGGCTTTGGAGCAGGCCAAAGCCGGGCGGTTGCACATTTTGAGTTGTATGGAGAAGGCGCTTCAAGCGCCAAGGACCACGTTGTCTGCCTACGCGCCACGGATCTTCACGATGAAGGTCAAGCAGGACAAGATCCGCGAAATCATCGGTCCAGGCGGCAAAACGATCCGCGGCATCATCGCGGATTGCGGAGTCAAGATCAATGTCGACGACAGCGGAACCGTGACGATCGCGTCGGTCGACGGAGCCTCGGCCGAGAAGGCCAAGGAAATGATCAGCCGGATTACCGAAGAAGTCGAAATCGGGAAGATCTACATGGGTACGGTTCGGAAGATCATGGACTTCGGAGCCTTTGTCGAGGTTCTGCCGGGAACCGATGGGCTGGTGCATATCTCGCAGCTGGCGCACCATCGAGTCCAAGCGGTATCCGATGAGGTAAAGGAAGGCGATCAAATCCTGGTGAAGGTTCTGGAAGTGGATCGGCAAGGAAAGATCCGCCTCAGCCGCAAAGAAGCCATGCCGGCTCCGGCCGGGGCCGGTGCGCCGGATCCGTCCGCCAGGTAACTGTCTTGTATCGCAAGCTCGTCCTGGACAACGGAGTGCGGGTGGTAACCGAACGGATGCCGACGCTCAAGTCGGTCACCGTCGGTGTCTGGGTCAACGCCGGGTCGCGGGACGAGCAGCCATCTCAGGCCGGCTATTCCCACTTCATCGAGCACATGCTCTTCAAAGGGACGCGCAATCGTTCCTCCGCGGAAATTTCGCGTGAAATCGACGCGCTCGGCGGAGAGATGAATGCCTTCACCTCGCGTGAGACGACAACCTATTATGTGAAGGTGTTGGATCAGCAGTTGGAGCGAGCGCTCGAACTCCTCGCGGACCTCTTCCACCATTCCCGTTTCGCACCCAAAGAAATCGAAAAAGAAAAACAGGTCGTCCTGGAAGAAATTCGCATGGTCCAGGACGATCCGGAAGATCTCGTGCAAGAGCTGCACATGGGGCAAGTGCTGGGGCGTCATCCGCTCGGTCGTTCTATCCTAGGCCGAGAGAAGACGATCAGAGGGCTACGACGCCAGGATCTGCTGCGCTATATCGAGACCTACTACGATTCGGGGCAGACCGTGGTTTCGATTGCCGGGAATTTCGAGCAGGCCAAACTTGACCGGCTGGTTGTGCGGTATTTCGGCAAGGGCCGGGCTGCAACAACGACCCCCATCAACGGGCGCCGTCCCCCTGACGTGCATGGCGGTGTCTTGCTGAAGAAAAAACGGTTGGAGCAGGTGCATCTCTGTCTTGGGCTCAAAGGCGTTCTCGCGGGACATCCGGATCGGTATGCGTTGTATGCGCTCAACAGCGTGCTGGGCGGCAGTGTCAGTTCACGATTATTCCAGGAAGTTCGAGAGAAGCGGGGCCTCGCATATTCGATTTACTCCTTCTTGTCCGGTTATTCGGATGGCGGCATGATCACGGTGTATGCGGCGACGAGGCCGAAAGAGGTCGATCGCGTCGTGGATCTTGTCTGCCGGGAGATTCGCCAGATCGGGATCAAAGGTGTCAAACGCGCTGAGCTTGAGCGGGCGAAGACTCAAATGAAGGGCAGCTTGATGCTGAGCCTGGAGAGTTCGCACAGCCGCATGAGCAAATTGGCAAAGGACGAACTCACCTATGGTAGGCATACGTCGCTGGACGACATGCTGGCTCATATCGATCGCGTGAATGTGGAACAAGTCTTCAACGTGAGCCGTCAATTCTTCAAACTGAACTCGCTGGCGATCACCGGGCTCGGGCCTCTCGCCTCGCGCAGTTTGCAGGCCTATAGATAACAGCTCTCTGATTAGGATCTCACCGAGCCCTCAAAGAGAAGTGAAGCACACGCAGGTAAATAGACGTAAGATGTTGATTATTAATCGTCTATTGAGTACTATTCTGAGGAATCGATGGGGCAAACAATTTCTTGACAGAGTTTCATGATTTCAGTACCATGGCGAAAATTTCTGACAATGATTATCACTTAGGGATGTAGCGCGAGGAAGAGCAAAGAAAAGTGAGTGAAAAGTCTGCATTCGTGGTTGATAATGCCTGACACGATTTTGTAATGTTCGTCGTCCCTGGAACGACGTATCTATTGGTTGTTATGACTGTTAATTTAATAAAGGAGGGACGAGGTATGCCAAAAGTCATACTTATCGCCGCCGTGGCAGTGTTTTTTCTGTTCGGCATGCTGACGACGGAGTTTGCCGTTGCTGCAGATGCCCCTGGGGCTGGTCCAGTTGACAACATTGCCGGGGGAAAGCCGATGAAGGGTGAAGTCACCAAGACGCTCAAGGGCCGGGTATGGTCACAATGGGCCGACAATCCGGATGGAGAGCTGCTCTTCGGAATTCAATATTGGAACAGCGGCGAGCCGGCATCCGGAACTCCGAATGGCCGTTCATCTACTGATCTCGATGTGAAGCCGCCGGATCCATTGCTCACGTGTTGTGGTTGGGGCTTTGTCGGTGGAACGGATAAGAATAGCCCCTATTCCGGATGGTACCATGCCACGACGACCGTCCGGTTGGCGGTGAAGGACAAGGCTCTCATGGACCAGATCATCAAGGCTTCCCAGGAACTCGTCGCCATGGAAGTGAACCTGGATGGCCGGACGATCACCAGCTTTAAAGTTATTAAGGAATAGGCCTTAACAAGCGATAATTCTTTCATGTTCTGTTAAGGGGGACACGATTATGAAGCTTCATACGAAAGGCTGGGCCGTAATGGCCGCTGTAGCGTTGGTAGCCTCTGCGGCTTCCAGCGCACTGGCAATCGAATCATTCCAGGAGCGTTTTGAGTGGGGCGATATGAGCAAGCCGACCACAATACAAGGCCGGGTGATCGTGCTTGATCCGTACGATGAGGCGGTTTGGATTAACGTGGCCGTGTTCGGCGGCAACGCTGAAAGTGGTCTCTATTGGCAGAAGATTCATCCTGGCAAGACCCTGAAATTTTATGCAGACAAGGGTGCGTGGGATGAACTCAAAAAGATGGGCCGCCCCCATGCGGGACCGGCTGCCGCAAAAGAAGTGCCGCCTTCCAGTACGACCGATTTGATCGAGTTTGTCGCGACAGAACCGGAGCAGAATCATCGTGTCATTTCCTCAGTCAAGAAACTTCAGGAAGTGGCCGGTTCTATGGGGAAGCCGCTCAGCATCTCCGGTCTGCGCTTGAAGGAGTGCGCGGGGAAGAGCGAAATGGAGGCAGGCTGTGCAGCAGCGAAGCAAGGCCTCAATACCTCACCGAAGTCTCCTGACGGGGCCGCTGTAGCCATGCAGTATGATGTATTGCTTCCAGGCGGAGCGCCCATCGCCGGCTTGATTCCCTGGACCGCGAAGTACAACCTCGGGTCTGGTCATCACTGAGCAGAGACAGTGATTGTCTTCAAAGGCGGCATCTCCGAAAGGGGATGCCGTTTTTTTATTCTCCGTGAGCGTCTTGGCCGGTTGGACCGATCCGGCGCTGGAGATCGGCGAGGCGATTGAGCGCATCGAGGGGGGTCATGGAAAAAAGGTCGATCTGTTTCATTTCCTCGATGATCGGATGGGGGTGGGGAAGCGAAGTAGGGGGCGGTTCTTTTTCTAAAGATAGAGACGTGCCCTCGATGGCGGTATCCGGTTGTTCCAACTGGGCCAGTACTTGCTGTGCCCTGGCGATAACCGTCGGAGGGAGCCCGGCCAGTTTGGCGACGTGAATACCGTAACTGCGGTCGGCGCCGCCCGGCACAATTTTACGCAAGAAGACCACGTCCCCATCCCGTTCCTGGACTGCCACGCAATAGTTTCTGATTCCCTCGCGTAACCCTTCCAGTTGTGTCATCTCGTGATAGTGCGTGGCGAAGAGGGTCCTGGCTCCCAAGTGCCGGCGGTCCTGGATATGTTCCGCAATAGCCCAGGCGATGCTCAGTCCATCGTAAGTGCTGGTTCCCCGGCCGATCTCGTCCAGGAGAATCAGGCTGCGAACGGTTGCACTGTTCAGGATGTGAGCGGATTCGATCATCTCCACCATAAAGGTGCTCTGTCCGGCTGCCAGGTTGTCCGAAGCTCCTACGCGCGTAAAAATCCGATCCACTATTCCGATGCGAGCCTCGGCTGCAGGCACGAAACTACCGATCTGCGCCAAGAGGACGATCAGTGCGACCTGGCGGAGATAGGTGCTTTTACCCGCCATGTTGGGTCCGGTGAGGATCACCAGCCTGTTGTCTTCACAGTCAAGGGCTGTGTCGTTGGGCACGAAGATCAGATCGCTGCCGAGCTGTTCAACGACAGGGTGGCGGCCTTCCCGAATGAGGATCGTGCTGCTCTCATCGACAAGGGGTTTCGTGTAGCGATGTAATGCGGCGGTCTCGGCCAGCCCGGCGAGGACATCGAGCAACGCGACAGTCTGGGCCATGGCTTGAAGACGAGGCACCTCGTTCGCCAAGCGCCCACGCAGTTGTTCGAACAGTTCCTGCTCGAGCGCCAGCAGTTTTATCTCAGCGCCCGTGACACGCTCTTCCAAATCCTTCAGCTCAGGCGTCATGAATCGTTCGGCGTTGACCAGCGTTTGCTTGCGGATGTAATCGGCGGGGACGCGGGCCAGGTGTGTCTTGGTGATTTCGATATAGTAGCCGAACACCTGATTGTAACGAACCTTCAACGAGTCGATCCCCGTCCGCTCCCGCTCTTTGGCTTCCAGCGACGCGATCCAGCCTTTACCTTCCGTGCTCGCCTTGCGGAGTTCATCGACCCCGGCATGGTATCCCTCACGAATCATGCCACCGTCGCGGAGTGCCATCGGCGCGTCAGGCTTGATGGCCTGCTCAATCGCGTCATGCACGTCGCGGCAATCGTCCCACGACTCGAGGAAGCCGACCAGCAAGGAAGCGCGGAAGGGCTGGAGGTGGGATCGTAACTCCGGCAAGGCACTTGTGGATTGCTTCAATGCGAGCAACTCGCGAGCCCCTGCGACGCCGAGTGTGATGCGGCTGCTCAAACGGGCGATATCTTGCACATCACGGAGCAGAGTTCTGAGCGACACACGTTGTTGAATCCGGTCTTTCAACTCCCCGACCGCATCGAGCCGGGCGTGAATGGCCTCGCGATTGAGGAGCGGTCTGACAAGCCATTCGCGTAGCAAGCGGCTGCCCATGGCCGTTGCGGTGCGATCTAACACCGACAAGACCGTCGGCTGTTCTTGACTCAATCGCTGCTCACCGGCTCCCGATGGCCGGACAAGCTCTAGATTGCGAATCGTGGCGCTATCCAGATGCATGGCGTCGCTGCTCCAGCGGGTCTGTATGCGGCGAAGGTGTGCGAGGGAGGCGGTTGGCTGGGTCTCACGAACATATCGCAGGATCGCTCCGGCAGCTCCGATCCCGGCGCTCAGGCCGCGGCAACCGAATCCGTCGAGAGAATGCACTGCGAACTGTGCCTGGAGTGATTGTGCTGCATCTTTTGGATTGAAGGAGGCCGCTGGCTGTGCGCAGAGGCGTGGCCCATGTAGACGAGTTAAACACGATCCGGCATTTGTAAGGGAGTCCGGGTGGAGTAACTCCCGTGGTTCCAGCCGAGCCAGTTCATCCATGAGCTGGACCTCTGCCCGTGTCCCCTGGAACTCTGTCATCCAAAATTCCCCGGTGGAGACATCCAGACAGGCCAGGCCAATGAGGGATTGCCCCTTGGCAGAGGGGACTGTCGTGTCGGAGAAGGCGACAGCCGCCAAGAAATGCGACTCTCCCGGTAAGAGAAGTTCAGTATCGATCAGCGTGCCAGGCGTATATAAACGAACGACTTCCCGGCGCACGAGACCCTTTGCGAGTTTCGGCTCTTCCACCTGTTCGCAGAGTGCGACAGTCCTTCCGGCTTTGAGAAGCTTGGCGATATACGCTTGTGCCGCATGGTAGGGCACTCCGCAGAGTGGAACCGGGTTGGCGCTGGATTTGTCGCGAGAGGTGAGGGCAATGGAGAGTAGTTTGGAGGCGATCTGCGCGTCCTCGTAAAACATTTCGTAGAAGTCGCCGACGCGGAACAACAGAACGGCGTCGGGATAGCCGCGCTTGATCTCGCGGTATTGCCGCATCAAGGGTGAGGCGTCTGTATCACTCATCGCGTTGGTCTCGATGTGTTTCGCCGGTTGGGGTGGGGGATACTCGGCCGGAAACTTTATCGAGCGAGAGGCGGAGCCGTTCTAAATCGACTTCGGCCTCTTGCAGCGCTTTGGTTTTTCGGCGGAGTTCTATACGGCTCCGCACCCATGGAGGAAAGAGCAGAATGCCGGAGACGAGCAGCCCGACGGCGAACCCCGCCAAGATGGGTTTATAGATTGGCGTCGAGGCTTCAAAGAGTCCAAAGAAGTATCGGAGCGTGACTTCCTGCTCCTGGTTCTGAAGGAAAAAAGCCAGGGAGAGGAGCAGCAGTACTCCGACCAGAATCAGCCTAATCATGACCTCGTCGGTGCCTCTCTTTTTACATCTCGGCGTGGCGGCACTCGATGCACCTTGCCAGTCTTGCCGTGCTGTATGCGCGCGCGAGAAATGACCTCGTCAGACTTCGGCCCTGTTGCGCGAAACTGAATCGCCCGGCTCTGCGCAGCGCGATGGTTCAGCGTAATTTCGATCCGGTCCTGCGGCAGCGCAGCCAGGCCCTTGTCGGCCCATTCTATTGCCGTCACGGTTCGGCCGGAGAAATACTCGGTCAGTCCTATCGATTCAAGTTCGCGGAGCGAGCGAATACGGTACAGATCTACATGGGCAAGCGGCAGGCGTCCTTGATCGTACTCGTGAATCATGACGAATGTCGGGCTGCTGATTGCCGCCGGCGATGCGCCTAGTCCCTGTGCGATCCCGCGAACGAGCGCCGTCTTGCCGGCTCCGAGCGGCCCGTAGAGTGCAATCGTTTCTCCCCCGCGGAGCGCGCGACCGATCGCTTGGCCTAGCCGATCGGTGTGCCGGTGCGATGTGGATAGCAGTTGCCAGGGCCGGTTCGACACGGCGCTCCGGCGAGCGGTAGGCTGTTTCGTCTTGGCTGGCCGGGCCATGCTAAGCCGTTGTCGTCCGTAGGAGCGCATAAGGAATCTGAGCGACCAGGTCGCTGGCGAGCATTCCGGGCTGACCGAGATGCTTGGAAGCCAAATCGCCGGCCAATCCATGGAAATAGGTTGCGGCACAGGCGGCTTCCCATGCGGGAACCCGCTGCGCCAGTAAGCCGACGATCATGCCGGTCAAGACGTCGCCGGTTCCTGCCGTGGCCATGCCGGGATTGCCGGTCGGGCAAATGGCGACGAGCCCATCGGGGCGTGCGATGACGGTTCGTGCGCCTTTTAAGATGACGAACACGCCGCGTGTTCTGGCAAATCGTCTGGCGGTGCCGATGCGGTCTGCGTTGACGCTCTGTGTAGTGGCATCGACTTCGAGTCGGGCCATTTCACCTGGGTGCGGGGTGAGAATGGGGGGAGTGTTACATTCTGTCAGTAATGAGGCTCGTCCGGCCAAGGCATTCAGTGCATCGGCATCCAGAACCGAGGGGCGATCCAGATGTTTCATCATCGACTGAACAAGTTCAACGGTTTCAGGATGGGTCGAGAGCCCGGGACCAATGGCAATCGCCGTGCGGGCTTGGATAAAGGCAACGACACGATCGAGTCCTGAGCGCGCCAGTGTCCGCGCCTTCGTTTCAGGCATCGGCAGCGTCATCGCTTCCAGTAGCTTGGCTTCCAATACATCATTGACACTGCTGGGGGTGGCCACGGTCACCAGGCCGGCTCCAATGCGGAGGGCCGCCCGGGCCGCCAATGCTGCCGCGCCTGTTTTCCCGACAGACCCCGCAATAATCCCCGCATGGCCAAACGTTCCCTTATGGGAGGAGGGTAGGCGTTCCGGTAGAGCCCGAAAAGCACTGTCGCTTGTCAGGAGCAGGGTCTGGCTCTCGATGGTATCCACATAGGCCTGTGGAATGCCGATATCGACGACATGGACCACGCCGGTTTGATCGATCCCTGCACCGACATAGAGGCCGAGCTTCGGGAGGCCACATGCGATTGTCAATGTGGCGCGGATCGCGCTCCCTAGGATGGCGCCGGTATCGGCATGGAGGCCGGATGGGATATCGACTGCGATGACTGGCTTCCCGGCATTGTTGATGAGTTCGATGGCCTCACGATAGGCTCCGGTCACTAGGGAGGACAATCCGGTGCCAAGGAGGGCATCGACGAGGATGTCGCTGGAGGCGAGGAGTGGGCTCGCTTGGTCGGCAGACCGGAATCGAACGATCGCTGCTTTCCCGGTAACTCGAACGAGCCGGCGATACATCGTCGCGGCATCGCGACTCAGGTCGGTGATCGGGGTGAGGAGGACCACGTGAATCCTCGCGCGTCGGCGGTGAAGCAGTCGGGCCACAACCAATCCGTCTCCGCCGTTGTTCCCTTTTCCACAGAGGATGGTAATGGTCTTGTCTCGCACTGGTCCACAGTGTTCCTCCAGATACCTGACAATTCCTTCGCCGGCCCGCTCCATCAAGACGGTACTGGGGACATGCGCTTCGGTGATCATGCGGCGATCGAGCGTCTGCATCTCGGCTCCGGTCACAATCTTCATCGGTGGCCTTGCGTGCGGGATGGATCCCGCACGAGGAATCGGGTGAGCGAAGGGAGGAAAGAAGTCTGTTGCTTAGGTTGCAATGTCATGACAAGGGCGAATCGCAGGGTCTCTGGAGGAACGCCGGGTGTCAACGTCGGCGCGATGGTTCAACTTAGCAACGCTTTCATCTCCCTCACGGCCTGGTCGAGGCCCACCAGAACCGCTCGGGCAATGATGCTGTGACCAATGTTGTATTCGACGATTTCCGGAATATGGGTCAGTCGCGTCAGATTGCGATAGTCTAAGCCGTGTCCGGCATTGACGCCCATGCCGAGTTTGGAGGAGAGTTTCGCGGCCTGTGTAATAGCCTCAACTTCGTCGTCGGCATCTTTCGAACGTTTGGCATTCGCATACCGGCCAGTATGGAGTTCGATCAAATCGGCTGAGACCCTGTGCGCAGCTTTGACTTGGGCCAAATCCGGCTCAATGAAGAGGCTGACGGGAATGCTTGCCTCGTGGAGCATGCTCACGATCTGCTGGATACGATCTTTATGGCCGGCTACGTCCAGGCCCCCTTCAGTCGTGAGTTCCTGACGCTGTTCCGGGACGAGTGTGACGAGGTCCGGCTTGATCGCTATGGCAATTTTGGCCATCGTTTCGTCGGCGGCCATTTCCAGATCAAGCTTGGTGTGGATCAGTTCCCGCAAGAGGCGAAGATCATGGTCTTGAATATGACGCCGATCTTCTCTGAGGTGGACGACGATGCCATCGGCCCCTGCTAATTCCACTAATACGGCGGCGGCAAGGGGGTCCGGGTCTGTTCCACCACGGGCCTGCCGCAACGTGGCCACATGGTCGATGTTCACCCCAAGTCGTGGCACGGACCCTCCATTCTGTCATGTGGAGCAAGGAGAAACTGAGCTGCGCGATGAGTGCGAAAGGCGTTGCAGTTGTAACAGAAATTGACTGGGATGGGCAAGGACTGGGTGGGGGAGTTGGTAGCCGGTTGTCCCAGTCCTTCCAAAGGGTCGAGATGCCGAACCCCACAGAATCACGACATAATTTGACTAGATATGCTCTGCGCCATTAGAATAGGCCCTCTATACGGTGGAAGGCAATCACTCGATTGCTTCGGCTCGTGTGAGGATGACTGACAGGGGATCTCGTGGGATTAGGCGACGGATTTTATCGCATCAAACGGCTGCCGCCTTATGTGTTTGCCCAGGTGCAGAGCCTCAAGCTTGAGGCTCGTCAGAAGGGCGAAGACATTATCGATTTTGGAATGGGAAACCCTGACCAACCGACGCCGAGCCATATCGTCGAGAAGATGATCGAGGCAGCGAGGAAGGGGAAAAATCATCGCTATTCGGCCTCGCGCGGGATTACGAAACTGCGGCATGCGATCGCGGGATGGTACAAGCGGAATTACGATGTCGATCTGGACCCTGAGACCGAGACCATTGTTACGATCGGCTCCAAAGAAGGATTGGCGCATCTGGCCCTAGCCTTGATTGGCCCAGGCGATGTCGTCCTGACACCGACTCCGACCTATCCCATTCATATGTATAGCTTCATCATTGCGGGCGGAGAAGTCCGCGGGGTCGAGTTACGCCCGGACAGTGACTTCTTCGACGATTTACAGAGGGTCTATCGCCAGACTTTCCCAAGGCCGAAGATCTTGGTCATCAATTTCCCGCATAATCCTACCACCGCCGTGGTGGATCTCGGATTTTTTAAGAAGATCGTCGCCTTCGCCAAAGAACATAACGTAATCGTCATTCATGACCTGGCCTACGCCGACTTGGTGTTCGATGGGTATAAGGCGCCGAGCTTCCTGCAGGTTCCCGGGGCGAAGGATGTCGGCGTCGAGTTCTATACCCTTTCCAAGGCCTACAACATGCCCGGTTGGCGCGTGGGATTTTGTTGCGGCAATCGCGAGGTTGTTGGAGCTCTGGCGAAAATCAAGAGTTACCTCGACTACGGTATTTTTCAGCCTCTTCAGATTGCCAGCGTCATTGCCATCAATGGGCCGCAAGATTGTGTGAAGGAGACGGTGCTGCGCTACCAGAAGCGTCGCGATGTGTTGGTGAGTGGGCTGAATCGTATTGGATGGCAGGTGAACAAGCCTGTGGCGACCATGTTTGTCTGGGCCAGAATTCCGTTGCCCTATCGGTCTTCGGGGTCGTTGGAGTTTTCGAAGCTCCTGCTCCGCGAGGCAAAAGTGGCCGTGTCTCCCGGGATCGGATTCGGTGAAGGCGGAGATGAATATGTGCGGTTCGGCCTCGTCGAAAATGAACATCGTACAAGGCAAGCCGTGCGAGGCATTCGCAAGGCGCTGAAGCTTGAGGGGGCGGAAGAGTGATTTCGCGCGTGGGCGTCGGCATTATTGGATTCGGAACGGTCGGAACGGGCGTCGCGAAGATTCTCTTGGAGAATGCCGCTTTAATCAGCCGCCGGGTCGGTGTGCCGATCGAAATCGTCCGGATTGCAGATCTCGATGTGACACGGGACCGGGGTCTTACCCTGCCGCCAGGGCTCCTCACGACCGATGCGAAACAGATTCTCACCGATCCGTCGATCGACATCATCGTGGAGTTGATCGGGGGCTGCGATATTGCCAAACGCATAATTCTGGAATCCATTGCAGCAGGCAAACATGTCGTGACTGCTAATAAGGCCTTGCTTGCGTTACACGGAGAAGAAATATTTAGCGCCGCTTCCAGTAATGGCGTCGACCTCGGCTTCGAAGCGAGCGTGGGCGGAGGGATTCCCGTCATCCAGGCCTTGAGGGAAGGGTTGGCGGCCAACACCATCCAATCCATTTATGGGATCATCAACGGGACGGCCAATTACATTCTCTCGCGCATGACCCATGAAGGCCAGAGTTTTGAGACGGTACTCGACGCAGCGAAGCAGGCCGGGTATGCCGAAGCGGATCCGACATTCGATGTGGCCGGTATCGATTCGGCACACAAGCTGGCGATACTGGTAGCATTGGCCTATGGCACGCCGGTCAATGTAAAAGAGGTATACACCGAGGGGATTACCCACATCACGCCGCTCGACATCGCCTACGCCAAAGAGTTCGGTTGTACGATCAAGCTGCTGGGCATTGCCAAGCTGGTCGGCGACGAAGTTGAAGCCAGAGTGCACCCCACGATGTTGCCCTCCTCGTCTCCAATTGCCCAGGTCGGAGGGGTCTACAACGCGATTCAACTGGTCGGCGATGCCGTGGGCGACGTGGTGCTGTATGGCCGGGGCGCCGGCTCTATGCCGACCGGCAGTGCGGTGGTCGGCGATCTCGTTGCCATTGCGCGTAATCTGTTGAAAGGCGCGGTTGGGCGAGTGCCGCCTGCTTCGTTTCGGCAGGACCAGCGTCGGCCGCTTCGGATGCGGACGATGGAAGAAATCAGCTCGCTCTACTACCTCCGGTTTATGGTATTGGACCGCCCCGGTGTCTTGTCGCAAATTGCGGGGGAGTTGGGGCGGTGTGGCATCAGTATCTCGTCCGTCCTCCAACAGGGGCGCCGCGAAGGGCAAACGGTTCCGGTTGTGATCAAGACCCATACCGCCGCAGAGCGCGATGTCCAAACGGCATTGCGAGCGATCAATCGCATGGCCTTCATTTCCGAGCCCACCACCTTGATCCGGGTCGAGGGTAAGGACGAGTAATGCGATGAATCGCTGGCATGGTGTGATCGAAGAATATCGAAAGTTTCTGCCGGTGACCGACCAGACCCCCGTGGTGACGCTCGGGGAAGGCAACACGCCGCTCATCAGGGCGACGCGGCTGGCTAAGCAGATTGCGCCTGGCATCGATCTCTATCTCAAATTCGAAGGCATGAATCCGACGGGATCCTTCAAGGACCGCGGCATGACGATGGCCATCTCAAAGGCTGTTGAGTCCGGTGCCAAGGCGGTGATTTGCGCTTCGACCGGGAATACCTCCGCCTCCGCAGCAGCCTATGGCGCGCGGGCGGGCCTGGCGGTTTATGTGTTGATTCCTGCCGGGAAGATTGCAATGGGGAAACTGTCCCAGGCCATGATGCATCAAGCTACAGTGATCCAGATTGAAGGAAACTTCGACCAGGCCTTGACCATCGTCAAAGAATTGTCTGTGACCTACAACATTGAACTGGTCAACTCGATCAACCCCTATCGGATCGAGGGGCAGAAAACCGCCGCGATGGAAGTCTGCGATCAGCTCGGCGATGCCCCGACGGTTCATGTGTTGCCGGTGGGGAATGCCGGCAACATTACCGCCTATTGGAAGGGGTACCGGGAGTATCGTGCGGCCAATCAATCCACTCGGCTGCCTCGCATGATTGGATTTCAAGCGGCCGGCGCCGCGCCCATCGTGCTTGGCCGTATCGTGGAGAATCCGCAGACTGTTGCCACGGCGATTCGAATCGGCAATCCTGCCAGCTGGGAAACAGCCTTGAGTGCCGTGAAAGAATCCGCGGGCGCGATCGATTCGGTGACCGACGAAGAAATTCTCCAGGCCTATAGGGCGGTGGCGGCGACGGAGGGGGTCTTCTGCGAGCCGGCGTCCGCTGCTTCGGTTGCCGGAGTGATGAAGTTGAGCAAGCAGGGTGGGTTGCGTGAAGGTGAGGTAGTGGTCTGCACCTTGACCGGCCATGGATTGAAAGATGCCGACACAGCCATCAGCGTATCGACCCAACCGAAAACCGTTAGAGCGACGCGGGAGGATGTCGCTCGTCTTTTAAGGGTGTAGACACAATGAGCGCAGGGCTTTTATGAAACATGTGATTCTCCATGCCGACGGGATGGCAGACCATCCTCGGAAGGAATTGGGCGGACGGACTCCTCTACAGGCGGCTTCGACCCTTCACCTGGATCGCCTTGCGCAAGGCGGAGAGCTTGGGCTCTTGGCCGCGGCGCCTGAGAATATGCGGCAGGGAAACGGTCTGATGGGAACCGCCATACTCGGGTACGATCCCAAGAAATACTATCAGGGTCCCGGCCCGCTCGAAGCCGCCAGTTTGGGGGTGGCCATCGGTGAGCATGATGTGGTCTATCGCTGTACGATGGTCACGCTGCGGGCGGATGCTCAATCTGGAAGTAAAGGCGGATTGAACGAGATCAAGAAGCTCGGACCACACATGGTGATGGATGATGCGACTGCGGGCCTGATCTCGACAGAAGAGGCCCGCGAATTGATCGAGGCGATCAATGAGCAGCTCGGGTCTGAGATGATTCAGTTTTACCCCGGGTTAGGCCATCGTCATCTCATGGTATGGGTCGGCGGAAAGTCGCGAGCGGTTTGTACCGATCCGCAATTATTGGTTGGTCGACCGATCGCCGATGTGTTGCCGACGGGAGACGGATCCGACATTCTCTGGAAACTCATGGATGCTTCGTTTCAGATTTTGCGAGATCATCCCCTCAACGATGAACGGCTGGGGGCTGGGCAGAAGCCGGCTAATTGTCTCTGGCTCTGGGGCCAAGGCAAGGCCATTCTCTGGCCAAGTCTCTCTGAGCGATTTAAGATGTCCGGTGTGGTGGTTTCACCGAACGATGTCCATCGCGGACTTGGCATCATGGCCGAGCTCGAAGCCGTGGACGGCGCGAGATTGGCAGGTGCGGATCTTCGCACTCAAGCGGCGGTTGCCCTGGACGAACTCAAGAAACATGATTTTGCCTACGTGCATGTGGAGTTACCGGACGAGGTTGTCTACGGGGCGGATGTCGCGGCCAAGGTGAAGGGGATCGAAGCGGTCGATCGCGAGCTGGTGGGGCCGCTACTCGAAGGACTGGTTAAATTGGGAGCCTATCGCATCGTGGCCGTCTGCGACTCGGGTAACGTGCATCATGGTCAGGCGGCAGAAGGTCCTGGGTTTTTTGCTTATCGTGATAGTGCGGCAGCCCCCTCTTCCGAGGCCACCAGGAGATTTATCGAAGCCGATGCTAGAGCCTCGGTAGTGCCTCCTCGTGATGCAACGAAGTTCGTCGTGCGACTGTTCGCAAAAGGAACCTGACGGTCGTGGCGCTGATTGTCCAGAAATATGGGGGGACATCGGTGGGTACGGTCGAACGGATTCACCGTGTGGCGGACCGCGTCGAGAAGGCCTATAAAGATGGCCATCGCATTGTGGTAGTCCTGTCAGCGATGAGCGGAGAAACGGATCGATTGCTTCGGTTGGCGAATGAAGTTGCGCCGCTGCCGGACGATCGCGAACTCGACATGTTGCTGTCGACCGGAGAGCGGGTGACCATCGCCTTGCTGGCAATGGCCCTGCGGGCTCGGGGACTCGATGCTCAATCCTTTACAGGGCGCCAAGTCGGGATCATGACCGACAGCGCCCATACGAAAGCGCGTATCACCCGTGTGAGCGCTGATCGAATCCGCGAGGCTCTGCTCAACGGGGTAATTCCAGTGGTTGCCGGTTTTCAAGGGATCAACGAGCAATCGGATGTCACGACGTTGGGGCGCGGAGGTTCCGATCTCACAGCCGTCGCATTGGCGGCGGCGCTAAAGGCCGATCGGTGCATCATCTTTACCGACGTCGACGGTGTCTACACGTCGGACCCCAACATTGTGCCGGCGGCTCGACGAATCGACAAGATTTCCTATGAGGAAATGCTGGAAATGGCCAGTTTGGGCGCCAAAGTTCTGCAGAGCCGCTCCGTCGAATTTGCCGCAAAGTTCAACGTGCCGGTGGAGGTGAACTCCAGCTTCAAAGAAGGAAAGGGGACGCTCGTGACGCGTGAAGATGAGGATATGGAAGCGGTTGCGGTATCGGGAGTCACCGGCGATCGGAATCAGGCCAAGATTACGATTGTGGGTGTGCCGGACAAACCGGGTATTGCATCCAAACTCTTTGGGCCTGTGGCCAAGGCCAACATCAATGTCGACATGATAATCCAGAACATGAGTCAGTCTGGCATGACGGACATTTCCTTCACGATTCCACGGGCGGACATCAAGAAAGCTCTGCCGCTGATTCAGGACGTGGCGAAAGGTGTCGAGGCCAAATCGGTTGCCGTAACCGAGGCGATTGCGAAGGTCTCGCTGGTCGGCGTTGGGATGCGTTCCCATTCAGGAGTCGCCGCCAAGATGTTCGAAGTCTTATCGCAGGAAGGCGTGAATATTCTCATGATCAGCACATCGGAGATCAAGATCTCCTGTGTCATCGATGAAAAGTATGTTGAACTCGCGATGCGCTCGCTCCATAACGCGTTTGGATTGGATCAGTCGCCGGCAGGGGACCGGAGTGTGAAATAACGGATTTCGGTAATGTGAGTCTCGACAGGGTTGTCCCGCTCCTGGTATCGTTTCCTTTATGGCTCGAAAACCTACACAACCACGATCCTCTCAAGGCCAGCCGCTCAGAGCTGTGTCGTCTGGCGCGTCTTCGTCAGCCGCTCTCCAGGCAACGCTGGAGATTTATGACACGACTTTACGGGATGGAGCCCAGGCCGAAGATGTCAGTTTCTCGGCTGAAGACAAGGTTCGGGTCGCCCAACAGTTAGATGGGCTGGGTGTGCAGTTTATTGAAGGCGGATGGCCCGGGGCGAACCCTAAAGACATCGAGTTCTTTCGGATGATCAAAACCATTCCGTTGCAGACGGCGACGGTGGTGGCATTCGGGGCGACGAGAAAATCGAGCAACGCGGTACAGAAGGATCCGAATATCCGGGCATTGCTTGAGGCAGAGACCACGATCATCACGCTCTTCGGAAAAACCTGGTCGTTGCACGTCACCGATGCGCTCGGCATTTCCCTGGTGAAGAATCTCGAACTCATCAGCGATTCCGTGGCCCATCTTCGTTCGAAAGGACGGAGGGTGTTCTACGATGCGGAGCATTTCTTCGACGGATACAAGACCAATCCGGATTACGCGCTGGAGACCATTCGTCACGCCGTTGAGGCCGGAGCCGAACGGGTGATTCTCTGCGACACCAACGGCGGATCGATGCCCTGGGAAATCAAAGATATCTGCCAGATCGTTCGCCGGGAATGTGCGGTACCCTTGGGGATTCATGCCCACAACGATTGCGAAATGGCCGTCGCAAATTCGCTGGTGGCGATCGAAACCGGGGTCGTGCAAGTGCAAGGGACGATTAACGGGATCGGCGAACGGTGCGGTAATGCCAATCTCTGTTCGATTATTCCCAATCTTGAACTGAAGATGAAACGTCCGGCGTTGAATGACCGTTTGAGCCATCTCAAACGGGTTTCGGGGTTCGTGACGGAGATCGCAAACCTCATGCCCAATAAGCACCAACCCTATGTGGGCGATTCGGCATTTGCTCACAAGGGTGGGGTGCATATCCATGCGGTGCTCAAGAATCCTGCAACCTATGAACATGTGACCCCGGAGTTGGTCGGCAACCGCCAGCGTGTGCTGGTGTCGGATGCGGCGGGTCGGAGTGGGTTGCGGGAGAAGATCGAGGCCTATGGAATCAAATTGGACAAGGGGCACGCCAAGTTGCAAGAACTGATCGATACCTTGAAGGAGCGTGAAAGCGAGGGCTACCAGTTTGAAGCGGCGGAAGGCTCCTTTGAGTTGCTCATGCGGAAAGCGATGGGAACCCACAGGCCATCGTTCCAACTCTTGGGTTTTCGGGTCATTGTCGAAAAAAAACAAGATCATGGAACCTCCTCCTCAGAGGCCACCGTGATGGTCAAGGTCGGTGCAGTAGTGGAACATGCGGCAGCAGTCGGAGACGGTCCGGTCAATGCGCTCGATCATGCGTTGCGGAAAGCGTTGGAAAAGTTCTACCCTCAACTCCAAGAAGTCAAACTGCTCGACTACAAGGTGCGAGTACTGTCGGCCAATCGCGGGACGGAGTCCAAGGTCCGGGTGTTGATCGAATCAGGCGATCATAAGGATAAATGGGGCACTGTCGGCGTGTCCGAGAACATCATGGAAGCAAGCTGGCAGGCGCTGGCGGACAGCATCGAGTACAAGTTGCTTGTCAAAGACGAATGAGTGGGACGTTCGATCCGACATCTTTCTTCTTGACAGGTCATATAACCTCACGTAACTTATAGCAAAACTGCTAATCGTTCGTAGTCGGTACAGGGACGATCATTCAAGAAGTTTGTGCGGTTGTCGGAGGGGAACGCATGCGAAAGGCAGATATCGCGAACGAAATCTACAAGCAGGTCGGTATTTCAAAAAACGAAGCGGCGGATATTGTCGAACTTGTGCTGAATATGTTGAAAGAAGTGTTGCATAAGGGAGAGTCGGTCAAGATTGCCGGGTTCGGAAACTTTGTGGTGCGCAGTAAGGGGGCGCGGAAGGGCCGGAACCCTCGAACCGGAGAAGAAATAGGAATCACGCCTCGTCGTGTGGTGACCTTTCGTCCCAGTCAAGTGTTTAAGAAGTACGTCAATTCATAGTTCGTTCAACCACCTTAACTCATCCTACCACGAGGACCGGTCATGGGGAACGAGCCCAGGCTGGGCAGCAAGGTTTTTTATAAAATCGGCGAAGTCAGCCAAATTACCAAGCTACCGGCTTACGTGTTGCGGTTCTGGGAGTCGGAATTTCCGTTTCTCAAGCCGAAGAAAAGTCGTGGGAATCAGCGGCTCTATGTCAGGCGCGAAGTCGAAACGGTATTGGAGATCAAGCGGATGCTCTATGAAGAAGGGCATACGCTTGCAGGCGTCAAACGGTATTGGGCCAGGCGCGGCCGGGTCGCACACCAACGGGTGGGCCCCAAAGAACTCGCGCAGAAACTGCGAGGGAATCTCCAGGCAATTCTCAAAGTGTTGGAGTCGCATTCCGACTGACAACAGTCCCCCTGCGTTTGTTGCGAACCGGTTGCATTCCAGCCGCTTCCGAGGAGACAATGCGGTAGCCTGTGAAATTGAATAGAGCCCGTCGGGGCGTGGCGCAGCCCGGTAGCGTACTCGCTTGGGGTGCGAGTGGTCGGCCGTTCAAATCGGCTCGCCCCGACCAATATATAACGCTGAGCGATGAGTGCTGAGACGAATTAGGATAGTCGGATCTCAGCACTCAGTACTGAAACAGAGAGCTGCCCTGTGCAGCTCTTTTTGTTCCTGACGAACCCATGCGCATATTGGTTACGAACGATGACGGGATTCACTCGCCTGGTTTGACGGCGCTCGCCAAAGCCTTGTCGAAAGTGGGAGAAGTGTGGGTGGTTGCGCCGGATCGTGAGCGGACTGCGGCGGCGCATGCGGTGACGCTTCATAAACCGCTGCGAGTGCAGCAGTGTGGGACAAGGGTCTACGCTGTCAGCGGCACGCCGGTCGATTGTGTGAACCTGGCCGTGCTGAAAGTGATGCCGGCGCCACCCGATCTCCTCGTGTCGGGAATCAATAAAGGCGTAAATCTTGGTGACGACGTGTTGTATTCCGGGACTGTCTCGGCAGCAATGGAAGGAACGATTCTCGGTGTTCCATCGATGGCTGTGTCGCAGGAGGGGCAGGAACATTTTCATTTTGACGCCGGCGCTCGGTATGCCGTTCGTATCGCGCGCTTGATTTTGAAAGAAGGTTTACCGGACGAAACACTGGTGAATCTGAATATCCCAAATCGGCCATTCAAGTCGATCACCGGAGTTCGAATCACCTGTCTCAGCCGCAGCTGCGGCTGAGACAGGTGCGTTTCGAGAATCCGATCATTGAAAAGACCGATCCGCATGGCCGGACCTACTATTGGATTGCCGGTACCCGTGTGTCGTGGAGCCGCAGCAAGGATTCAGACCATGAGGCGCTTGAGCAAGGGGCGGTTTCGCTCACCCCTATTCACCTCGATACAACGAACCATGGGGTGTTGGATCGATTCCGAAAGTGGGAAACAGTACGCCGACAAGGTGTGCGCCGGGTGGTTTCATCATCGAAACTGAAGGGCAAGCAGAGGAGCTAGGGCTGTGGGGAGTCTGATCGAAGCGATCATTACAGAGCTAAGCCGGTTTATCGTGTCAATGATCTCGACATTCGGCTACACCGGCATTTTCCTCACCATGGCCATTGAGAGCGCCTGTATCCCATTGCCCAGCGAAATCATCATGCCCTTTGCCGGGTATCTCGTGGCGACGGGACAGTTCACGATGCTAGGAGTGACATTGGCCGGCGCCATTGGGAACGTCGCCGGGTCGGTTGTGGCCTACTACGCCGGTGTGTGGGGCGGTCGTCCCTTTGTCGAGCGATACGGGCCCTATGTGCTGGTGTCGAAAAAAGACGTCGAGATGGCGGATCGATGGTTCGCGAAATATGGCGATGCCGCCGTATTTTTCAGCCGGATGCTTCCGGTCGTCCGGACCTTCATCTCGTTGCCGGCTGGCATCGCCAGAGTGAATATTTATCGATTCATGCTCTACACGTTTCTCGGTGCATTGCCCTGGTGCTATCTGTTGGCCTATATCGGTGTAAAAATGGGAGAGCAGTGGGAGCATCTGAGAGACTATTTCCATCAATTCGACATCGTGATCGGCCTCTGCCTGGCGCTCGCCGTGGGTTATTTTCTCTGGTCCCATTGGCCCAAGCGCCGAGTCACTCCGGAGTTGTAATCAGCCATGCTCTCGATCTACAACACCCTCACAGGGGAAAAAGAGTCGTTCCAGTCGCTCCAGCCGAAGACCGTGCGGATGTATGTCTGCGGCGTGACCGTCTACGACTATTGCCATATCGGCCATGCGCGTAGCGCGCTGGTGTTCGATGTGATGAGGCGATATCTTGAGTTCACTGGCTACCAGGTTGTATTTGTCAAGAACTTCACCGACGTGGATGACAAGATCATCAAGCGGGCGAATGAACGAGGTGTATCCTGCGACGCGATCACCGCTGAGTTCATCGAGGCTTACTATCAGGACATGGGGAAGCTCGGAATCAGACGGGCGACGAACGAGCCCAAAGCGACCGAACATATGGCCGAGATCATCAATCTGGTCAGTACGCTGATTCAGAAGGGCCTTGCCTATCCAGTGGACGGCGATGTCTATTTTCAGGTTGAGAAATATCAGCCTTATGGCCGCCTCTCGAAACGCAAACTCGAGGATCTGCAAGCCGGCGCGCGAGTGGAGGTGGATGCACGAAAGCGCCATCCGATGGATTTTGCGCTTTGGAAGAGCAGCAAGCCTGGTGAGCCCTCATGGGACAGCCCCTGGGGTCCAGGGCGGCCAGGCTGGCACATCGAATGCTCGGCTATGTCGATGCGCCATTTAGGTGAGACCTTCGATATTCACGGCGGTGGAATGGATCTCATCTTCCCCCATCACGAAAACGAAATCGCTCAGTCCTGCGGCGCCACCGGCAAGGAATTTGCGCGTTATTGGGTCCACAATGGGTTCGTGCAGATCAACCAAGAGAAGATGTCCAAGTCCCTGGGGAATTTCTTCACGATCAGAGAGATTTTTGAAAAATCAGAATGGCAGTACGATATTACCGGCGAGATGCTGCGATATTTTCTACTCGGGACCCACTATCGCAGCCCGTTGGATTTTTCCGACAAGAGTATAGATGAAGCGAAGAATGCATTGGATGGGTTTTATGATCTTCTGGTAACACGACTGATTGAGCCAGAAGAAAGAACCGCGGCTGACAAGGGGCTTATGGAAGTAAGCGAGCGATGCAGGGCCGCATTCCGAGCGGCGATGGACGATGACTTCAATACGCCGGTCGCTATTGCGGAACTACAGCGATTGAAAGGCGACGTCAATAAATTGTTGAGCCAAGGTCTCTCGACTGAGGCGAGGAAGGTCGCCAGAGAGGAGTTTCGTTCGCTGGGGAACTGCCTGGGATTGTTTCAGTCGGACAGTTGGCAATTTGTTAGATATAAACATCCACATAGTCAAGCCCACCGCGAGGCAGAGAGACAACATGAAGAAGCTCGTAACTTGGACTCGAGTTACTATCAGCGCAGGCAACCGAAGGTACCACCGAGTGAACTGTCAGCTGTGCCAGCTTTGGCCGATGAAGAGATAGAAGGAAAACTGGTTGAGCGCAATGAAGCCAGAAAACAGAAAGACTTCAAGAAGGCCGACGAGATTCGTCAGTTCCTCGCGTCCCGTGGCATCGTCATCGAGGACAAGCCCGACGGCACCAGCCGGTGGAAGCGATAGTCAGCCGGAACTGATTTATGGGCTGCATGCCGTGCGTGAAGCCTTGCGCGCCGGTACGCGGCCCTTGCAGCGGCTTCTTGTCCTCCGTACCGATCGGCAATTCCACGATCTTGTCCAACTGGCGAAGGCGCAAGGGGTCCCTGTTCACATCGAACCTCCGACGGCATTCGATCGCTTGGCGCCTGGCGGAACCCACCAGGGTGTGATCGCCCTCATTGCCGCAAAATCCTACGACACAACGGAGCAGATTCTCGATCGGGCGAAGGCCCGAGGCGAAAAGCCATTTCTCGTGTTGCTTGACGGGGTCGAAGACCCGCACAATTTAGGAGCGGTCTTACGGACAGCTGAAGCGGCTGGTGTTCATGGGGTCTTCATCCCGGAGCGCCGCGCAGTCGGCCTGACATCAGTGGTGGCAAAAGTATCGGCAGGAGCGATTGATCATATTGCAGTCGGACGCGTGGGCAATTTGATTCGTCTGATTCAGGATCTCAAAGAGGCCGGCCTGTGGGTCTACGGCGTGGACCCACAGGCGCCGAAGCTCCATACCGACATCGACATGACCGGACCGATCGCGCTGGTATTAGGAGGGGAGGGAGAAGGCCTTCGCCCTGGTGTGTTGGGGGAGTGCGATGACCGCATCAGGATTCCGATGCAGGGCCGCATACAGTCGCTGAATGTCTCAGCCGCAGCAGCCGTCACGTTGTTCGAAGCGGTTCGCCAGCGCCGCAAAAGCGTCGCACCTCAGGCGAAGCCTACCGAATCTTGATCGTCCCGTCTTGGATCGCGGTTTTGAGCAACTGAGCCGTGTTCGACACACGCATCTTTTTCATCATATTGGCCCGATGCGCCTCGACGGTCTTGACGCTGATCTTGAGCCGTTGACCGATTTCCTTGTTTTTGAACCCGGCCCAAATCAGTTCAAGAATCTCTTTTTCACGACTGGTGAGCGATTCCGGCCGCTTCTTGCGCGGCGGCGGGGTCAGATTGGCCAGGGAAGGTTTTGTTTTCGCCTTTGCAGTCCGTGCCATTATCATGTTCTCCTTTAACGAATAGAATAGTACGGTATAATTCACCGTCACGGAGTAAGGATCAAAACAAGCCCTTGCTCAGCGGATAACAATTATAAGAACTCTCTCGCCATAAGTAAACTATCGGAGATCAGTTTCAGTGAAGCTACCTAATTTATTTCATGTTGCCTGCGAAACGATTCGAGTAGACCGAGCCGGAATCTTCCCCCGAGTCGATTATGCATGAATGGTCTCTTTATCTTGTAGTCGGGATCCTCGGCGCGCTGATCGGCAGTTTTCTCAATGTCTGCATCTTCAGACTGCCCCGAGGTGAATCGATCGCCTGGCCCGGCTCCCATTGCCCTTCGTGCGCTCACCCTATTGGGTTCTACGACAATATTCCTTTGCTGAGCTATCTGTGGCTTGCTGGGCGCTGCCGGGCCTGCCGCTCGCCGATTTCAATAAGATACCCCCTCGTCGAAGCCACCAACGCTCTTGGCTATCTCACTATCTTATGGTACTTCGGCCCAACCTGGACGGCAGCCCTCTATGCCCTGTTGTTTTCAGCGTTGGTCGTGGTGACAGGAACGGACCTCACCCATAAGATGATTCCCAATGTCATTACCCTGCCAGGAATGGTGGTCGGACTTCTGGGCGCAGTGACTGTGTTGCCGGTGGGTGTGATCAATTCTGTGGTCGGCCTCACCCTGGGGGGCGGTCTCCTCTGGCTCCTGGCTTGGCTGAGTCCCTATCTCTTCGGTAAGGAGGGGATGGGAGGTGGGGACATCAAGCTGCTGGCGATGATCGGTGCATTTCTTGGCTGGAAGCCGGCGCTCCTCACCATTATGATCGGCTCGCTCACCGGCTCGATCATCGGCATCAGTTTGATCTCCCTGCGCATCATCAAGCGTGATGACTATATCCCCTTTGGCCCCTTCCTTGTGTTGGGGGCTCTTCTCTCCCTGTTCTTTGCCCAGCCGCTCCTCGACTGGTATCAAGGTCTTCTTGATCCAGGCTACTGATATTTTCCCTGTATCTCTTCGGGCTGATCTCTGTATCTAATAGTGTGACGCTGTTCCGGTTTTCTCCCTCTCTTTGGCCAGTAGAAGGCCTTCTCTGCCTCCATATTTCCTTGTGGCAACATGAAACCGCGTGAACCTGCTAGGTATTTCTCTCTCGCTCCGTACAAAGCATTTAGCCATCTGGTGCGGCACAACGTGGGCACGGGTCTTGGAGACCCTGTTCATCCTCGTAAGGGGAACTCCTCCGTGAGAGTAGGCATGCCAAGAGAATCACTGAAACGGGAACAAGGCTGGAGTCTGATAGAGCTGCTCATCGTACTGGCGATTATGGGGATCATGGCTGTGTTGGCTGTGCCGAGTTATCAGTCATTAGCGGCTAGGGGACAGGCGCGTAGCGTCACCATAGAGATTGCTTCGGAGCTCCGGCTCGCTAGACAGCTGGCGATGGCCAGACGAGAGCGCCTTCGAGTCATATTCGATCGAGAGGGCCGTACGATCACGCTTCGACGTGCGGATACCGAAGGCATCCTGCACGTCTATCAGTATGCAGACAAGGGAGTGGTCGTCGAGGAGCCAACCGCCGGCCCAGAACTTCTGTTTCATCCCAGCGGTCGGTCTGTGACCCCGACAACCATTCGCGTGCGCGATAGTCAGGGCAGGGAAACGACATTCACTGTGAGTATCACCGGAAGAGTGTCTGTCTCATGACGCGGGATCGATTATTCCATACAGAGGGTGGGTCCAGTTTTGCCGAAGTGCTGGTGGCTATGACGCTGACAATGATTGGGCTGGTCGGTGCGATGGGGGCGTTTCAGGCGGCAGAACGAAGTTTTCGAACAGACACTTTGGCGACGCGGGCCCTTGCGATGGCAGAGTCGCGGATCGAAGCGAAACGATCTGTGCGATGGAATCGCCTCTTGCTGGATGATCTGAATCACGATGGTGTCCCGGATCTTGTCATGCGTGATGATGGAACAGGTGGCGATGTGTTGGCGGGCGATGGGGTGTACTCCGGTAGTTGGAATCAGGATGGCGTTCAACTGGTTTGGATGGTAAGGCCAAGCCGTGCCGGATCACTGTCGGCCTCAGGGCATGCTCTGATTGAAGCTCGCGCTGTTTACACTACTGGTGAGGGCCAGCGTGAAATACGAGTCGGCACTCTGCGGGCCAATCCCCTGTACGTGGGGAGCCGGTGACGTACAGCACTGGGAGTGACAGAATGAGGCCAGGACAGCATACAAGAGGCATGCATCGTAGAGTACGGACGGAGGCTGGGACCAGCCTGATTGAGCTGATGTTTGCCATGGTGGCTGGGTTGGTCGTCTTGGGCGCGACGCTTCAGGCTCTGTCCTATTTCCAGCAGCAGTTTATAAGGCAACAACGTGAGGCCGCGCAACAGCAAGATCTTCGCCTTGGGTTAGAAGTTCTCGAGCAGGAATTGCGGCTCGCAGGATCCGGCTCACTCACCACGACGGCTACGGACTCAGTGGCATTTTCGGCGAATCTGCAAAGTCTCTCGACGACGGTTACGGCAACAGCGGCGATCGGCCAAATGGCTCTGTCGGTCGAAGATGGGCGAGGGTGGGATGATCGGAAGACCATTGTGGCCTGTTGGGCCGAGCGCTGCGAGACGCTAGCCCTGGCTCGTGAAGGACAACGGCATCTGCTTACGGTGACGCAGTCGCTGACGGGAGCAATTCCATCCGGAGCCTCTGTCTCCCTCTTGAATCGTGTCCGTTATTATAGCCGTCGTGATGACCAGGGTGTTCTGAGGTTGCTGCGACAGGTTGATGGCGGCGCAAGCGTCCTCGTCGGAGATATCAGGGAGGCTCGGTTCTCTTACCGGGATGAAATGGGGCAGGCCGTGACACAATCAGCGCTCGTCAAGCTGGTCGTTGTTGAAGTGACGATGTCCGATCGAGGGATTCGCGCGGTTCGAGAAATCAGCCTCAGGACATAATGCTGGCACCGCCAATTAAGTACGGGAGTAAGAATATGAAGATAGAACGACATGACGCATCAGAATTTATGAATATTCGTGACGAGGGGCACGTGCTTCTCGCGTCGCTCATGCTGATCTTTCTGCTTGGGGTCGCCGGCATGACATCTCTGTATCTGGCAGGTCAGGATGGACCGGGCGTCAGCGCCATGAAAGAGGACAACGTCGCGCAGCAGCTGGCCGACGGTGCGGCGGATGTTGTGGTGAGTTGGTTCCACGATCCGACTGTCACTCCGATACCGGTGGCTGGTTTGCTCGTGAAGCGTCAAGGAGATCTCACGAGCGGACCGTCGTTCTTCGACGTAGCGGGGCGTTCGCAGTTTGTCGGGACCGTTGACCGTCCCGACATCCTCCTTGATGCGGCAAACCAGGCGGACAATCAGACGCTCAACGATTCGCCCAGCGGATTTTACAATGCTCTGGGAGGACTTGGCCGCATATTGAAGTTGAAAGTGTATGGTCCTCTGCAGCCAGGCTTGCTGAGCACGGTTGAGGTCACGGCCACGACGGTCGATCACCGTCCGGTTACGCGAACGGTTCAGCTTCAGCTTGGGGCTCTGTCGATTCCCGCGATTCGTTCGGCGGTGCAAGTTGGACAGACTCTCGGCGCCATGCAGCCAGGCGGTGAGTCTCCCGTCATGGTTCATTGGGGCGATCAACGGGTATTAGGCGATCTTGCGGTACAGCGAGTCGAAGATCTTGCCCTCAAGAGCACAGGGGCTCCAGTTACCGGTCAGTCATATCACGAGATGCCGTCTGCTCAGGATCGCTGGACGGAATATTGGATTGGAGGGACAGTCTCGGTCATCGCTCCTCCGCCAGGGCAAGGGACCAATCCTCCACTTCCTGAAAATGTGCATCAGCAGCAATATCCGACGCCTGGGGTGAGGCTCGATCAGTGGGGTTACGAATCGCTCAAGAAGATCGCGCTGAGGTGGGGGACCTATTATCGGCTCGATCGTATGGGGCTGCTCCATCCGCAGGGGGCCTCGGACTCGGATCAGGGAATCACGCCTGCAGATGCGCTGGAATCTCAGGTCATTGGAGACCATCATGGATTGATCTTTATCGACACAGTCGATGGGCAATCGCCGCGTGCCGATAATATGGGGACGCTGGTGCTGGATACAGACTATTTTGAAGGGCATCTGGTCGTGCAGGGTCATGTGGTATGCAGACCTCGCGCAGCAGGGAAATCTGTCCCAGCCCTCAGCCCATCGCAGCTTGGGACAGAGTCGCTAGGGGCAAGGGTGCCGGTGCAATTGTCCGGCATCCACGTCAACGGTCTGCTGTATGCGGCTGGTGCGATCAGGACGGAACGATCTACTCGCCTGTACGGGGCGATGATGGCAGGGCAGAGCGTGACGTCGATTGGAACCGGCATCGGCATTGAGGTCTGGTATAACGTCGATTTGGCGCAGGGACTGTTTCGAGGGGTTCCGGTTGTGTATCGGGCACCGGGAACCTGGCTGGCGAAGTATTAACAGGATGCTGCAAAAGGCCGCCAGCCGATCTTGTTCGTCTGGTCTATCCGGTCAATCTGGTTCATCTGGTTAGTTTCGTTCATCCAAATACGCGAGAATGACCGAATAGACCAGATAGCCTAGGCGAGTCTCCGGCGTATCCACAGATTTTTCCATAGCCTGCTTGCAGAAGGGCGAGCAGGAAAGGCCTGTGCATGACGGTTGAGACAGATCTGGTGGCTGGAGGGACTGGAGGGAAGAAGGGCAGCCGTTGGTCGAAACTTTCTCGTTGCACGATTGAGCAGAACGTGTTGGATACGCTGGTCTATCGCGGAATCATCAGTCAGGCCGACGTATTGGCGGCGGTCGACGATTCAAAGGATGGTAGTGTCGATCTCGAAACGATGCTTCTCGACCGCTATCGTGTCCCGAAGGAGGCTCTAGGGTCTGTCCTGAGCGAGTATTATCAATGTTCCTACCTGCCCTATGACGAACGAACGGTCATCGACGCGGACCTGTTAAAATCGCTTAACCTCGACTATCTCAGGAAGAACCTCTGGCTGCCGATTGCCCGTCGAGGCTCATTGATCGACGTGCTTACCAGCGATCCGCACGATCTCGACAAGAGCTGGGATGTGCGGCGCGCATTTCCTGGAATGACCATTCGCTATGCCGTAGGCCTGCGTCGGGACATCGAGCAATTTCTCCATCTGGCCAGGGGGCAGGGAGCCAGCGGATCCATCGGTTCCATTCTCGGTGAGTTGATCAATGAAATCCATCTTGAGCCAGCCGGCGATCCCGTATCAGGCGGGATCGATGAGAACGACTCAGCCATCGTGCGGCTGACGAATCAAGTGATTGCCGAAGCCGACCGCCTCGGCGCCTCGGACATTCATATCGAGCCTTATGAAGATCGTAAAGACATGGCTGTGCGCCTGCGCATCGACGGTAGCTGCTTCACCTACATGGGGATTCCCGCAGCCTATCGGCGCGCGGTCGTATCACGCATCAAGATCATGGCCAACCTTGACATCGCGGAACGCCGCAAACCTCAAGACGGCAAGATCCGGTACCGGCTGGCGAAGGATCGTGAGGTGGAACTACGTGTTGTAACCCTGCCCACCTCGGGGCAGGACGAAGATGTCGTGCTGCGTCTCCTGACGGCCAAGCAACCGATGCCGCTCGACGCAATGGACTTTGCTCCCGCTACTTTGCAGGCCATGCAAGCCATTGCAGAGAAACCACATGGGATCATCCTTTGTGTCGGACCGACTGGGTCCGGCAAGACGACAACCTTGCACGCGATTCTCAAACACATCAATACCGACGAACGAAAGATTTGGACGGCCGAAGACCCTGTCGAAATAACCCAGGACGGTCTCCGCCAAGTTCAGGTCCATTCGAAGATTGGTCTCACCTTCGCAACTGCGATGCGGGCGTTCCTGCGCGCCGACCCAGACGTCATCATGATCGGCGAGATGCGGGACAAAGAAACGGCAGACATCGCCATTGAAGCCTCGCTGACCGGCCATTTGGTGCTCAGCACGCTCCACACCAACAGTGCAGTCGAGACGGTGATCCGTCTGTTGGATCTCGGATGCGACTCGTTCAACTTTGCCGACGCCATGTTGGGAGTGCTTGCCCAGCGTCTCTGCAAACGGGTCTGCATGCAGTGCAAGGAGGCCTATCATCCGAGCCGACAGGAGTATGACGAACTGGTGCAGGGCTATGGGGCCCAGGACTGGCCCACCCTTGGCATCGAGTACCGAGCCGATTGGAGTCTATCTCGCGGGCGAGGCTGCGAGGCTTGCAACCGAACCGGGTTCAAGGGGCGAGTGCCCCTCCATGAATTGCTGTTTCCCTCGGAAGACATGAAACATCTCATCCAGACTCGGTCGCAAACCGCCCAGATGTTGACTCTCGCAATGAAAGAGGGGATGGTCACACTGGTCCAAGACGGCATTCGAAAGGCGCTCCAGGGGGTCACGACCTATCGCCAAGTCAGAGCTGTGGCGATGAAATAGCCGATCTATAGCATCCGCATCGGGCAACATTCTTTCGTCTCACCGTTCCAGCCTGCTCAGAAATTCCTCCAATTGAGGTTTTCTTTCTCCGACGAAAATTGTCTCTCGTAAGTCCGAAAAAGGTTCATACGTAATAGAGCAATCTTCCACGCAGTGTTTAATATCAATGGCTTATGGCTGCCAGCCCTTGTGTTCTCAATGGTATGTCCCTTGCGTGAAGGTGACTGGCGCTATGGGTACATCAAGACAAAATTGGACGAATTATATGCTCGGACGGAAGAGCCACGCTGACGGATTTACGTTGATCGAGATAATGATCGTCGTGGCGATTCTTGGGATTGGCTCAGCCATAGCTGTGCCTTCCTACATTAAGTGGAACGCTCGCACTCAGCTCAGACAGGCAGCGAGTGAACTACAATCAAATCTTGTCCAAGCCAGAATGGTAGCGAAAAATCGCAATACAGCCATGACCACGACGCTTCTAAAGGCGGCTAATGGAACCTACAGTGCGACATTCGGCGGCGGCTTCGCTCCTATGAGTCTTCCAAGTAATGTGACGGGGGGAAGCATGATCCTGGTGACGGCTCTGGGCCCCCCTCTGACAACCGCCGTAACTGACTTCGCTGCTTCTGTTCCTGGAACCTTGGGAACCATCCAGTTTAACCAGCAGGGCCTGAGAGTGGCTGGTGGTATTGGCAATCAAACGGTCACGCTGCAATCTGCCGATGGAACTACCTATTCAGTTGTGGTTGCTCCGAGTGGAAAAATCAACTGGTGCAAAAATTCAATGACTACCTGCCCATGATGAAGAATCAAAGAAGAGAAATTCAAAAGATACGGTACCGACCTGCAGGACAGGCAGGCTTTACCCTGATCGAAGGCATGATCGCATCCGTAATATTGGCAGTCGGGCTACTGGCGCTCGCCGGGATGCAAGGAGTTGCGCTTAGCAAGAATATGGATGCGAATGAACTAGCTCAAGCGACCACTCTCAATGCGGCTCTTATGGAGCGAATCAAGTTTAATAGAGGGCGCGCACTGGCCTACCACAATATCGATACCGGAAACGCGGTAACCCAGCCTCCAAGTACTGAGCCGATGGCGAGAGGGGATTATACCCAGTGGCAGACGTTACTAACCACTTCAAAGATGAGTAATGCCAGGGGTCTGGTCTCGGTTACCCGGCTCGATCCGAATCCAACGCTCAACCCCACCACCCTTAATCAGTTTTTAGTAACGGTTCGAATTAATTGGAATGCCACGGTGGCGGGGGGGATTGCTCGCAGTAGGACGGTGATGTTTGCGGCCGTGCTGGCTCCAGAATAACCAACTCTTAGGCAAGAGGAAGAGAGATAAGTCATGCGTCGGATGTGGCAAACAGAAGAAGGAATGACGCTCATCGAGGTCATGGTGGCCACTGTGGTGACCATAATAGTGGTTATGGCGGCCATGACGATCGTCGTCACAAGCAATAAGGCCACACAGGTGAATGAGCAAGCAGCCGATACCCAGCAGAATGTGCGGCTTGCCATGGATCTCATCTCCCAGGATATCAAACTAGCAGGGTTCAATATGACCAGTGCCGTCGGAACCTGTGTTGTGGGACCGCTGAATGTAGCGGCTCCTATCGTTCCGGGAGATAACGTCCCGGGAGGAGCTGTGGGGGCCATTAACGACGTCGGGCCGGATCAGGTGAGGTTGCTGCTGCCTTCCATGACGGCAGGCTCCGGGGGTGGGGTTCCGGTACTCTCGGCTATAGCAAGTGGCGGTAATACCATTACATTATCAAGCGTTGATGTTTCCGCCATGGTAGCGTCCGGACTGGCTATCGGGTCAGTGGTATCCCTTGGGGGCAGTTTCTCCAGTCCTGTGACGGCTGTCGGGGCAACCTCGCTAACCCTTCTGAAGTCTCTTCCACCGCCTGCGCAATTTCCCATCGGGACCCCCATCTATTTACAGCAATGCGTGACATATTCTATTTCAGCCGTGCCTGCTGTGTGCGGAGGCAGCACGTCTTGTCTGCTCCGCAATGGCGTACCGATGGTGGATGGAATTGAAGATCTCCAACTCGCCTATGCCTGCGATGGGTGCAATACCCTTCCGCCAAACACGCCGTTGCCCAACGGAGTCATCGACGATCAAGACGCTCCCGGTCTAACCCCGATCGGGTCAGGCGTCTTTAATGCGGCCGATTATATCACCAACAACACGTGGGCCGTTTCCCCGATGACGCCTGACAAGATCAAACTGGTACAGATCACCATCGTGGCAAGGGACAATCAAGCGTCGAAGGGATTATCAGAAAATGCCTTACCGAAAAATTCGTCGGCGCCGGTGATTGCGAGCGACCATAATCCATCGACGGATGCCGGGTATAACGCCACTACTTACAGCCAGCAACGCCGGCGGGTTCTCACAAAAACGATTCAAGTGAGGAATTTAGAGTCATGAGTATGCTGGCTAAGGAAACAGGAGCGGCAGATCGTTCTTCGAAACCGATGGGTATCGGCCAGGATGGAGTCGCGCTTCTGACGGTCATGATGATCATGTTGATCTTGACCGTGTTAGGCATTGCCGCGATCACGACCACGGGCCTGGAGAACAGAATGGCTGGATTCGCCCGAACCGGAGAGGAGGCAGCGACTGCCGCAGACTCCTGTCTGGGCGTGGGGGCCAACCTTATTCGGCAGGCTCTGATTCCGCAAAATTCGTTGGGGATTCCTGCACCGTTCCTTTCCAACGCCGTTCCCCCCGGTCCGGTTCCGTTGATCAATGCAGTGATATTGCATGACGAGATCTATGGCAGGGACGCGGCAGGCATTAGCACGAAAAACGGCTCGGATACAGCGGCTGGTACGCCGAATCTCGTCCTAGCCGTCAATGGCCTTACGGTCAACGGGGACATTGATTATCTGTACAACGAAAACACGTCAGGAACGGCCGGGGCGATAACGAACACCTATCGGATCACTTGTGTGGCGTCGAATGTGGCATCTGGGACGACCAGTTCGGTCACCGCGGTATTTGCATGCACGCTGGTGGCAGGCAGCACGGAATGTTCCAAAAAGTTCTAGGAGGTGCAGGCATGATCAAGCACCAAGGCATATTCGTTCTCGCGATCACGCTGTTCGCCGTCCAGGGAGGCTATGGGATTGCATCTAGTGACCAGGCTCCGGAAGCCGTGGTGGTACAGGTGAAGGCTGGGTATGTGACAGGGGTGAGCGCCAACGACATCCAGATCGACGGATACAGCTACAGATTCAAAGTCGGGGCCGAACTCCTCGACCCGGAAGGCGAACCGCTCATGGAAAGCGAAGGGGTCCCGTTTCCGGTGACGAGAATCGCGCTGAACTCGGCCGTGACGTTTTACCTCAAGGCCGGCGAGATCCACAAGATGATCGTGACGTTTCCGCGGTAACTCAAGAATGTGCGTTGATTAAGGAGGACTTGCCATGAATCGCCGAACTATTGCGATACTAGCGAGCCTGGTCGTGGCTGTGACGGGAATCATGATGGCGCCGAACCACAGCGCAGCGCAAGTGAATGCCGACTACACGGCCCAGCCCCAGTTTATCTCCAACGTGGTGACACCCAATATCATTCTCATCATGGACAATTCCGGAAGTATGAGCGACCTGGCCTGTGATTTATCTAACCCTGCCGACGGGGACTGCGCTGATGCCGGTGACAAGCCATTCAGCACTGCGACCCTTTTTTCAGGCTATTTCGATTCACTTCACTGTTACACCTATGACTCGGGCGGCGACGCACGTTTCGAGCCTGCGACGGTCAAGGCCACCTTGGCGACGGCCTGTTCCAGTACCGAATGGGATGGCAATTTTCTGAACTATGCGACCTTCCGGCGGTTCGATGCGGTCAAGAAAGCGATGACCGGGGGCGACTGTTTTGTCGCGCGGGCCGCAGACGGAACCTGTCCGACGAATGGCTCGCCGGCACTGAAGACAGTGCGGGCGCAGGCGACAGGAGTGAGTACAGAGTTAACGGATACGTTCTATGCTGGAGGGGTCGGGGCGACAACCTATGTTGGAAGGATTCCTTCAGCAGACAGATCGGGGAACCCCGCAACTCTCTACATCGGTGTCGACGCCGCATATTTCTGCGTTGATAACGACTCCAGCTTTAATAGCAACTGCGGAGATAGTTATAGCCAAAGAAAATATGAACTCAAGATTGGAAACAGCACGGAGCCGACTGGTGTGATTCAGCAGGTCGGCTCTAAGGCACGGTTTGGGCTCTTTGAGTTCAAGCCGTCCGGCGACGGAGCCAGGATGTTGGTGTCCCCTGGTTCTCGCCAAGCCATCAACTTTGCCGACTCTGTTGTAGAGACCTTCAATACGAATACGGCTGCCATGCTCGATGCGGTTGGGGAGTCGTTTCCCTCGACGTGGACGCCTCTTGCCGAGTCGTTGTATGAAACCGCCCGGTATGTAGCGCAGATCAATTCGACTTACGTGCCCGCTTCCTATGTGTTTCCGATCGCCTTTTCCGGAGGCATCTCGAACGGCGTCGCCTTGGCAACCAACGGTACCGGATCTCTGGGGAATGGCGGCGGTGGTACTGCGGAAATCAAGGTGCTGACCGGCTCCGAAACCTGTCCGTCCGGCTATATCGCCAATGCCTGTGGGCGCGACCCCTATTTCTTCGGCACGAACCACACTCCACCCTGGGTAGGAACCTCCCAGCCCGTGAACTGCTGTAAGACCTTTGTGATCATCTTTACGGATGGGGAACCAACCGAAGATGTCAATATTCCAGCTGGAATCCAGACCTATGCGAGCGCGGTCTCAGGCACACCTTGCGTCGGTGGCAACGCGACCATTCATGCGCCAAACGGCACGTGCAATACTAATCCGGCAACGCCGCCTGCGACGCTACTTGGAGAACACAAGACGGACTATGCGAGTAACGGCACCCATTATCTGAATGATGTGGCTTATTGGGCCCATAACAACGATCTGCGGCCCTGTACCGGAGCTGCCGACGGCACGATCGCAGTCCTGAATGTCACCGGACATTGCTTGCCTGGTACGCAAAACCTGACAGTCTATACATTTTTTGCTTTCGGCAACATCTCGGGCAGAGAAATCCTGATGCATACTGCCCAACAGGGGGCCTTCGAAGATGCCAACAACGACGGCATTCCCCAAGTGACCGAGTACGACAAGGAGAACAACCTTACGGGCGTGACCACGCCGGACGGATTTCCTGATGCCTTTTTCGAGTCCTCGAATGTGGATGATTTGCAAGACAAGCTACTGTCGACCATCTCGAGCATTTTGAGGAAGAGCGCGGCTGGATCGTCGGTCTCCGTGCTGGCCACATCCACGACCGGTGAAGGAGCCCTCTATCAATCGTACTTCTATCCCAGCACAATTGAAACTGCCACGCTAAAGGATGTCCTCTGGACTGGTTATACCCAGAGCCTCTTCATCGACACCTACGGTAATCTCCGTGAAGACACGCCTCAATCCGGAGTCAAAGACGGAAAACTCATTTACACGCAAGACAAGATCCTTATCACCCGATACGACACTGTCGCCAATCTCGTCAAAGTCGACTATTACGACGACGTCAATGGAGATGGTCTTCCGGACGATAAAGACGGCAATGGCATCATCAATAGTCTCGACTGCCTTCCCTGCGACAGGCTCCTGAGCAGCATCTCGCCGGTATGGGAGGCAGGGGCGCAATTGGCCTTGAAAGACTCCAGCACGAGAACGATTCTCACCTGGGTAGATACAGATAACGACGGAGTGGTCGATGTCGGGGAGCAAATCCCCTTCACGGCGGCCAACGCAGCGACTCTCAGTCCCTACTTGCGTCCCGGCGCCGCGCCGTATACAGCGAGCAACATTATTGAATTTGTTCGTGGATGTGAACCCTCTGTCTGTACGACGGGGGGTAATCAATTTGACACGCTGCGAGAACGACGGCTGCAAGTACCGTTCGGAAGCGGCACACTGAAGACCTGGAAATTAGGCGACCTCATTCACTCTGCCCCGCAGGTGGTCGCAAGTCCTTCGGACCGGTACGATGCAAAGTTCGGTGATCTCAGCTATCAGGCCTATCTGGTGAAGTATGCGAATCGCCGGCAGGTCATCTATGCGGGCGCCAACGATGGGATGTTGCACGCGTTTAATGGAGGCTATTACCATCCAGGCGATGATCCGGCCACAGGGACTAGCGCCAGTCCGATCACCGAGCATGGATGGTTTACGAGGACGCCGACGGATAACAGCTCGGGCCCGCAGTTAGGCGATGAATTATGGGGCTTCATCCCCCAGCAGCTCTTACCGCATCTGCAGTGGCTCACGAGGACTGACTACCAGCATGTGTATTATGTCGACTTGCAACCGACGATCGCGGATGTCCGCATCTTTACGCCGGACGTGGACCATCCTAATGGCTGGGGCACGATCTTGATCGGTGGGATGCGTATGGGCGGCAGTTGCCGCGGCGCTGTTTCTCCGGCTGCTGCAACCTGCGTGGGTGGAACCGGCGCCCCGCCCATGAGCGTGACTGCGGACTTCGGCAGCGGAGTTCAAACGCGCAAGTTCTATAGCGCCTATTTCGTGCTCGACATCACGAATCCGGAGGTGGCGCCGAAACTACTCATGTCCTTTACCGATGAAGGGCTAGGGTTGACGACCAGTCTTCCCAAGGTCGTTCGGGTCAATCCTTCAACCGACGGTGATGTCATCAACACGAATGCGAAGTGGTATATGGTCGTTGGGTCTGGCCCGACCGGGTATGGTGGCGATGTGACGCAACTCGCCAAGGTCTTCGCCGTGAACTTGGCCACCGGTCCTGGCCCATACACACTCATCGGCGCTTCCGCTTCATATTTGCATAGTTTGGTGCAGACCTTCCCAGTTGGCACATTCAATTCCTTTGTCGGCGACATGGCCTCGTTCGACCGAAACCTCGACTATCGGACAGATTCGGTCTATTTCGGTGGTGTCATCAATGATGGAAGCCTGCCGTGGAGAGGCAAGCTCTATCGCCTGACGCTGGGAGAGACGATCTCCGGGTCTAATCCGCCGATCTTTGGCACGGGAGCTGCGTCGGCCTGGGGCATCTCTTCCGGTGGCAACCGGATCCCAACCGAGATTCTCGATACGTTCATCGGTACCTGTGCGCCGTCACCCTGCGCGGCTCCTACGATCGAGTTAGGGCCGATCGCCACGGCGCCCGGCATTGCAATCGATGATGCCGCCAAGGTGTGGGTCTTTGCCGGGTCTGGACGCTACTATAGCGCGGCCGATAAGACGGATACGACGCCACAGTATTTTGTCGGCATGAAAGACTCAGTCATCAATCAGACTTGCACTCAGTCGAGCTCGACAAACTGTCAAACTAGCAATTTGTTGAATGTCACGAGTGCCACGGTTTGTATTGTTGGGCAGGGTAACTGTGGCCAAGTATCCGGCACGAACCAGGTCACAGGGGTGACCGGCGCCACGTCCTTTGCGAGTTTGGTTGGGTTAATCCAAAGCAAGGACGGTTGGTACACAGCCTTACCTCAGAGTGGGGCGGCGAATGGAGAACGAGTGCTGGCCAGTCCCGTAGTGTTTGGAGGCATTGTCTACTTCCCGACCTTCATTCCGACCAATGATATCTGCGCGTCATCGGGGACAAGTTATCTGTACTCGCTCTTCTACAAGACAGGGTCTGCCTATACTGAATCCATCATCGGCACGACTCCTGGTGCCAGCGGCAACGTGAACGTCTCAGGCAAGCTCTCGCTTGGAGAGGGGTTGGCCTTCGGCGGTGTGATGCATATCGGTAGTGGGGCGGATGGAGGTGCTCCGCTCAAGGTCTGTAACAACACCAGTACGGGCGCCTTGCTCTGCACCGAAAGCAACGTAGCTGGAGGTCCCAACAGCGGTATCCCAGACCCGCGTAGCCACTTTATCTCGTGGATCTATCGATAGTGCATAATAGAAGTTTCCTGAGCCGGCTCGGAGCACGGGGTGAGAGATCCCGTGCTCTGAAGTGCGCTGATTCTTTACGATGGTCCGGCATTGCGCTTGTGGCCCTTTTGGCCGGCTGCGATTTGGAATCCAACCAGTCTGGAGTTACGCCCGGCTCCGGTGTATTCCAGAGTGGAAATCGTCCACCAGTTATTCGGCAGGCCGTGGTTTTCCCCACCCCCCTTATCCTGAGCGGCCCTATCGCAGTTCAGATAGAGGCCGATGATGCAGGTCGCAATCCGCTGACGTTTCACTATCAATGGTTTGTAAACGGACATCGCGTCGATGGGGAAACTCATCCGACGCTTTCGCCCGCACTGCTCAAGCTCGGCGACAAGGTTGAGGTAGAGATCGTCGCCTCCGACGGGCAAATATCATGGAAACCCTACAGAACCGGACCGGCTATCGTGGGGAATACTCTGCCGGAAGTGGTAAAGGTTTCGATTGAGCCGACTGGATCGGACCGAAGCAATATGCACGCCTTAGTAGAGGGCGTTGATGTCGACCGGGATGCGATTCACTATACGTATCGATGGTGGAGAAATGGCACGCTTGTGGCGGGGGAAGATACCGCGGCCCTTGACACCGGGACCTTTAGTCGAGGTGATTCGATTACGGTAGAAGTGATACCGCGCGATGCCGGCGGGGTCGGCAAATCTAGATTGTCGGAGCCAGTTGCCTTGGGAAATAACGCTCCAAAAATTACGTCCCATCCGCCGAGCAAGTTCGACAAAGGGGTTTTTGTATACAGTGTCCAAGCCATCGATGATGACAAGGACAGCTTGAAATATCTGCTGGAGGCTGCTCCATCAGGGATGACCATCGACCCCGCCACAGGGATGATTTCTTGGCAAGTTGCTTCGGATGCGAAAGGAACCCATCGGGTTCGCATCTTGGTACAAGATGGCCACGGAGGATCTGCATTCCAAGACTTTGATCTCTCGCCCGGCGCCCCGCCCAACGTCAAGGGCTAACTTATTCCCTGCTGATGCTCCAGGTGTATTTTCGCAGCCTCTAGTTGTCCCGGCCTTTTCCCATTTGCTATAGTAACAAATAAGGAAGGGACTTAAACCCACGGCGTGCGTAAACTCAAACTACGAGAAGGCACCAATACCGCCGTTTTATTCGGTCACCACGACCAGCACCTCAAGCTGATCGAAGAAGACCTCGGTGTGCGCCTCTCGGCGCGCGGAGAAGAACTCACCCTCGACGGTACGGCAGACGCCACTCGCCACGCGGAACGTGTCCTCACGGAACTGGCCACCCTCGCCAACGACGGGATGGTCCTTCAACCGGACGACATTACCCATGCCTTGAGCGCGCTGCGGCAGAGTCCCGAGACTCCGATCAAAGAACTCCTTTCTAGCGCAGCGACTATTGTTACCAAGAAACGATTTGTCGCGCCAAAAACGCCGACGCAAAAAGCCTATATCGAAGCCATTGAGACGCACGACATCGTGATCGGCATCGGCCCCGCTGGGACCGGCAAGACCTATTTGGCTATGGCGATGGCGGTCAGTGCCCTTATGAAGAAAGAAGTGAGCCGTATCATTCTCGCGCGGCCGGCTGTTGAGGCGGGCGAAAAGATCGGCTTTTTGCCCGGCGATATGTATGCCAAAGTGAATCCCTATCTCCGTCCCCTGTACGATGCGCTGTTCGACATGATGGATATGGAACGGGCTACGCGCGCAATCGAGCGGGGCGACATCGAAATTGCGCCGCTCGGCTTTATGCGGGGCCGCACGTTGAACGATTCGTTCGTCATTCTCGACGAAGCGCAGAACGCCACGGCGGAGCAAATGAAGATGTTTCTCACTCGGCTCGGTTTCCATTCCAAGGTGGTTGTCACCGGCGACATTACTCAGGTGGATCTGCCGCCCGAACGGGTCTCCGGCCTGATCGAGGTGCGTGAAATTTTGCGCGACGTCGAGGGCATCGAATTCGTCTATTTCGACGAGCGGGACGTAGTCCGCCACAAGTTGGTGCAGGACATTATCAAAGCCTACGATCAGCATCAGAACCCCGCTCAGTCTTCCGGCTCCTCATCCGGCACAACGGGGCGTCGACCGTCGTCAGCACCGCAAAATAAGCAGCCGAAGCCTGCCACTCCTGCTTCACCGCTCACGGGCCCTTGGGGCCAGTCGCATTGATTCAGGGCAACTACTAGGTAGAAAAGGCTGAAGGCTTCAGGGGTCAAGGATGCGTGATCACACACAACTTCGAGCATTTGAACGGCTTAATTTGTGCCTTACGAGATGATGTATAACCTTTCGGCCTTCAGTCTGAACACCTGAGTCGTTACAATGCTGATCCATATGCGGAGCCAGGTTCGACGTATCACGTTTGACCAGACGCGCCTGGAACGATCGGCACGGGCGATTCTTACCGATGTTGGGGAAACGTCGGCTGAGCTGGGCATCCTGTTCGTGGGCGATCAGCGGATGCGGGGTCTTAACCGCCGGTATCGAGGCAAGGATCGCACGACCGACGTGTTGGCCTTTGCCATGAGGGAAGCCGCCAGACCTGAGGTTTCACGCCTCATGCCGGATATGCTTGGGGATGTGGTGATCTCGATTCCCACGGCATGGCGACAGGCGAAAGAAACAAGACGGACATTGGATGAGGAGCTCGCCTGCTTGTTGATCCACGGCATTCTGCATCTCTGTGGCTACGATCATGAGCGGGGCGAGAAAGAAGCGCGTCGGATGCATCGTCGTGAACGGATGATTCTTCGGTCGATTGCGCGGTTGCCGTAATTAGCAGGCAGAGGTCACGAGTAATTCTATGGGATGGTTGCAGCGACTGAGTGACGGGCTCACCAAAACGCGCGATGTCGTTCGCGGATCCATGGATCGGCTGCTGGGCCGTTCGGCAGATCCTGCCCTGTTGGAAGAGTTCGAAGCGGCCCTCATCGCTTCCGATCTCGGGACCAGCGTTGTGGATCGCGTGATGGAGCGTCTCAAGAAACAGCTTCAAGGGACCGATGCCTCACAGCCCGGTTTGGTGCACAGGGTACTGCGGAATACCCTGCTCGATGTGCTGACGCCCGTGCAAGGGCTATCGTTGGAGTCTCTCCTTGCAAAAGGCCCCAAGCCCTTTGTCATCCTGGCAGTGGGCGTAAACGGTGTGGGCAAGACCACCACGATTGCCAAGATCGCACAACGGCTGGTGCAGGCGGGAAAGGCGCCGTTGCTGGTAGCTGCTGATACTTTCCGCGCGGCGGCGATCGATCAGCTGCAAGTCTGGGCTGACCGAGTCGGCGTCGACGTGATCCGTCATCGCCATGGAGCCGATCCAGCCGCCGTTGCGTTCGATGGGATTGCCGCAGCGAAAGCACGCCAGGTGGATGTGGTCTTGATCGATACAGCTGGCCGGTTGCACACGAAATCGAATCTCATGGACGAACTCCGCAAAATCACCCGCGTCATTGGGCAGGAATGCCCCGGCGCACCGCACGAGGTGCTCCTCGTGCTGGACGCCACGGTTGGGCAAAACGCGCTGTCCCAAGCCCGTCAATTCCATCAAGCGGTGGGTGTTACCGGTTTGGTCCTGACGAAGCTCGACGGCACTGCTCGCGGAGGGATCGTCGTCGCGATTGCTGAGGAACTCAAGTTGCCCGTGAGGCTCATCGGAGTCGGGGAGTCAGTTGAGGATCTGCAGGATTTTCAGAGCGACGCGTTCGTGGACGCGCTCATCGGGACGACAGCCTCGCCTTCTGCGTAGTTCCCGGTGAAATCCTGTCATTTTCTTCTCCGCCGGTAATGCCTGTGTTAGGCTGAGTTTGCGAATTATCTAGACGCTCCACGCCCCGCATTCTTGCCTTTGAGGCTGAGATATGGTCAAGCTTTTGGTTATCGATGACGATCGCATGAACTGCGATCTGATTAAGTCCGTCTTCAACCGAAATGGGTATCAGGTGCTGTCGTCGACGAGCGGGGTTGAAGGACTGACCCTCTTCCGTGAGCATGCCCCACGCGTTACCATTCTTGATCTTCGCATGCCTGAAATGGACGGGCTGACCGTCCTCAAAGAAATCCGTGCATACGATCCCCATGCGGCGGTAATCATCCTGGGTGGCGGAGCGACCGAGGAACAGGAAAATCAGGCGCGCGGGTTACGCGTGACTGACTTTATCCGGAAGGGCCTGTCGCTCGATGTGCTGGTCGCGTCCGTCAATCAGGTGGTGCAGCTTCCGGCTAAACCTCCTTCATCTCTGCGGGCATCGAGCAGCGTAGCCGTAGCCGATATGGGGGAAACGATCCTTGTCGTCGATGATGAGCCGTTGATCCGAGACTTGCTCGTTCAGTTTCTCAGTCTCCGAGGCTATCGGGCACTTGGCGTGAAAGATGGATCCGACGCCCTCGCGATGGTGGAGCAAGCGCCTCCAGATCTGATCCTTCTCGACCTGTTCTTGCCAGGGATGGACGGCGCCGAAGCGCTCCGGCAACTCCGCCAACGCGACTATGCCGGCGGGGTGATCCTCATCACCGGGAGTCACGATGAAGATACCCTCGATGAAGCCTGGGCCCTGGGGCCGCAAGAAGTCATCGGGAAGCCGATCGACTTGGAGCAATTGTTGACCTCCATCCAGCTTGTGCTCGTCTGTCGCGAATGCTAAAACTCTTCCGATGCCAATCGGAAGCAGAGTCGTTACTTTTTCCTGTCTGTTTCTCGCCGCACTTCTCAGCCATGGTGTGATCGATATTGCCTGCGCCGCCGATCCGTTCCTGCAGCGAGTCGCCATCCGGCACCACGAGTTATTCGTGCAGATCGTCCCCGATCAACATGCCCTCATCGCCAAGGACCGGCTGACTCTTGAAGTGCCGCAGCAGAAGATTCCGATTCGTTTCTCTCTCGCCCCCACACTCCAGCTCGATCGCCTGACACTCATACAGACATCGGCTGAGGCGAAGGTCTCGCTTCAGGATGTGCCGTTTGAAATCGAGCTTGGTTCTACACCGGAGTCGGCGCAACAGATTCTTATCCCTTCTGAGGCCGTGCCTGCCGGACTGGCGACGCTGGATATGCACTACCATGGCGTCATCTACGATCCGCCGCGAGATCCGCGCCATCTTCGATTTGTGACGCCCAGTGAGACTGCCGGACATATCGGGCCGGAAGGCGTCTATATCAGCAGCGAAAGCTCCTGGTATCCCGATGTTCCGGAATCGCTGAGTACCTATGCATTGCAAGTCGCCGTGCCGGCTGGGTGGACGGTTGTGACCCAGGGGAAGGCCGGTGAATCGCACGCTTGCCCCGCCTCGCTCTGCCGCGACGATAACATGGTGATGACGGAATGGGACGTAACGCAGCCGAGCGAAGCCCTCACGCTCGTGGCGAATACATTTGTCTCAACGTCACGCGACTGGACGGCCAAAACCGGCCAGCGGGTTCTGCTCTCGACCTATCTCTTTCCCGAGGATGCGCATCTGGCAGAGGAATACCTCGATGCCACTGCGCGTTACTTGGACGCCTATATCCCTCTGTTGGGCCCCTATCCGTTCGAGAAGTTCGCCGTGGTGGAGAACTTCTTTGCGAGTGGGCTCGGCATGCCTTCGTTTACCCTGCTGGGGAGCGGCATCATTAAGCGGCATTATGTGCAGCCCTACGCACTCGGTCACGAGATCGTACATTCGTGGATTGGTAACGCTGTTTTCAACCGCGCCGAGCGCGGGAATTGGGTGGAGGGTCTGACAACGTACCTGGCCAATTATTACTGGCATGAATTGATGGGAGACCGCACTCAGGCACAGGAGCAGCGCCGTCTGATGGTGCAGAGCTACAATCTCCACGTGCCGCCGGAGCGGGACTATCCAGTCGCACTATTCACGCAGAAATTGGACGAGCATGATAATGCCATTGGCTATCAAAAGGCTGCCATGCTGTTTCACCTCCTGCGCCAGGAGGTGGGAGAGGAGATATTTTGGCGGACCCTGAAAAGTTTGGTAGCGCAGTATCGTGGCAGGCATGCGGAATGGCGTGATCTTGAACGAGTCTTCGTAGAAGAGAGCCAGCAGGATCTCCGGTGGTTTTTCGCGCAATGGCTGGAACAGGATGGGGCGCCGGTTCTGTCATTGCTGGAGGCCACTGCCCGTCCGGTGGTGGGGGCGCCGACCTTTCAGCTGGAAGCCACGATCGTCCAGTCGAATAAGCCCTTCCGTCTTCCCCTCCAGGTGCGGATTCGGATGGAGGATGGCCGCGAGCAGAGCCTGACTGTGCCGTTGCGTTCCCTGCGCGAGGCGATTTCTGTGACCTTGCCCGCGCGACCGGTCAGGATAGATCTCGACCCTGAGTTCATGACTTTTCGGCGGATCGCCAGACAATCGCTGTCACCGGTGCTCAATCATTATGTCACCGATCGTCGCCGATCAGTGCTGACAGCGTTTACGGATGAGCCGGGCCACCCCTCGCCGTTTCGTGAAATAGTTGCGCGGATCGAAACCCAGGAGCAGACGAAACAGGCCGGCGAGCGAACGACGATTGCCTCGCTAGCTCAGGATGGACTATTGCCCCAGGAAGGTTCGGTGTTAGTATTGGGCGGTCCAGAATCCCATTCGGGGATTCAATCGATCCTGGCCCATCACTGCGGCGAGCGCGCAGCCTTGAACGAGAGGGGTGTTACCGTGATGGGGGCGGAGCACGAAGGGGCAGGGTTGGCCCTGCTGGCCAGTTGTCATAGGGTCGATCGTCCAGGCAGCGTCGTGACGGTATTGTATGCAGCCTCGCAGCAGGCCGTGGCGAAGGTGGCGCGGCTGCTCTTTTTTTACGGATGGAATAGTTTCGTACTGTTCAAAGATGGAGCCGTGGCTGTCCGCGGGGAGTGGCCGCTCGCCGGCGATCGTACGGAGGTGCGTCTCGATGCAAGCAATCCCATTCGGTAAGTGGTGCATGATCGGACTCGTCTTGCTGCTGCTGCTGCTGCTGCTGCTGGGTGAGCAACAGGGACAGGCAGAGGATCTTGTGTCGAAGGCTCGGGTGGTTCCCGCTCATCAGGCTGAGCGGCATCTGAAGAATATTCGCCAGCTGACGGTGGGCCGGCAGAATGCCGAAGCCTACTTTTCCTACAGCGGGACCAAATTGATTTTCCAGTCCACGAACGATTGGGTGAAAGAGATTTCCACGGCCCCGCTCAAACCGGCCGACGCCGGGTTGGGGTGTTATCAAATGTACGTGATGGACCTGGACAGCGACCGTGTTCGATTGGTGAGCACGGGCGCGGGCGCCACCACGTGCGGATATTTTTTCCCGGGTGATCGACGGCTGCTCTACTCGTCGACCCATGCGTCGGGGCCGAACTGTCCGCCGAAGCCGAAACGGGAGGGGGCCTATCGCTGGGCGTTGGACGATTACGATATTTATGCTGTAGGTATCGATGGACAGGAGCTGCAGCGGCTAACCGCCACGCCGGGCTACGATGCGGAAGCGACCATATCGCCGGACGGCAAGACGATCGTCTGGACGTCCGTGAAAGACGGAGACCTGGATCTCTATGCTATGAATCTCGATGGCTCGAAGCCCCGGCGGTTGACGCACGAAATCGGCTACGATGGCGGAGCGTTCTTTTCGCCTGACAGCAAGCGCATCGTCTATCGGGCAGCGCATCCTACTGATCAGGCAGAGATCGACAAGTACCAGGACTTGCTCAGGCAGGGTCTGGTGGAGCCGGGGCAACTTGAAATTTTCGTAATGAACGCCGATGGAAGCGGGCAACGGCTAGTCACATCGAATGGCGCCTCGAATTTCTCGCCGTTCTATTTTCCAGACGGCAAAAGGATCATTTTCTCATCGAATATTGAAACGAAGGGCGAGGGAGGCCGGCCCAGCTTTCATCTCTACGCGATCGGCGAGAACGGGCAAGGCCTCGAACGGCTTACGTTCGATGGACAATTCAACAGTTTTCCCATGTTCTCGCCGGATGGTACCAGGCTGGTCTGGGTATCGGATCGACAGGCCAAGACGCCTGGAGAGTTTAATGTTTTTCTCGCCGACTGGGTGCCTTAAGACGGTGTTGAGTGATCAGTGATGGGTGATCACATAAGCCAAGACGGTGACCCTGTCTCAATTGCTCCGGACTCCTCACCCCTCACTCCTCACGTATCTGTACGGTTGCGTAGTCTTGTGCCGCTGCTTTTTTCATGTGCCGCTCTCATCCTTACGTTTGTGGGGTTATTTGAGTGGGATGTACCGCTGACCAGGTTTGTCCGCTCCCTCTACCCCCCGCCCGGCTCTGAACCCAACCCCTGGCTGATCCTGTTCAGCAATATCGGTGACCGCCTGGGCAAGGGAGAGTCTCTGGTGATCCTGAGCTTCGCGCTGCTGGCGGTTGGGTATGGATTGAAACATCCGCAGTGGAAAGATGCAGGCTGGCAGAGTCTCATTGCGCACGGTCTTGCCGCACTGAGCGCCAATATTTTGAAACATGCCATCGGTCGCCCTCGCCCAAAGTTCATGCATGCCGGCAACCTCGAACTCTCTCCAGTCAGCGGAAGCGGATGGGACTCATTCCCGTCCGGTCATGCGGCGGCAGCGTTCGCGGTTGCAACCCTGTTGGCCGTAAGGTTCCCGCGAGTCAGATGGCCTATTCTTGCTGCGGCAGTGGCCATTGCCGCCAGCCGTGTCATTCGCGGATCGCACTATCTGACTGACGTGGCCGGAGGAACGGTTCTCGGTTGTATCATGGGGATGGTTGCAGCCTATTCCTGGCGTGAATGGCGTCCCTCGATTGGAATGGCTGTCTGTCGGATGACGCCATTTTTTGTGGCGACGCTCGCATTCGTCTGGACGATCGTGCATCTCCCGTCGGAAGCTTGGCCGTTCCAGCAGCTTGTGTGGGGTGGTCTGTTGCTCGCCCTGGCAGGACTCGTGGGCCATGTCTTGTGGAGGGTGCGATGGTCATGGTGTCCGGCTTGGCTGTCCGGTTCACTGGCTCGCGGGCTCGTGGGATTGGGGTTAGGGATGACGACCGGCTCTCCCTTTGTCACGGTCATCGTGTTGCTTGTCTGTGTTGCCCATTGGGTGGATGGTCTCCTTGGTCATGTCGAGTCCATGGCTGAGGGTCAGCTGGGGTTATGGCCAGCCATGGCGGAAGGCCTGTTCGTCGCAGCTACGCTACTGGTGCTGGTGGCGAGCTATGCCTTGAAAGGTATTGTGCCGATGTAAGCGTGACGCGCGAGATGTGCGAGAAATGCGCGGCGTGAACAGGTTAGATTCCTACCTCGTCCCGCTAGTCTCGCGTGTCTCGCTCGTCTAGCTTTTTCAATGGCCGAGAATGGTGGGCGGCGGCGATGGCGGGGCTGCACCTTCTGGAATCGTCACCATTGGCTGGTTGGCCAGCAGCACGTATCCATAGCGTTTCAAGATGGGGACCAGCCCGATTGCCTCCGCCGGCAATTTCGACTGTGCACTTTCCGGCAAGAGAATCATCACTTTCTTGGACTCTTTCAGGGCCGCCAGTATCTTGTCCTCCTCCCCAAAGGGGACGAAGAGCGTCTTGCGTTTCGCGTAAAATACGGACGATGGTCTTAGGGTGCCATAGGCAATGAATTGATCCTGGCGATCCAAGTTCAGTCCTGCGGCATAGGCGAGCTCCTGCGGTGGCGCGATCACATATCGATTGATGTGCGGAAATGTGATTACGATGACAATCAGAACCAGGCCAGCCAAGGTTCCCCCAGCTGCCCAGAACGCTCCTCCGCGCCGTTCGTCATTCAATCCAAGATATCCCACCAACGTCATCCCGAGTAACAACAGGGCTGCAATCAGATAGGGACCGCTGCCGAGATCTACCTGCCCGGCCAAGGGGAACTCCCGCACCATCTTGGAGGCGTAGGTTGCATAGAGGGTGGGGAGGCAGGCAAAACCGATCGCCAAGAAATACCCCACTCCCATCATGAGATGTATGGACCCCCTAATCCCTTTCGTCGTCGGATCGCTCAGGCACCGGGACCAGTACGAGGCTGTCAACAGGGCGGCGGCAGGAAACAATGGACCGATATAGTGGGGCAGGCGGGTTGCGGAGGCCGTGAAGAACACAAAGGTGCCTACAAGCCATAGAGCGGCAAAGAGGTCAAGCTCGGATGCATCTGTGGGAGCTGGGTGGGTACGCGCGCGGCGTATGCGATACCAGTCTTTGAATGTGCGATAGAGGGGGACAGGAAGGAGTGCGCTCCAAGGAAAGAAGGCTAAGAGCAGGACCGGGAGGTAAAAAAAGATGGTGCCCTGGTGTCCCTCCATTGGACTGAGGAATCGGCCGATCGTATGGGCCTTCGCGCCTGAGGCATAGGCGTCGCCATGCACGAGGAACATGGCTGCATACCAGGGGGCGGCGAGCAGAATGAACAGCAGGGTGCCTGCAAGGGGAACCCCCTTCTGCCAATAGTCCTGCCACCGGCGCGTCCAGGTGAGGTAGAGTATCGCCGCGACGAGGGGCACGGCGAACCCGACCGGTCCCTTCGTCAGCGTGGCGAGAGCCATGCCGATATAGAACATCCAGACCCATCGACGCACACCGCCTGTTCCATGCAGGCCCAGCCAGAATCCGTACAGCGATGCCGTGGTAAAAAAGATTAAGACACTGTCGGTTAACGCCATTCGCCCGAGTCCAAGGATTTCCAGGTTGAGCAAGAGCATCAGCCCGCCGAAGAGTGCGACGGTTCGATCTCGCTGGTGCACAAGAAACAGGTAGTGCATGAGGATCAACCCCACACCGAAGAGAGCCGAGGGGAATCGTGCGGCGAACTCGTTGGAACCGAACAAACGATATGATTGTTCCATCAACCAATAGAGCAAGACCGGCTTTGCGACGCGCAACTCACCGTTGAACGTCGGAGTAAGGCGATCCCCCGACTCGAACATTTCCCGACCAGCCTCGGCATTCCGTCCCTCGTCACGGTCCGTCAGCCCCATGTCGCCGAGTCCCAAGAAGAACAACAGCCCCGACAGGAGGAGGAGGGCCAGAAGGAGCAGCGCATGGGGAGAACGATCAGTTGTGGTCATAGAAGCGTTGGGATCGTGTGGTGACTACATACGTTGAGCGGGTTAGATATCAAAATTAGGTTCGTGGAGAGGAGGGGTTGGCCGGCCGGTTCCCCTGGCTTGCGCGAGAGATCAGCATCAGGTTGCGAACATAGACGATCGATCCGATGCTCTGTCCTGCGATGAAGACCGGATCTTCCCGATAGATCGCATAGGCGAGCGTGATGAATCCGCCGATCAGGCTCATGTACCAAAACGAGACCGGAACCTGGCTCTCCGCCTTCTTTTCAGAAGCAATCCATTGAACCACCCAGCGGCCGAAAAATAGCCCTTGGCCGAGAAACCCGATGGTGAGCCAGATGGTTTCGAGGCTCATAATGAAACCGTCATGTGCGATGGTCGAGACGCGCGTGAAGTGCGGGATGCGTAAGGTAGCCGAATCTCACGGCCCATGGAGTTTCGCTTGTCGCGCATTTCTCGCTCTTTTCGCCTGTCCGCTCGTCACTTGTCGCGGAATGTATATCGCAACACCCTGGTTTGCATCCACCGCACGGCAATCAGGTCATAGAGAGATTTGAATAATCGATTGCCCATGCCGTACTTGGAGACGCCGTGAATGCGCGGATAATGCCGGACCCGCACCTCCGTGACCGTGAATCCGTGCATGATCGCGAGCGCGGGAAAGAATCGGTGCATGCCTTCGAAGAGGCGCAGCCGCTCCAGCACGGGCCGCCGGAATACCTTGAGCGGGCATCCAGTATCGTGGACGCCGTCGTGGGTAAAGAAGTTCCGCACGCGGTTGGCGATGCGGGACGATAATTTTTTCACCAGGCCATCTTGCCGTTCCAGCCTCCATCCACACACGAGATCGTGGGTGTCAGTATGGGGCAGAAGCTTCAAGATGTCCGCACTGTCCTGCTGGAGGTCGCCGTCGATTTGAATGATGATGTCTCCGGAAGATTGATTAAAGCCCGCGTCGAGCGCACAGGTCTTGCCGTAGTTTCGGTCGAGGTGGAATACCCGAATCTGGGGGTGTTGCTCCGCCAGGCGGTCCAGTTCTTCGCCGCTGCCATCACTGCTGCCATCGTCCACAAAGATAATTTCAAACGGTCGAGTCCGCGAGGTCGCATGTGAGTCCATGACGGCCAGCAGCCCCTCAATCAGTGGAACGAGATTATCTCGCTCATCCTTGATGGGGATGATAACGGAAGCCCATGGATGGGATGGCACGGTCATGCGGGGCAGATATTCCTGATGCAGAAGGGGGTCCACAGGCTCACGCGGGCATTCTACCGAATGATGGAGAGAGCGTCAAACCGCGCCGCGTGGTCGGCGCGGCGGACGTGAATAGCGAGAGTAGCGGGACATGCGAGAAGGGCGGAACCGGCGAGAGCTGCGAGACACGCGCGATCCGATGTTCGACGTTCCGAAAACCTCGAACTTCGGACCTCGAACCCTCGCCCGGCTTGCCAGTCTTGCTATTCCCGCTACCCTCCTGACGGCGCGGCGACTGTGAAGCGCATCGCGCCCATCAGACTCATCTCGTTGATCTGTTCTCCTACGTGAATTTCCACTTTATATCGGCCGGGCTTCCAGGCGCCGAGTGGAGGGGAGAATGTGAGATAGCCGGTGTCGTCTTCGAGCGCAACGTACATCGCATCTTGCCCGATCGAAACGGCGGGATCGAGGCCGGCTACCGCTTCAGGGAAACAGCGTCCGATCACCTGGAATCCCTGATAATGCTGGTGCAGGAGGAAGACAATGAAGACCGCCGGGGTATTGGGGCGGAACCGGTCTGTCGGGTTCACCGGCACAATTTCGTGCGTACGGTGAAGGCCCAGTTGCTCGTCAAATCCTTCTGCTGTTGTAATGGTGCGGAACAGGCCTTGCGGTGGAGCATCGAAGTTGTAAGGGGTGACGTCTTGGGTGCGGTTCTGAAAATCAGGGATGGGGGGATTCTTAGTGATCGGCAGCTCCGCTGCCTGGATTGTCGGCAGCGGCGACAGGGCCATGATAATGACCGCCGCGATTAGCCCTCGCCCCGCTCGTCTCATGCTGTTCGCCATAGCGTCTTGGTACACTGGTCGATGGGAACTGTCAAGGATATGGGAAGCTATAGCGATCAGCCTTCAGCAGTCAGTCAGGGCAAAGAAGGCGTTTGAGCCATCCATTCTAGCTCCGGAGTTGAGGGCCGAAAGCTGATTGCTGACAGCTATGAAAAGGCCCGAGTCTTTTCCAATCCGGAAATGAGTCTGAACGACGGTCGGCGAACCTGAGTCTCTGCCCGCTGTTCTGCCTCGGTCGGGTTGATATATGCTCCGTCGTTGCGGCTGTTTCCCGTCATCTGCTAAAGTTCCTGCTCTTTGAAACTGAAACGAGAAGGGCAGGCCGTACCAGGATTGTGATGTTGCAGGACGCAGACGCTTTACCCCAGCTCATCGGCGACTACAAGCCGGTCGATCAGTGGCAAGTCCACATCAATAGGCTTTTCTACCGTTTCCGGGGCGATCAGGTCCGCAGTTTCTACCAAACATTTGCTTCAGCCGACTATCGGCTTGCCCATGCTCTCGCGGCGGACTATTTCGAAAAAGTCGTAAAACGCGAAAAGTTACGGGGTAAAGGGGTAACGGGACAGCGGGGTAGCACAGAATCCGGTTCCACCGCTACCTCGGTTACCCCTCTAACCCCCGTGTCACCCCTTACGGTGATGGAGCTTGGTCCCGGCAACGGTAATCTCGCCGCTTGCTTCTTGAGCCATCTCAAGGTTCTCGATAAAGATGGACTGGTGTATCCCCGCATTCGCTATGTGCTGGTCGATTGGGAACAAGCCGTGCTCGACGTAGCCATGGCTCATCCGGAACTCGCGTCCCACCGCAACCGGGTCGAGATACATCGAGGGACTGTTGATCGGCTCGATGCGGTCGCGGATGGCAGCGTCGATCGTATTATCTGTAACGAACTGTGGAATGATCTCTCAACGAAATTGATGTCGCGCCAGGGGGGAGACATTGAAGAGGAGTTCATGCGGCCGAACTTGAGCGAGGCCGCACATGCGAAAATTTCAGATTGGCAGGCCTTTGTCCGATCGTTCGAAACCATGGACATGGACGCACTCAGAGGTTTTCCTCCGTTTCTCGACGACCTGGTGTGGGAGCGTGAATATCGGGCGGTCGAATGGAAAGAGGTTCCCTACCGGAAGACGATAGCGGATTTTCTCAAACGTATCGATGAGCGAGTGCTGGTTCCCGTCAATCTGGGGGCCTATGCCACGATCAAGGAAGCCAAGCGTTTGTTGGCTCCCGATGCGATTGGCTTCAGCAGTTTCGATGCAGGTACGGCGGACATGGAGGTGTTGAACGATCCGGAAAAGCCTTGTTATGGCCAATTTGGCGGGCAACAGAGTTTTATGGTCAACTTTGCGTTGGCCGGAGCGGTCGCCAAGCAGTTGGAGGCCGGCACGATGATCATAGAAAGCCAGTGCGAGTTCGTAGGGCGCAGCTTGGGGACCAACGTCTTGACTCTCATGGATCTCATTGCCACCCATCCTTCTGCCGGTACAAAGATGGCGCCGTGGGAGCAGGACCGTCTGATGCTCAAGACCCTCCATTCATTGAACGAGAGCTATCGGAGCCCCTACGCACGCCAACTGGATTTCCCCATTTCATTGGAGGTGCCGCCGCAAGAGCGTGAAGCACTTCAGGCCCTTGTGCGCTCGCTCACGCCGGCAGGCATTCCGGACACCGTTGCCTATCTCACAGAGGAAGAGCTGACCTTGTCCTCGAAGGATCTCGAGGACATCGGCTACGATCCGGAGTCGTTTATGATTGCCTTGACCGCACCCCCGAGCCCTGTGGATTACTTTCATGCCTCCGTCCGGCCTGGCTGATCTCTCTCGCCTTGGTCCCGAGTCTCGCCCGGACATTGGCGCGTGCAACAGCGCTCATGAGCAAAGAATGCGGAATTCTGCTTGACTCGGTTCTTGTTCTACTATAGCCTTTATACACTTCCCCCTCGCATGAGGAAGGCTCTCACCTTTCGATCGGTTCAACGCCGCAGAGCGAGCGGGCTTGGGTGGGACAAGAAGAGAAAGCGGGTGATTGATGTTTGGATCGTTCGGATGGATGGAATTGGTCCTGATTTTGGTCATTGTCTTGATCATTTTCGGTGCCGGCAAGATTCCGCAGTTGGGTGAAGGGCTCGGGAAGGCCATCAAAGGATTTAAGAAGAGCGTCAACGAGGCCGATGCCATCGATGTGACGCCTCCTCCTTCCGATACGCCTGAAGCGCCTCCCTCGCAGGTTGCGCAGGCCGCTACGCCGGCCACGGCGCCTGTTCAATCAGGGACGCAAGTCAAGCAAGGGTAAGGGGACGTGACGCGTGAGGCGTGAAGCGTGAAGCGTCAAGAGGAATCAGCCGCTTCCTTTTTTGCTTTTCGCATGACGCGTGACGTTTTACGTATGACGAACCATGTTCGGATTGGGCATCGGCGAAGTTCTTATTATTTTGGTGATTGCGTTCTTGCTGTTTGGCCCCAAGCAGCTGCCTGAAGTCGCTCGCCAGGTCGGAAAATTGGTCAAGGGGTTCAAGGAGACAGCGGAAGACTTGCGGAAGTCAGTGGAGCCGGAACTCAACATGATCCAGCAGGAAGTGAAGATGGTCGAACAGGATTTTCAGGCCTCGATCAAAGATGCTGAAGAACAGATTAAGGCTGTGACGACGTCGGCGGAGAAACAGGTTGATTCAAAGGGACCAACCAATCAGGCGTAACGGTGCGGAGAGAAAAATAGAACAAGCAAGACGAGTAAGCTCTGGCCACCAGGCCGTCGACCGACCGGTATTTACAGCCGGCTCGGCTTGATGGTATAAGTCCTCCCCCATGTTATATACACGACTCAAGCTTCACGGAAGCTGTCTCGACAGCCATCATTTTCGTATTGTCCGGATGTTGCCTTTTGTCAAGCTTGGCGTTGATCGTCAGTTTTGCCCTCGTTGTAGTCTTCTCGACTAGCTGCCCCACTACCTCATGATGTACCCACGGCTACCCGTTCCCATCGACTGGAGCATCACATGAAAATCATCAGGCTGGCAGTGTGGGCTAATGTGGCTACTTTTTGCAGCATGGTTGTGATGGCAGTGGGGATGCCATTCATGACGGCCCCGGCACAAGCCGCATATGAATTGCCGGAGGGAGAAAAAATCACCCATACCGCAGTCGTTGCTCGAGCGATTCCGGACAAAGAAGCATACGAACTCTACGATCCGAAGATCGGGAAGAACTTCGACATCAACAAGTTCTGGATGCGCGCCGATCTTCGCGTGCGGTATGAAATGCGGAACAATATCTGCTTCGGGGGCGCCATGGCTGGTAATACCTTTGGGGCCTGCAATTCGTTCAACGGCCAAACCTCTGCGAACGGTACCCCTGGCAAGGCAAACGACAGCTACGCTCTACAGAAGGCGCGTTTGGGTTTCGGTTATGACCTCTCCTCTGACGTGAATTTCTACATGGAACTCCAATACGCTTCCGTGTGGGGCGCTAACGGGCTACAGGGTACCCCGGTTCAAGATAACCAGAGGGCCCAGAATGGCCAGAACTGCCAGGTTGCGGGCGCGGCTTGTTTCGGGAACGGCGGCGTCTTGGGCGTCCGGGCCGCCTATATGTTGATCCGGAACTTCGCCGGGATGGAAAACCTGAGCGTGAAGGCTGGCCGGCAATATGTGATATTCGGCAACCACTCTATCTTTGGCGCCTTCGACTGGTCCAACACAGGATTTTCCTTTGACGGGATCATGCTGCAATATAGCACCAAGGCCTGGGATAGTTGGGCTGGTTGGTTCCGCACTTCTGAGTCCGATCTCGGGCAAGGAGAGCCGCTCGGCGCTCTCCATAACAACCTTCCTGTCAGTGGTGGCACCAATCTGAATAACGGCAGCGCAAACATCGATTCCGACGTGTTTCTCTTCTACAACCAGATCAAGTCGGTGCCGGGCTTCGTGATCGAGCCCTACTACATACTCTATTCCAACCGGTACAACTCGGGGGACAACCGGAACCAGGGTCTCGGTACACCGAAACACTCGAATCAGACTCGTCATATGGTCGGAGGCCGGATCGAGATGCGCAAAGGCAACTTTGACGCATGGAACGAGACAATCTGGCAGTTCGGCCAAATGGGCGACAACGGTGGGCCCGAGGCAGCCTATGGTAACCAAAAGTATCTCTCCATCAATGCCTGGGCGACTCGAAGCTGGATTGGCTACACCCATTACGAGTGGGACTGGAAGCCTCGGTTGGCGTTCAACTTCGACTATGCTTCTGGTGATGGCAGGGCAAACTGCACGATCGGTGGCGATACGGGTTGTAAGACCGCCAACACCTTTGAGAACTTGTGGGGGACTAACCATATCCACATGGGCTATATGGATACCATCGGCTGGAAGAACATGATGAAACCCTCGGTTAATTTGCAGTTTCGCCCGACTAAGAACGACCACATCGAAATCTGGGCCACTAGCTTGAATCTGGCCAACACGAAGGATAACTGGTATCGCGCCGCCCAGACTGTCTATGTCTATTCGAAGACAAACAACACCACGAGACACATAGGCAACGAATTGGATATCATGTGGACGCGCTTTTTCATGGAGGGCAAGTTATCCTTCCAGGCCGGCTATGGGCACCTCTTCGCCGGCTCCTATATTGAGGAGAACCTGGGCACCAGCACCGATCAGGATTGGGCCTACGCTCAGCTCTGGGTGAACTTCTAGTCGTATCCCAAAAATTCCTGCAGTTTTCTGGAAGATTAAGGCACGCAAACTAACTCGGCGCGCCAGCCTTGCCCGCCGTAGGTCAGTCGTCTATACTCTGCTCGCGTACATACTTCTCCACCATCATTTTTTCTGATTAACCTCACCGTGGATGATCTGACCAGACAGCTCAGCGAACAGTTCGGGTTTGCGAAATTTCGGCCTGGGCAGGAGGGGGTCATTCGCGCGGTGCTGGCCGGGCGCGATGCGATGACGGTCATGCCGACCGGGCAGGGCAAATCGCTCTGCTATCAATTGCCTGCGACCCTCCTGCCCGGGTTAACCCTGGTGATTTCTCCGCTCATCGCGCTCATGCAAGATCAGGTGGCAAGCTTGAAGCAGCGAAAGATCGCGGCGGCGGCGTTTCACTCTGGCCTCACGGGGATTGAAAAGCATCGCGTGATGCAGGACCTCAATCAGAAACGGCTTCAGTTGCTCTATCTGGCGCCGGAACGGATGCAGCATGAGGGGTTTCTCCAGCTCTTGCGGTCGCTGTGGGTTTCGCTGCTGGTGGTCGACGAAGCGCATTGCATTTCCCAGTGGGGCCACGATTTCAGACCTGACTATCTCAAGATCGGACGCCTTCGCCAGGAGCTCACCAATCCCCCCTGCCTGGCCCTGACCGCCACGGCCACAGCCCGCGTGCAAACGGATCTGTGCAAACGGTTATCGCTCCGTGATCCGTTCTGCTTGGTCGCGGGTTTCCGTCGGGCCAATCTCGCCTTGTCAGTTCGTCTCTGCCAGTCCCGCCAGGAGAAACTGGCTGCATTGGAGCGGCTGGTTCGGGAGACGGAGAAAGGCACGATCCTGGTTTATTGCGCCACGCGCCGGGCAGTGGAGGAGGTGGCGGAATGGCTGGGACAGTCTCACCAGTCGGTCAGCTACTACCATGCCGGTCTCTCGGATGAAGAGCGGCGGCTTGTGCATGACGAGTTTCGCCGAGGAACGGTGAGAATTCTAGCTGCAACGAATGCCTTCGGCATGGGCATCGACAAGTCGGATGTCCGGCTGGTCGTTCATTTCGACATCCCGGGAAGTGTGGAATCTTATTACCAAGAGGTCGGGCGGGCCGGCCGTGACGGACGGCCTGCGGCCTGTTGGTTGTTGTTCCATGAACGGGATCTAGCCACGCAGGAATATTTCATTCAGCAAGCGTCACAAGATCCTGAAGGCGCAGAGCGCGCTAAGCGGATGAAGACGCTACTTCAAGAAATGCTCGGATATGTGTCGGTGCCAACTTGCCGACAGCTCGCGATTCTTGATTATTTCAGTGATGAAGCAGGGCTTGCCTTGGGCTCCTGCGGCCTTTGTGACCGTTGCGTCGCTCCAGTCCAGCAGCCGATCAGGGAGGTCTCCCACGATGATGCCGCTTCTGCGAAGGCCGTCTTAGAGACTGTGTCTTGGTGCAGGGGTCGGTTCGGCGTGAGTCGAATCGTGGAGATTCTTCGCGGAAGCCGTTCGAAAGCGATGCAGGCCTGTGGCGCGGAAGACTGCTCGACATACGGGATGTGTCGGGCACGCTCGAAATTGTCTGTGACCGGTCTGGTGAGAGCGTTGATCGACTCAGCCTATCTTCAGGTCGAAGGCACGGAATATCCTATTCTCGATGTGACGCGCAAGGGGCGGGAGATCCTGCAAGGGATCGGTGCAGTGGTATTGAAGCAGGAAGAAGAGCCTCAACCTCATTTGCCGGTGACAAGGCCGTTCCGAGAGAAGGCCCTGCCCGCGGTCGTTCTACGAATATCGCCGGCGGACCCGCAGCTTTTTGAACGGCTCAAGCAACTTCGCACGGAGCTTGCCGAGGAAGAAGGCGTCGCGGCCTTTCTAATTTTTCATGACAAAACCCTGAAGGCCATTGCCGGGCACAAGCCAGTGACACCCGCTGCCCTCATGGAGGTTCCAGGTATCGGCGCTCTGAAGGCAGAACGCTATGGCCGTCGAGTGCTGGCAGTGGTGAAGGGGGATATATAGCTGACGGCTATTTAAAATTCCCTGCTTGTGCGAAACGTGTTTGCAGTTCTCCGTAGGTCTTCGTCACCGGAAACTGTGGGAACTCCTTGGGCAGGTGATCCGGAGGGCAGAAGAAGAATCCCGCGTGGGCCTCTCCTAACATGGCGGTATCGTTGTAGGCATCGCCGGCGGCCAGGACGTGAAAGTTGAGGGACTTCAGTGCTGCCACCGAATGTTTTTTCTGGTTCTGCATCCGCATATGGTAATTGACAATGCGGCCGGCGTGATCGATTTCTAACTGGTTGCAAAAGAGCGTTGGGAATCCCAGTTGGCGCATCAGCGGTTGAGCGAACTGATAGAACGTATCGGATAAGATAATCACTTGGCATCGCTCGCGGAGCCAGGCGACAAAATCCATGGCTCCTTCAAGCGGACCCATCCTGTTGATGACCGCCTGAATATCGTGAATGGTGAGTTTGTGCTGATCCAAAATAGCCAGCCGCCGTTTCATCAAGGCATCGTAATCCGGCATCTCCCTGGTGGTAATTTTCAGTTCGTCGATGCCGGTCTTGAGCGCAACATTGATCCAGATCTCCGGCACCAACACCCCTTCCAGATCTAAACAGACAATGACGGGTTTTTGCATGCAGTCTCTCCTCTTAGCTCGCAGTAGTAGAATCTAGCTGTCAGCATCTTTGCCACGTTTCGTAAACGCCTGGCTTAGAAACCGCCACATCTGGTCAAGCACCTGGTCTAAAAGCGCTGAGCCTGGCCAGGTCCGTCTGGATTCCTCTTCATGCCGTTCGGCCCATTCTAGGGCCATCGGGAGGGGGATGAGTCGAGGGGGAGAGTTGGTCAGGGTTCCCCAGGCCAGCCCCAATATGGAACTGATTCGCATCGAGACCGGCAGGGGTGTGACCGGATTCTGCACCAGATCCTGGCAGAGTTCCGCCGGCGAGGTGACGAGGAGTTCCCGACAGGCCGATGGTCGCGCTTCGTAAATTGAACAGAGTTCATTCTCTAAGTAGGGACAAGGCATTCTCAACGCGTAGTAAGAGCGATTGATCGGATCGAGTTCTTCATCTGCTATCGGGTTCGATGCCTCAGACACGTCGTTTAGCCGATCCCATAGGCCAGCTCGCTTTAGGCGATCCTTCGTGTCACCGAGGCGGTTCAATAGAAGGTCGCGCCGATCCGTCGGCAACTGCTCCACATAGTCCCGTAGCGCGAACGCTTCCGGAGCAGAGAGTGGAACTAGCATGCGGCAACAGGCGGCGCAGCCGATCCGGCAGGAAATGGTCTGGCCTGCCTCGGTGGCGTGCAGGACTTCCAGTTGTGCGGCTTCTTCCCCCAGTCGGCGTGTAACCGGGACAATGGCCGTGATGGGGATGAATCCTGTCGGCACATCGATGGCCGTGGTCAGCCGTCCGACCGGGGTATTCAGCGCGACCTCAAATCGTTCTACCATACAACCCTGAGCCTCGCGTGCCTGGCCTCGAACCGTTTTCTGGTCGGCATCATAGAGAACCGTTCGGCGGCTGGTCAACCGCCCGGCCCGGGCAGGATAGTCGCGCGGGACAGGCGGGACAAGCGAGAATGGCGCGATCCGAAGTTCGAAGTTCAGGGTTCGACGTTCCGAAAACCTCGGACCTCGGACCTCGGACCTCGGACCTCGGACCTCGAACCTCGAACCTCGAACCTCGAACCTCGAACCTCGAACTCTCGCCCGTCTAGCACGCACGTCGGTTCTTGTTCCCACTCAGAAATAGCCGCATAATGTGGACAAAGGAGAAGGGCATGGCATTGTCCGGTCATGTGGTGGGCTTGCTCAAAGATTATATGCTGGATCTGGTTGAGCAGGCAAAGCAGGAGACGGCGGCCCATGCCTCCTTTGGTTTCTCCGTTACGCCCTATCGCTCAGATCAGGCCCTGTCAGATTTGTTGGCCATTCTGGATGATCGTATTGAATCTGAAGGGGTGCAGGTCGGATTGCCGGAGGGGTTTCTTCACCAGATGTGGGAGCTTTGTAACGACGCTCGTCCCCAGGTGACGGAACGCGTGTGGTTGGACATGAACAGCAGCGACCAGCCATCGTCGAAGGCCAGGGTTCGAGAATTAACCTATCACGCTCTGCTGGCCGTTCTCGAAACCTCAGACTAGCAGGATGCTGAAAAAGGGAGGATGGGGTAGCTGGGACGATCCCCGTGCTCGCGCAACGCGCGGCCTCAGAAGGCCCTCGTTGGACGCGCGCAGTTGGGATCATCCCACCCACCCCTTATAAAGTGACAGCTCGCTGCGGCCTTGCCCGCGGAACGGCGCGTCTTGGCGCACCGGGGTTGGGGGGGGGTGAGAATGCTGGACTTTTTGAGCATCCTGCAGGCGATTCTGGTGCCACCAATTAGAGTTTTCCTGCCAGCCAATACACAATAATGCCAGCCACTTCCGTGACTGCTTCCGAGGTGTATTGTAATGCGGTATCGCTCGGCAAGAAATCAAGCGGGTCGATGTTGTCCCAGCTCTCTCGCGGCAGGTTCTGTGCGACATAGTCGCAGGGGGCCGGCGTGACACGGAAGCCTTGCTTGGTGAACACAGGGACGGCGCGTGGCAGATGGCTGGCGGAACTGACGAGGAGAATTGATGCGGGCCCGATCAGCCGTTTGGTCCCTGTCGCGTTCTCATAGGTGTTTCTCGCTTCTGTATCTATTTTAGTGGCGGACTCGGGAACGCCGAGGCGAACCGCCCATCGTTTCATTTCGTCCGCTACCTGAGGGCCCCTGCCGAAAGCCCCGGCGTTTCCCCCTGTCAGCACCAACGTAGGGGCATAGCCCTGCTGGTAGAGGTCCACGCCGCAGGTGGTTCGATTTTTGGAATAGGAGTTCGGCTCGACGGTCGGTCGTAGCGAGCCCTTCTCATCGATGCCTCCCCCCAGGACTACGATTGCATCAAAACGATCGGAGGGCGTGAGCTGGGGCGGGCGGTACCACGATTCGAGTGAGCCGATCAACGGGTAGGCGATCAATGGACTGGAGCTTGTCACGAGGAGGAGGAGGGAGGAGACGACAAGTTGGCGCACCCACCTCAGGCGTGTTGGCGAGAAAGGGAAGAGCGCCAAGATCGTCGCCGCGATGAGGAGTAATACCACCCACGTCAGAGGGTAGAGGCCGTACTTGACGAACTTATACAGACCGAAGAAGAATGGAGTCAATTCCATCGGCAGACCTCAATCGAACAGAGAGCATCGCCGATAGCATACACGGAGTGAGTTGAATGACCAAGCAGAGAGAGGGGACGCGATGGCACAAGGGCGTCGTTATTGGCTGATGAAATCGGAACCGAGGGTCTTTTCGATCGAGGATCTTGCGCGATCTCCCAAACAGACGACTTGTTGGGATGGGGTGCGGAACTACCAGGCACGCAACTTCATGCGTGAAATGGCCGTCGGAGACCATGTGTTTTTTTACCATAGCAATGCCGAGCCGCCGGCTGTGGTGGGGATTGCGGAAGTTGTGAGGATTGCCTATCCAGACCAGACGCAGTTCGATAAGACCAGCCACCACTACGACGCAGCCAGTGTTCCCTCTGCTCCACGGTGGGACATGGTGGACATCCGGTATTGTCAGACCTTTAAGACCAGTCTGTCGCTCGATCGACTGAGGCAGGAACCGAAGCTGAAGGGCATGGTCTTATTGCGAAAAGGCTCTCGCCTCTCCATCCAGCCGGTGACAGAGGCGGAATGGGCTGTGGTGCTGAAGTTAGCCGGGGCCAAAGTCAGCTAGTAGAACAACTATTAGGTATTCGAGTCGTCTACAAAGAGAGGATTTTGCAGGCTGCTCAAAAAGGCCGTCCAGCAAGGCCGCAGGCGAGTTGAAACCGGAGGCGTACTCTCAGGGGTACGTTGAGGATTTCAATGAGCTGAGAACGAAGCTGGCGAACTTTTTCAGCAGCCTGCTAGGTCTTGGCTTTGCCGTTGTCGAGATGCCGATGCTGCCAGTCGAGCCAGGCATGGCCAAGTTCGTGGGCGAGAATGTAGCGCCGTCTGGTTACGGGTAAGCGCTTGCGAAGATAAATGGTCTTCGTGGCGTCGTCCCAGATTCCGTCGGCATTCGGATCCCGACGGTCCATGTCGGTATCGGAAAGTTGGCGGATGGAGATCCGATAGCCGAACGGAAGCACGACTCGAGAAGGCATGCGTAACATAACCATTGCTCCTGACAGTGAGTTAGGATAACACAAAGTCTGTTCCCGCTTCATGGTTGATATGTTCATACAAGTCAATGTGTTAGAATATTTTTCCTCCAAGATCATGGCGCGTGAAGCGCGATCCGAAGATAGAGACTTCGGTTTGCAAAAAGGTTTCCGGAGCCTGCTTGGGCAGGAGTATACTGACAGAAAGTGAGGCCGACTATGCATCGCGTACTCGTCCTAGGTGCTGGGAAAATCGGATCCCTGGTTGCCTGCCTCTTGTCAGAAAGCGGGGACTACGAGGTCTCTCTCGGTGACATCAGCCTCGACGCTCCCAAGCGGTTTGTCGAGGATCTCGGTCTCTCGCGAGTCACACCCCTGCACCTAGACGTCCGACACCCCGACACGGTCAGCGCATATCTGACGGCACATCGATTCGATGCGGTTCTGTCGAGCCTGCCCTATTTCTGCAATCCCGTTGTCGCCGGATTGGCCCGTGAACACCGGCTTCACTATTTCGACCTGACGGAGGACGTCGAGGTCACCAATCAGGTCAAAGTCCTGAGCGCCGATTCGCCGCAAGCCTTTGTGCCGCAATGCGGTCTGGCCCCTGGTTTCATCAGCATTGCAGCGCACGACTTGATTACCCATTTCGATACGGTGGATACGGTCAAAATGCGGGTCGGAGCCTTGCCGGTACATCCTAGTAACGCGCTCAAGTATTCACTGACCTGGTCCACCGATGGGCTCATCAACGAGTACGGCAACATCTGCTACGGAATTGAAGAGGGGGAGAAGGTGCCTCTCTTGCCGCTCGAGGGGTATGAGACGATTGAGGTGGATGGACTCTTGTACGAAGCGTTCAACACCTCAGGAGGGTTGGGAACGTTGGCGGATACTTTTGCAGGGAAAGTCCGGACTATGAACTACAAGACGCTGCGGTATCCGGGCCATTGCGAGAAAATTCACCTCTTGATGAAAGATCTGAAGCTGAACGAGGACCGTGAAACGCTCAAACGAATCCTCGAACGGGCGGTTCCCCAGACATTGCAGGATGTCGTGCTGATCTATGCCTCCGTCATGGGGATGAGAGAAAGCGCCCTGTTCGAGGAGAACTACGTGAAGAAGATCTATCCCCAATGCATTAAAGGGAAGCTGTGGTCCGCGATTCAAGTGACCACCGCGTCGAGCCTCTGCGCCGTAGCCGACCTCGTGCTGGCGACTCCTACACAGTACAAAGGATTCGTGACCCAGGAATCATTTCCGTTACAAGATGTGCTCAAGAATCGATTTGGAGCCTGCTACAAATGATGTCCACCGGGGAAATCCTCAAGGGATTGGGCTTGAGCGCAGTCAACTCCGGCGGTAGCACCGGAACCCATTGGTGGGCTTCCGACGAGCACGCCTCGCTGCTGGAGTCCGTGAATCCATCGACAGGCGAGATGATTGCAAAAATTCACGCCTGTTCAGCCAATGACTATGAGCACATCGTGAGAGAGTCCACTGCGGCATTTCAGCAATGGCGGCTTGTCCCGGCTCCCAAGCGGGGAGAATTCGTCCGGTTGCTCGGCGCATCGTTGCGTGAGCACAAGGACCTACTCGGCTCACTGGTCTCTCTCGAAGTCGGCAAAATCAAAGCGGAGGGAGACGGTGAAGTTCAGGAAATGATCGATATGGCGGACTTTGCCGTGGGCCAGTCGCGCATGTTGTATGGAGCGACGATGCATTCCGAGCGGGCGCAGCATCGGATGTCGGAACAATGGCATCCGCTTGGACCGATCGGCGTGGTTACCGCCTTCAATTTCCCCGTTGCGGTCTGGGCCTGGAACGCCTTTCTGGCCGCGATTGCCGGAGATACGGTGGTGTGGAAGCCTTCGCCGAAGGCCCCGCTCTGTGCGATTGCGGTGCAGCACCTCTGTAACCGCGTGATGGAACAACAGGGCTATCGGGGGATCTTTTCACTGATCGTGACGGCTGAGAAGACCATTGCGGAGACGTTGGTCCAGGATCGCCGATTGCCCCTGATCTCATTTACCGGATCTGTACCGGTCGGTCGATCTGTGGCTGCGACGGTCGCGCGCAGGCTGGGGCGGACGCTCTTGGAACTGAGCGGCAACAACGCGATCATCGTGGATCAGACGGCGGACCTTTCCTTGGCGATTCGCGCCATCGTGTTCGGTGCGGTCGGTACCGCCGGCCAACGTTGTACGACGACCAGACGGCTGTTCGTCCATGAGTCTCGGTACGATGAAGTGGTTGCGAAGCTGCTCTCGGCGTACAGACAGATCCGTATCGGCAATCCATTGGAGCCGGAGGTGCTGTTGGGTCCGCTGATCGATCGCGCCGCGGTCGAGACCTATCGGAGGGCGATCGAAGAAGTGAAACAGACGGGAGGGAAAGTCCTCTATGGGGGACAAGTGCTGGATCGGCCTGGCTATTTCGTGGAACCGGCCATCGTGAAGGCGGAAAACCATTGGCCTATCGTCCAGCGCGAAACCTTTGCGCCGATTCTCTATGTCATGCCTTTCAAGGAGCTTGACGACGCCATCGCGATGCAGAATGCGGTACCCCAAGGCCTGTCTTCTTCGATTTTTACCGCAGACATGCAGAGCAGCGAGCAGTTTACGTCCACCGCCGGCAGCGACTGCGGGATTGCCAATGTGAACATCGGGACATCGGGAGCGGAAATCGGCGGTGCTTTTGGAGGCGAGAAGGAAACCGGTGGAGGACGCGAAGCCGGCTCGGATGCCTGGAAAGCCTACATGAGGCGGCAGACGAACACGATTAATTGGGGTCACGATTTGCCGTTGGCCCAGGGCATTCAGTTCGGAGGGTGAGAAGAGGTCAACGGTCACACGTCAATGGTACCGGACGGATGCACCCGATCTGTTGACCAATGACTAATGACTATTCGTGATCATGGAGGCAGCCATCATGGATCAAAGCGCTGAACTCGATGCGTTGATCGCCAGAATGATCGAGGATTATGTGTCGGGCAATCGGGCCGCCAAGGTGCTACGGGACTCGCTGGACAAGGCGGGAGTCGGTTTCTATCCGGTCGCAGACCATCTCACGTTGAGAACGTTGAACATCGATCAACGCGCGGAGGAATTCACAAGGCTTGGATATGGGTACAGTGAAACGATAGAGTATCAAGACTGGTATGCAAAGGTCTATCGGAAGGTTGGCTACCCAGCGCTCTTCGTGGATCAAGCGTACGCCGACAATCGGGGCCGCACGAGCATCATCCCTGGTTGGGTCAATAAGTTTGGCGACCAAGTGTTTCATCATGTGGCGGTGCGAGTGGAAGACATCGAGCAGGCGATTGAACGGTTGAAGACACAAGGGGTGGTCTTTACCGGCCAGATCGTCGGCGCCCGCGGTGGCCAGCTACGTCAGATTTTCACCGTGCCGGAAATGGTGGACGGGCAGCCTTTTTCCGTATTGGAACT